>Ga0114968_10000198_pt1 | contig 44667 bp, 61 predicted proteins | sample M_130807_EF_Meta_FD_87020 | JGI IMG/M metagenome (GOLD analysis project Ga0114968, IMG submission 87020) | Freshwater microbial communities from Lake Montjoie, Canada to study carbon cycling - M_130807_EF_MetaG | ecosystem: Environmental > Aquatic > Freshwater > Lake | place: Lake Montjoie... | reverse complement strand
TTTGTATCAGCCTTTCTTTTAAGCAGTTCGCTTTGCAAGCTTCATCGGCCAGTGCGATCCTCTCTACTCTAAATATACTTTACAATCCCTAGAACTTAAAGTCAAGTGAATTATCAAAAAAATCTGTGTTTCTATTTATTTAACTGCGTGTTGAGTTTCTTGGTTTTTAAAATTTTGAGGAGGCTGCCAGGAGAATAGATCAATTAAATAAAGTAAAAAATTATTTAAATCTTTAAAATTGTAATCAATAATTTTTAAATATAACGAGATAGTATTGAGATGAAAAAAACGAAGCCTGCTCTTACTATGCATTTGTAATTACAGGCTCCACACTTCGCGGGGGTTTATACTATTAAACAACTTTAAAAATAAAACTGCTTTCGAGAAAAAGTATACAACTGCAGTATCATATGGATGATAGTTTAAATCTTAAGAATAGTCAACAAAAATTTAAAAACATATAGTAAAAAAATTGTATAAATCATTTCTTTAAATTACAACATATTTTTTATTTTTTTAATTTGCAATTAATTTCTTAAAATTGTCTTGATGTATTATTTGCTTGATTTGCTTGCTTAAGTCTTTCTTTAACAAATGTAAATATTTTGTGTCTGTAAAATAGCACATATTCTGCCATCCTCCGTTCTTTTGTACTATTTTCCAACCGATTTCTCCAATAAATTTTTTTGCGTCATCATTCTTGTAAGAGCCGAACAATGACATAGCTTGAATAATTTTATCAGCTATAAATAAGTTAGATTCTTCTTGTTCGTTTGCTAACTGCTCAAATTCGTAGATTGATGGTATTTGATAGCCTTGTTTGGCTTTTCTATATATTTGAGTAAGCGCATTAATAACTTTTTTTTCATCTAATTTTTTACAGCTTTTAATCCATGATTTTATATAGTTTTCTGATAACGTTTTTTCAGATCTTTGACAAATTTCACGAATGAGAACTACGCATTTTTTTTCAAAATCATTCATAGGTTCCCTTTTTTTAAAATATATTAGAAATATTAAATTCTATATTATTATATTGATTAAATTGTTCTATCATATACTCTGAAACTTGTAAATCTAATATTGCTGCTAGAGAAAATGCGATACAATTTGCAGATATTTCTTCGCTTTTTTTATCTATTTTAAAACCTTTAATCTTATGATGTTGAATAATAGCATGCCCAATTTCATGCAACGCAACTAAATTAAAGTCATCATTATTATAAAATGTATAAGATTTTAAAAATATAATTCCGTTAGTATATAAAGCTAAATTTTCATTTGCTTCTTCTGGTAACCAGTCAATTTTTGAATCTTTTAAAGAATCTGCAACTATTATTTCAAGTCCAAAACAATCAGCTAATCTAAAAATTTTTTTATTAATTTTTGTCTTGTAAATTTTCATTTAATTTCCTTAATTTTCTCATCACATTTAATGACAAATTTTTCTAACTCTACAATTGCTTCAGAAAGTTCCATAATTTTTTTTAAATCTTTTTCTTTATATAAAATGGTCAAATCATAATTTGGTGATCTTGTAGTGCCGATTTTGCTGCCATTATTTAAAATATTTGCTATGTATTGTTTTCCTAATCCGCTCATAAAAATACTCCGATATTAATAATCTAAATTTCCAAAATTTCGTCATTTTCGTTTTTGAGAGAATTGATAGCATTAATAATGTTTGAGTCTATTGATTGCGATATGTCAGCTTTAAAAGCTTGTGTCTGAGTTTTGATTTGTTGATTATTTTGCACAGTCGCAAAGATTCCTTGAATGTCTGTAGCTAAATAAAGTGCTGAGTGGTTTTTAGTAATGTGCCAAGAGTTTTGAGAGCGTAAATAACAATTTATGCAATCGATTAAATTTTTCTCTGAAAAAGAAGAACCCATTTTTTTTATAATCTGTTTTATACAGCGACTTAGAGTAGCAAAGTCAAGAAATTTTGCTTTATAGCGCGTCTCATATGCTTTCACGTAAGTTTCTATTCCGATTTTAAGTAAATGAGATACTATATCGTTAGAGCTTTTCTTTTCCTTTTTTTCATCTGTACTTTTAGTACCTAAGAAATTTTTGGAATCATGCTTATTATTTTTTGTCGATTCCCAATCTTTCAATGCTTTATTTATCTTATTAATATTTAAGCTATATTTGGTTTTAATATCAAAATAATTATTATTAGAATTTTCATTTATTATCCATTTATATTTAATAAAATAATTTAGATATCTTTCGATATCACGGACAGAGAAGCTTTCGTCTAGTTTTTCAGATATTTCTTTTGAATTAAGATTTATCCATGCTTTTTTTCTTAAACTATTAAAATTTGAATAATCTATAATGCTTTGTAAAACTAAAGCTTTTTGTATACCAATTTTTGCACTTAAATAAAATGATAATTTAACATAGTTAGTACTTGTCATAATTTATCCAAGTTAAAAAATTGCATATTCATTTTCATCAAGAAAATTTGTATCCCATAATATTTTTAATTTAAATCCTAAAACGTGAGCTTTAAATAAAAAATTATATTTAATTATATTTTCAATTTTTGTATGGTATCCAAGTCTTTGTAAATATTTTAATAAAATATTTATATTATCTTCTTTTTTTAAAATCAATAATTGTTCTCTTAAGTTTAAATCTTCTAATAATTTATTTTTATAGTAGTAATAATCTTTAAAATATATTTTATACTCTAAGTATGGACATCCTGCTTCCGCATTTTTTTTAATATCTTTATTTATAAGACTGATAGTATAATTGTTTATACATTTATGAGAATTATTCTCATAAAGCTTTAAAGCCTCATGTTTAGATATCATTTTTTAAGTTCTCCTATTGCATTTTTTGTTTAATAGCGTTAACATGATAGCGCATGTGACACTTACGTGTTTCATGTTGGAATCGATAGGGGCTAGCATAAATTGCTAGCCGCTCTAGTACTTTACTTTTTGTAAAATACTAATGTCTTATCTATTTCTGATAGTGCAAAACTTAGCTTTTTGCTTAAGCTGTCTAAACTCTTAAGTAGTTTTTTTCTGTCTGTTTTTAAATTATCAATCTGAATTTTAAGCTCAAATACGCTGTCTTCTAGTTCTGATTTTGTTTTTGATTTATCAATTTCATCACAAATCATATCCATGTTTGCAACCTTTCTGCATTTTCCGCACATTCTAAATTGTATTGATCTGAACACTTCTCTACAGTTCATGCATTTTCTAAATTTTTCTTTTAACTCGTATAAGCCAACCCGCTTCCTGATTGTATTAATTTCATCAAGAGAAATGTCGGGATAATCAGTTTCTGGTGTCTCATATTTTTTTATAGAATAAATTATGTCTGTCATGAAATTATTCTTTTTTCAATATACATTTCTAATAATTTATTTGTTGATTCTTTAATTTTTATTAAAGAATTATAGATATTTCTATTGTATATAATATTTTTTTGAACATAATTTTCTCTGACTAATTTTTTAAAATTGGCATAAGATTTTGTAACTTCATTATCAATTACTTTAATAAATCTATTATGTTCAGCATCTAATACACTTACAAATTTTTTATTATCATCATCCACGTCAAAATTTTTATATTTTTTTGTCATTTTCCTGTGCTCCCTAATCCATTACTATTTCTTTTAATATTTTTACATGATATGCTTGAGTCTTTAATTATTTTTGATAATACTCCCTGAGCAATACGTTGACCTTTTTTTATTTTTTTAGGAAGTATTGAAACATTTTGAACTATAACGTGAATTTCACCGTCATAATCAGGATCAATTGTACTGAGTTCTACACTGAGTTTATTTTTTAATAGTGATGAACTTCTTGGTCTTATTTGTAGCTCGTATGAATAGTAAATTTCATTTTTAAGCTTAATATCTTTTATTAGTAAATCGCTGGAATAAATGAAGTATTTTTCATCTAAAGAAAGTGAAAGCTCAGGAAATGTTAGTTTATTAAGAACTTTATTAATATTAAAAAACAAACCTGTTTTTATAGCTTTAACTTCAAAAGGAAACAAAAGAACATTTTCATTCGAAGAAATATCAAATCCGACGGATTGAGTAGTAGCGTAAAACAAATCATTTTTAGATTTGTTAATTAATGTATTTATCATGTTGGTCTCCCTTATGGGATGTTGTAAAGTGAACTCAAAAATTTTGGCAATCCTTATGGATTTTATTAATTTAATGAGTTCGATTTAAGATAACTCATAAAACTTTTTGTGTCGATTTTTTTGCTTGAAATTCTAGTCGACTAGATCTATTCTTAGAAAGAACAAAATTTTTATAATAGAATTTATTATAAGTTTTTTGCTTTTCTTTTCGTAGCTCTAAACTCATTATTTTCTCTTCTGCTGTCAGTCGTTTTCGCCCTCTTTTTTTTAATACTTTAGCTTTTTTGTTAGAGTAATTATGATGATCGTAGCAAAAGTATTTCATATCTCTTGTGCGCGAGTAAGTATTTTGAATTGCACAGATAACACATTTTTTATTGATCATGCGATAGCTCCAAAATCGACTTTATTAATAAAAGGTTTATACGAATTAATAGATGGTAATACATAATTTAAAAACTTATCTTTTCCAAAATTTTTTATTTCTTTTTTTACATTTCTTTTACAAATTGATGGAAGTTGATTGTACCAATTTTTAAAAGATACTGGAAAATCATTAATATTTATATTATGATTATATTCTGAAATTACACTTTTTATATTTACTTCTAACTTTTTTTCTGTTTTTTTATTGATTGAATGGTCGTCTTTATAATCTAGCTTCTCTTTTGAAATAATTGTTTCAATCTTTGATTCAAAAGAATCTAAATATTTATTATTGTTTATAAATATTTCAAGTTCATTAATAAAAATTGATTCAATATTATTATAGTTGTTTATTTTGTTATAAGCATTATTTTTTAATGCAGCTTTACAAAATGAAAGTATAATACTTACTTTATCAATCTTTAATTTATCTACAGCTTTTTTAATAATGTCTTCGCACTCAAAATTCGGAATAAATCTCTTATTAAGTTTCTGCTTTAAAAGCTCGCAAACAATGATTGATGCTTGTTTTATAGATTTAAAACATTTTTTGTCAACTACTGTGTCTGTGTGTGAATTTTTTTCTACACAATAATTATTAGGAATTAGATTTAAGGAAGAATAAGAAGGAAGAATGTTAGCATCTCGTGCATCCTTGGGGCGATCATGATGCACTACGGCACTGCTTTTAATACATTGCTGTAACTTATTTGAGTCGCATGTGACTTTGCTATCTTTAATATTATAACTATGAACATGGGAGTCGTGTAGCTGCTTTCTTGTTCTTATTAAGTACTCAAAATATTTATTAAATATTTTATCAGTGAAGCAGAAGCTGTTTTCTTCTTGTAAAAAAGTTTTGAATGAAAAATTTTCTTTTTTATTGATATAGCCTAAATCAATTAATTCTTTTAAAACTTTTTGAACAGTTCTTTTTGCAAAGCTTGTTTCTGACGAAATTTTTGAGATTGAAATTTTTAACCAATTTTTAAAGTCTGATCTAAAATCTAAATGAGATGCTATACAATGTAAAATTAATTTTTGAGATGAATTTAATATTTCATTTTTCCATATTGCATTTAATGATCTGCCACCAGAATTAACATCATATAATTTTTCCATAAAAAATCCTTTCTAAATTAAATAATAAATAATTTTAACTAGAATGAAATAACAATTTATTTTTTTTAAAGTATCGTTATAAAGTATATAATATTTATGTTTAAAATTATGATCAAAAAACATTACATACCTTTTAAAAATAAATAATGTTTACTATATATACCAAATATTTTTCTGCAAAAAATTACACATAGTAAAAAAAATGTGTTACTGTAAATTTTAACAGTGTAAAAAATTTACACTTTTTGGTTTTGTTGTCAATTGTTATTTTTTTTATTTAATTTTTGGGAGGCTAAATGAATCGTAAGAATTTTGTTAAAAGTTATGCATCTAGTATATTTATATCATTTATTGAATGGTTTGAATTCCTAATTTTTGTTTACATATTTTTACAAATATTTGATAACTCATTTTTAAGTTTTTTTCAAAAAAGTGGTATTTTATTAAGTTTTTTTGCAAGACCAATTGGAGCTTTAATTTTTGGAAAACTTTCTGTAAAAAAGGGGAGAATATATAGTTTAATTTCAACAGTAAATTTAATGATAATTTCTTCATTTTTGATTATTCTTGCTACAGTATTTATGAAAAATATTTATTTATGCGCTTCATTGGCTATTATTGCAAGAATTATTCAAGGCGCAGCAATTGGCGCGGAAACGACAACTTCATTGCTTTATATCTTTGAAATATCAAAGAATAAAGCCACAGCAATAGCATGGGGAGGTCTTGGATCAGCTTTAGGTATGGCTTTAGCTTCTTATGCACCAACTCTTTTAAGTGGAATTGAATCAATTGAAATTAAAATATATCTCGCGTATTCATTATCAATTGTAATTTCATTTATTGCTTTGTTTGTTAGAAAATCATTAATTGAAACAAAGAGTACAAATACTAAAGTTAATTTTAATAAGGAGTATTTATCTTTATCTCTTAATATTTTTAAGTATTCATTCCCTTTCGTATTTATTGTGTACTATGTGTTTTTAATATTTCCAGATTACATACAAAATACATACAATTTAACTAATGAAGTTTCAGAAAAATATATAACTTATTTCAGTATTTTTACTGGATTCGCACCAATATTTATTGGAATGATTGCTGATAAGTATGGTTTAGATAAAGTATTAAGAAGTTCTGTAATATTATCTATTTTATATATACCAATTTTTGTTTTAGTTAAAGATCCATTTATTCATATTACTTTTATATCTTTAATTATGTCTTTATTCTTTACTGTTGGGCTTACAAAACTATTTAAATCTAATTCAATTGATATGTTATATATAGGTTTTCCATTTCTTTATAATTTAATGGTAGCTATAATTTCTTCTCAAATAGTATTGTTCTTTAATATTGGTCTTAGCCATGATTTCATTTTTATATCATCTTTAGTTTTTCTAGCAATTTTATATATTAAAGATTTATACAATATGATTTATCAATTTATTGAAAGGAAAGTCTATGTTAATTGAAAGAGTTACAAAATCAATCGAACAAGAGTCTGCTTTAAAAGTAAAATATTTTGAAAAAATTTTTAAGGAAACTAGTGGAACAATATTTGATAAATTGTCTTTTTCAATATCAGAATTAAATGAAAATAAATCTGTGCTTATTACTAAAAATATGGCATGGCTTGAGAAATATATTAGCAATAAATTATATCTTTACGACCCAGTTTGCGATTGGGAAGATAACGCAACATATTATTTAAAGAATAGTGCAAAAATTGCGACAGAATTTATTGACATTGATAGAATTCATGATAATAAAAATGGAAATATGTTTAGAGATATTAGACGTAGCTTTAAAATAGAAAGCGGCGGTGTCAGTGTTACTTATTTTAATGGAACGGTTTTATTTGTGGGCTGGTGGTCGTCTCAAAAATGTGTTAAAGATTATTACTCGCACGAAAATAGAAAAATTAGCGAGAATATTATTAAAGACATTTTATCTATTTATTGTGAAGAAAAAGGGGAAATTTTAGCTTAAATTATGGAGTTTATTAATAAAATGAAAACACTGGGAGATAGAATAAAGTTTTGTATTGAACTCACAAAATTAACAAAACCTAAGCTAGCAAAGAAGTACTTAATTAGCATATCATCGCTTCATTGTTATGAGAATAACACTAAAAAGCCATCAGAAAAGCGATTAAAAATGCTACTTGATATATTTAAAAAAGAAAATGTTATTACTAGTTACCAATGGTTAAAACAAGGTGTTGGTGATTTACCAAGAGAGTTTAAATGTATCGATTATAATAAAACTATTAATAATGAAATGAATTTTGATAGTATAGAATTAATAAATTATGAATTAAAAAATGCGGCAAATAAGTATAAAAATTCAGTTCATTTTATTTGTAATACATTTGAACTTGAACCCTCTATTTTTTTTGGTGATTGGGTTTTAGGTATTAAAATAAATAGTTCTGACGTTAATAAATATGAAAAATACCCATTTTTATTTAAAATAAATAATATAACTTACTTAAAGTATATTGCTAAAATAAATGAAAATGGTAGTTTAAATTTAATCGGAATTAATCAGAAGTTTTCTAAAAAAGACTATTTTATTCCAAACGTATTTCCTGAGGTTATAGCCCCAATTTTTTGGATTAGACGAAATCCAGACCATTTTATTTAAAAGAATAGAGATTTTTATGAGCATTATAATAGCAAATGAAGAGCAAATTAAACAATTTATTAATATAACTCAAGATGCAAGAACAAGTCTTGATTATCCATTAAGTTATGTTGAATTATTTGAGAAATTTTTATTCGACTCTTTTGTCACAAAAAGAATATTAAACAATAAAATTAATTTGCTTGATATAGAAGATAACAAACAAAGAGGTTATATTTCTTTTGGATTATTTAATGAATCAATTGTTGAAGTTGGTTTTTTATTTGTTTGTGCTGATTTTCAAAATAAAGGAGTTGGTACTAATTTATTAAAACATTGCGAAATTATCTCAAAAAATTTTAATAAAAGCATAATAAAAATAGCCGCAGAACCTCAATCAATTGATTTTTATCTTAAACATAATTATATTTTAAGTGATGAAAGCAAAGCATCATCTGTAGTATCTAATTTAAAATATCCATATGTTATTAAGTATTTAAATTAACATGCGCTCGCATATACAAACTCTTTTTCAATACTCAAAATATGATCTTTTAATTTTGATAATGGAACTCCCGCGCTTTTTTCGCTAAAAAAGACATATACTTGTAACAGTTTATCTTTTTTCTCCGTATCTGTGATTTGTTCTTGCTTTATTTTTATAACTGTTTCAATTTCTTGCATAAACTTTTTAAAAATTTCTTTTTGAACGGCATTTTTTTTGTTAAATTTTTCGTTGTTATTATTAATATTTTTTAGTGTTTCAATTACTTCATTTTGAACTATAATTTTTGAGTTATTTTCTTTTTGTTTATTTTCAACAACAACTTCAGCTACGTAAACTTTTTTTTCATTTTGTTCTTGTACTTTATTTATTTGTTTTTCATTTTTACTTTCTTCGTTATTATAAGCTTGCGACATTTCTTCGTTTGAATAAAGTCCAGATAAATCATTTGGAAATGCTTTTCTTAACGCTAAAGCTTCCGCGCATTTTCCCAGCATTAATTCTGGAAATTTTTTCCACATGTCAGAAATTATTCCGCTAGTATATTTTTGAACATATGAGTCCCATTTCGCTATAGCGTATGTTGGTTCTGTGTATCCTGTTCTGTAAATACCAACTTTTGCAGCAAATGGATATTCTGCTTTAGAAGACTCTCCCAACCAAATTTCGCTCCAAACCCCATCTTTTCCACAGAATAAAGTAGTAGTTTGACCCGCATATTCGGGATTTCTTGACGCAATCGCTCTAAAACCATCGATCGATACAATTACTGTTCTACTCTTTCCGAATTGCACAGAATAGATTTGTTTTGAAAATGGATCTAATCCTGTTCTCTTACAAGTATAAAGGAACATCTCTAGTTCTTCGTTAGTCGCTCCTTTCGCTATCGAATTCTTAATTACATTAATCTGCTCTTCTGTAAAATTGCTTTGCAACAAAACTGTCGCGATATTTTTTTTAACTAATGCTGTCATGTTGGACTCCTTTTGGAATTTGTGCTTGCTCACTATCGAGCAAATATACATATAATATAAATTTTTTAACAAGTCAATTTTAAAAGAAAAATATTTTTTATTACAAACGATTGACAAAAATTTATATCTATTATAGTATATAAGAGCTAGTTAATGTTTAGCTAGTAAACATTCCAAAAGGAGTCCAACATGAAAAGTTCTAATTCTATTGTTACTGTCAAAGTTCCTTTAGTTGAAGCTCAAAAAACTCTCACAAATTTTCTTGAGCATTTTGATACTATGGATGGCGAAATTCCGGACGATTTAATTCCTGAACTTAATTTAGCAGAAAAAAATTTGGCACAAGCAGCAGACAGACGTTTGTTTCTAATTGATTGTTTAGATAATCAAATTGAATATTTTGACAAATTAATTAAACACATTAAAGATAAAAAATCTAAAATTGAAAATGCTAAAGATAAAATCATGAACAATACTTTTGAAATCATGAAAGGGTTAGAAGTAAAAGAAATAAGAGGTTCTGCGAAGTCTTTTAAAATTAAGAACAAGGGCGGAGTAGAAGCAATTCAATGGACAATTGAATTTAGTAAAATTGACAATGTTTTAAATGAAGCAGATGAATTTTTTGTTCCAATCGAATTTATAGAAGAAAAAACAATTCGAGTTGTTAATAAAAAAGCTCTGGCAGAACGCATCAGAAAAGAAAATGATTTGAATTGCGGAAAAAAAGTGGATCGAGAAGAAGTGTTATCAATTATATAATAATTTAAATTATACAATCTATAAATTTTATTGGAATAATTATGATTAATAATAAAAAAATTTTAGAATCTTTATATGTTTTACACAAAGAAGCTGGTTTTAATATTTCAGAAATACTTGCAAATAATGGCTATGACGATGATGAAGTTATTAAAATAATAGCTAAAATTAATAGTATTTTTGAGAGCAAATTTAAATTAATTCTTCTTGAAGATGACAACGAAATTTATGAAAGAATGATCGGTATATAATTAATATAAAATTAAGGAGATTTTTATGTCAAGTGTTAATAAAGTTATCATTGTAGGTCGGTTAGGACAAGATCCTGAACTTCGTAGCACGCCAAGCGGTCAACAAGTCTGCAACCTAAGTATCGCTACAAGTGAAACGTGGGTTAAAGATGGCAACAAAGAAGAAAAAACAGAATGGCATCGAGTGATATTATGGGAAAAAAGAGCGGAAATTGCTGCAAAATACTTAAAAAAAGGAAGACTTGTTTATATTGAGGGCAAATTGCAAACTAATTCGTGGGTAGATCAAAATGGCGAAAAAAGATATGCGACACAAATTTTAGCTAATTCATTACAATTTTTAGAAAGTGGAAATAATAATTACGTAGATAATTCTGACGAATATAGAGCAGATAATATTGATATATCAAAATACAACGATATTCCTTTTTAAAAAATAAAAGCAATTATTGTTGATCTGATGCGGTATTAGAAAACCATGAACACAGAAGACCTTTTGTAAAAAATTCAAAAAAAGACTGGAAATCTTTTTTTTTATGATGAATTAAATTTTTGGTGTTCAAAAATTATCAATAATTTTATGTTTCGTACTGATTCAATAATAAAAGAAGAAATTTAGAGAGAATATTTAGAGTCAAGATTTAACGTGCTTTTTTATTTATATGATCGTAAACATGTAGTAGACACGTTGCGTAAGCTGGACTGTTTTTTTGCAATGTGCGAATAAGGCAATTTTAAAATATTGGAAATTAAATTAAAATGAGCAAAAAAAAATCTTTTTATCTTAGATATCAAAAGCATGAATTCAAAGAGCAATTACGTTCTCTGAGAATACAGCAAACAGTTAAAGAAGTTGATGCTAGTTTTGTTGAAACAGTTAGCTCTATTCTTTCAACTTTAGAAAATGCCAATAAGTTATCAGATGGGCAGAAAAGGGGTTTAGCTATCATGTTAATAAAGCTAAATAAGATAAATGATCAGGCTTTTGCTCAAAATGAAATTAACAATATTTTAAGTAAACAAAATACAATCAAATCTGAAAAAAGGGGCAAGGATTCTACTTTGCCGTCAGCCCCCAATTTTCTTTTGCATCATATCGATAAGAGATTGGGCGCATGGACGCGCAGAATACTTTCTAAATGCTTAAAAGAACCAAAATTAGCTAAAGCAGCGTTTATTGCTCACGCATGCGGCGCTCTGAGAGCTATTGGAAAAGAGAAAGCAGAAAGTCTTTTAAACATCTCACCAGAATCGCTTTATAAAGAAATATTTAAACAAGAAAATTATGAAAAAGGGTACAGAGATAGAATCTTTTATCTACGCATGCAAGCGCTGGGTAATGTTCAAAGAAAATTGATACGTGAAAAAAAATCAAAGCAATAGTTTATACTGAGAATAAATTCAATGACATAATTTAATTATAATGTAGTAATTAAAAGAATATTTAGAAGGGTTATAATTTTTTGGAAAAGAATAATGATGAGGACAAAATTTTAGATATTAAAATTAAATCTATCGAATTTAACGAGTCTGAATTAAAAGAACAAATGCTTTCGCTAGATAAAAAAAGAGATCGTGTTTGGATTATGCTTACTTTGTTTAGTTCTTTTGTTTTTATTCAGTTAAAAAAACATGATTTAAACATAATTTTCAATTCTTTTTTTAACATATTATTTTTAATTCTTACTATATTTTATTTTGTAAATATAATTATAATTTTTTTATATACTTACAAATATGAGCAAGTAGAGAATTCACCATGTTTAAGCAAAGACCAGATATTTCCTGAAATATCTAAAAATAAAGATATTTTAATTTTTAAAGATAAATTCAAAAGTTTATCTTATTTTAAAAGATTTACCATTAATTTAAAGTATGAAATTGCCGACGATAAAATTAAACGTAATAATACAAAGTCAGCATATATTAAGATTATGCAAAAAATAGTTTTTTTTCATTTCTTTTTGTCTTTAACAATTATATTTATAGGTGAGTTTTATGTCAGATAATGAAAATGATAAGATAGAAAAAGATACCGTCTCTTTAAAAACTGAAGATGATACTGAATTAGAATTTCCTAAAACTAAATTCGTGTATATTAAAAAGTCTATCTCACCAGAAGAGTTAAAAAAATTAATGTTAAGAGAAAAAGAAAAATAATATAACTTTTTAAAAACTAAAAATTGCAAGATAAAAAATGTTTATTTATGCTTTATAGCATAAATAAACATTTTTTATCTTTTAAATATGTTTTAATATATTTTTATTTATGTTATAAATAATATGTAACAAATTTTAGCATAAATATTTATGCTATATAAAACAAATGGAGGATACTATGGAGTTATTACCAAGTTTTATCTGTTCAGCCCCAAAAGAAAAAGAATTGCTAAATAAACAGTCAATTCTAATAGAAGACAAAGGTATTGAAACAATTGTCGGAGAACTAGCGCAAGTGTTAAATCCGCACAGTCCAAGAACATATGGTGGCGCACTCGAAAGCGATCACTATCAAACACTTTTAAAAGCAGGTTTAGCAAGAGCTTTGGGCGAAGGAAAACATGTTGTGTCTGTTGCTTTAAGCGTTCCATTTCAATACATGGATCAGTTCAGAGATCAAATCGGAGACATAACTTTAGCAAAGAATAAAACAAGTCTTTTAAAAGAAATAGTTGCAAATATTAAATTTAAAGACAAATCTACAGATTCAAGTTGGAAAAATTGCGAAATTACAATTCAAGAAGAGCCAACAATTGCATATGAGTTTTTAGCATCAATGCTTAATATTCCACCAGAGGCAAAAACATTTTTGTATTGGCACATTGGACACGGGGATTGGCAGCAAGCAGCAAGAGTCGACGGAAAAAACTTGCCAGATTCTTATGCAAGAGTTGAGGGATTATCAGGCGCAATCCAAGTTTTTTCTGAACAACAAAATCTATCATCAAGCGAAGCTATCAAATCGTGGCAGATTGGGAGTATGCCGGAAGTTAATGGCATGAATGGAAAAAGGGTTAATTGCATAAGAGAAAAAGAACTCGCAGCTAGACAATTTATAAGATCAGTAGTTGGTGAACTATTAAACAAGAATTTACGCTACAAAGATAGAGCAAAAAATATTGTAATTTCTGGTGGTGCTTCAAAAGATGATATATTTATATCTATATTAAAAGAGATTGCCAAAGGCAACGGTTACAACGTAGTTTTAATGACAGAGCTTGTTGAAGACATTGACCCGACATTTTCTGTCGTTTCTGGTCTTTCAAAATTAAAGACTGCTTATACACATGTAAGTATCGATATTGGAAACTCTAGCGTAAAAGTGAGCGTTGTATGAGTACGAAAGAAAAAAAATTTTATCAAATGAGATTATCAGATTCTTTAGAAAACCAAGATATATTAAACTTTATTAAACACGCTAAAACTTCTTTTGATAGCTCAAAAATCAATTATCCTCGAGGTTTAAAATCACAAGCTGATCGAGCAATCTGGCTAATGAATTACGCTTTAGAAATACTCTCTAAAAATAACAAAGTAGAAGGAGCTAGTGTTTTAGAAAGCATAGAAAAAGAAGATAAGAAAAGTAAAAATGGATTATTTGACTTATTAAAATAAATATTTATTCTTTATCATAACTATTTTCATGAAAATTTTGTACACTAATTAATTTTGATAATTCTTGCTGATATAAAGAAACCAAATCAAATTCTAAATCAAAAAATTGATCGTATTTAAGAAATAATTCTACAATAATATTGGATTTAATAACAAATGTATACGAAGTTTTCTCAAAGAAGTTTGCCAATGAAGTATTATAAAACTGCGATAAAAAAAATCTTTTTTTAAAAAATGAAATGAAATTTTCATCCGTCTTAAAATTTTCATCATGTTTAGAAATTTTATCTCTTAATATTTCATCAAATTTAACATTGAAATCATTAGATGTAAATATTTTAACAATTTCAGAATTATTTTCCATATGTGCTCCAAATATATTAAAAAATAACAAAAAAAATTATTATGCATAACCCATTTAAACAAATGGATTTTTGAAAACGATTGTATATTATGTATAAACACATTTATTGTGATGTGTCAATTTTTAATGCAAAAAATGTAGATAACTCACTACAGACAATTAATAGATTAATTTTAACAGAAAAATAAATTCATTTTTATCTTCAAAATTCAATTTTAAAATTTGTTCCAATAAAAATATTAAATTTATTATCAATGTATTTTATCATCCCTGTTTCTAAGCATAAGTTATTAAAAACGTTATATTCTATCTTACTACCAAAATAAGTTTTGTAATTTTCATAGTTCAAATTTTTAATATTCTCAAAACCTGAAAACAAAATTAATTTAAAATTTTTTCTTGAATTATTTAATTCTTTTTTTTCATAGTCTATAGTTTTAACAGAACCATTTTTAAAATTTACATCTAAATAATTTTCCAATTTAATTTCTTCGCTTGATGTAATTTTCTGAAACTTTAATGTACCATCTTTATGTTTAATTTTATTAACGATTACTTTTCTCTTAAACTCAGATCTAACATTTTTTATTGCTTGTTCTACTGCAATTTTAATTGCTTCTTCATCACGTATTTTTTCTATTTTTTTTTCAATAACAAGTTTTTCTGAAACTGATTTTCTGCCAAGAAAAAATGAGATTATAATAAATAATAAAATAAAAAATAATTTATAATTTAACATATCAATTACCTAAAATTAAATCTTGTTTTCTATTTACTTCTTTGCTAATATATGAAACATGAACCCATTTTTTGAGACCTGATTTTTCATAAATCAACTGATCATAATCAAACTTTTTTTTATTTTCTTTTACATAATTATATAAATCAATTGCAGAGTATTTATCGACATAAATATCGACAGCTTGACCATAAATGTGTTTTGAATTTTCTGTTCCTCCGACCGCTTTATTTAAATCATGACAACGATAACCAGAAGAAATTTTTATCGGGCAATTAATTTCCTTACGTAAAACTTCAAGAAAATTAGCACATATTAATTTTAAGTTAATAATAACATTTTCAGGAGCTTTATTGCATATTTCTAAATCTTTAGCTTTGTTAGAAAATTCAAATTCTCTGAGAATGAAATTATCTGACAGTTTCATCTCAAATTTCCTTTCATTTCAATTTTTATTAATCTTTTTTCATGATCTTTGATAGAATTTTGAATCTCGCTTTGCATTATTTTAAAGTCAGAAAACTGTTCTTTTAATTGACTTAATGCAATGTTAGTAACCGCAATATTTTCGTTAAACTGTTTGACTTGTTGATTCGCTATTTGTATTTGAGAAAACAATTGTTCAGAGTAAAATTTATTACTCTGTCCCGAGTTTTGAAATACCAAATAAGTTACTAAAGAAGAGAATCCTACGCAAAATAAAACTAATAAAAAAATCAATAAGTATGGAGAAGAGCTTTCTTTTGACAATCCGCTTACAACTTCTTTGCATGTTTCGCCAAGAGAATTCTTTATATCAACCATTGTATTATCCTTTCTATTAAGAAATTTTTATTGCAGTGATTCTGTAATATATATTATATATATCTTTTCCGTTTGGATAAGAAAAACAAATATTTTTTACATAATATTTTTTATCTTCCAGATTTGATATTATGCAAGAAAATCCTATATTTTCTACAGCAGTTCCTAGTTTACTTTGCTCATATTCTTTAGATAAATAAGAATAATAAAGTGTATTGTCAATTCCTTTTGAAGTTAAAATTTTCTTTACAATTTCAGTATTTCTCTCTGTTTGACTGAATTGACATAATGCTCCTTTTAGATCAGATACTCCAGAAACAAAAATTGGAGATTGTTCTAAATTGCTTAGCTGTTGATCTCTTCGTATTGAATGATTAAAAGAAATATTTAATAACCATGTTCCTTTTGGAATTATAAATTCCTTTAAATCCAGCCATTTATTTAATTCAATAGTTTTTTCTTGATCATTTATTTCTAAATATTGAATTGCAGTATTAATGCCACTAACTTTTTCATCTAAATACTTTATCCATTTGTAAGCTAAATTTCTAAACCAATTTTCATTTTTTAATGATGGCATATCCGCCAAACCTGTACTTTGATCTATCGAATAGCCTAATTTTCTTTTTTCGATTGATGGTGCTTTAATTAAAGAGTCACTATTTGTTGCCCATTCTAAAGATTCTTGAGGCTTTTCTAGCGCCATAATTACTCCAATTCTATTGAAAATCTTCCACCTGATTTTGGATCAGATTCGTCATAAAATCCCTTTGCTTCATTAAAATTAGATTCGCTGAAAAATAACAGATTGTCTAAATTAACTAAATGTATTGAAAGCTCAGTGTTTGGTAGTTTTGAACTTTTTAATGCTTTAGAAATTGTTTTTAAATCAGATAATGGTTTTGGATTTATAGCTACTAATGTTGTTTGATTTGATGATGATTCGAGAAGTAAAACGTTTTTTGGACGAGTCAAAAGCCTGCAAATTTGAATTAAATCTTCGACTGTACCTTCAGAATTATTTTCGCATATTGTCGCTGTCAATAATTCTCTAAATTTTTGATCATCTATTCCTTGCCTTATCGTTCCAATTATATCACCAAAATCATCAAGTTTTTTTCCATCAGCATTTAAATAACTCAAATAGTATAAATCAAATAGTTCATCTTCTAATGTTTGAAATCGTTCCGCAATAGTCTCAACTAAAGCATTTAAAATAGAACTATTTTTAAACTGTTTTAATAATCTTTTTTTACATTCTTGTGTGTGATTTATTATTTTTTCCAATTAAAATTTACCTTTCCAATCAATAAAATTAATTCTACCTGAATCTAATTTAGCATATTCAATCGGCTCTACTGCTATATTTAATGATTCCTTTGGATTAATAGAAATACCTTGATAAATCTGTATTCCAATAATTCCATTTATTGAATTTATTGGTACATATAAAGAAGAATTAATTAATGATTTTCCAATTGTAAGATTTTTATTTGCATAATCAATAATAGCTGATTTAACTTGTTCAAATCCGTTAGAAGGAAAATCTGAATTTGTTTTTAATGCTATAGATAAATAAATCTGTTTTTCTTTGGGTCTTGAAAAAGACACTATTCTATTTATTTCTTGTGAATCCTTTACTGTTATTTTTATTGATTTTTCATCTGAATAAAGGAGGCAACCAGCACCCCTTGAACTATTAATCGCATTTGCAATTGCAATTGGTTCTCCGCCTTCAACATATAGATGTATTGATCCTGAGGGAATATATTTAGCTATTTCGTTATTTAAAAGTATTGATGTTTTAACGCCTTCAACTTTCTGAATCGCTGCACGTATTCCTTTTTCCGTCGCAGATCCAGCTCTTTGTAAAAGCTGTATTCTTCTCATTTTTAAATCTTCTTCAGACTCTTCATTTTGACCGCTTACAGCATCTTTTTTGTTAATACATGAGTCAATTTTATAAATTGGGTTTAATATTTTAGTTATTGTTCCTGCAAGTGCTTTTACAGATCCAAGAGTTGCACATTCAGCTTCAACATCAATAGTTCCATTTTGATTAATAATTGCATCATTTTTAGTATTAAATTGATATGAAGTTTCAGGAATTGAAACACATGTACCAGCAGGAATTTTTGTTCCAGATTTTCCATTAAACGTTAAAATAACTCTTGAAGCAGTAGCTTCTTGTTTTGTGATACCATTAATTGAAATAATATTTTGGAGAGGAATTCCTGTAGCATAATTTGGATTCACTGATGTACTTAACTCTTGAAGAGCCTCCCACATCAAAGCTTCTCTTTCTGAAAAAATCGCAATAATATTTCCAAAAACAGAGCTTGGCGAAGCGTCAATATTTTGATTTATTTTATTTTTAAATGTTTCAATTATCTCTGAATAACATGTCACAAAATCCTTTTTCACGAAGCCTGATTTTGTAAGCCCATAATTCTTATCCATTAATAGCTCCTAAAGCTAAATTATTTAAAAATATATCACCATATTTAGATTTTATTTTTAAAGTTATAATACAAGTTTTATTAAATCTTTTTAATTCAGATTTGAGAACTTCAACAGATTTAATGCCATCAATTAATTCAACTTTTCTTTTAATATACAAACTTAATTTGTCTTCATTAAATTCTTTATTTCCAAGCATTTCTGTCCAAGAAACCCCGATTTCTGAATCAAGGAACCATTCGCTATAAAACATACTTAATTCTATTTTAATTTTTTGTTTTAAATAATCTATATTGTTATCAACTAATTCAAAATCACCTTTATGATTAATAATTAAATCATTATTAGAATTTATTTTTAAATCCATTAAGATAATTTTCCTATCGCTAATCCAGCTACAGCGCCGTTTGGAGCAACTAGACCTGCAGAAGGAACTTGAACCAAAATTAACGGCAATATTTCTTGAATTGCTTTAGCAAACGCCTCTGATTGTTTATCTAACATCTGCTGGTTTGCGTCTGAATCTTTCATGTTTAATGAAGACATTAAATTTTTTTTATAAATTGCTTTTCCAATATCAATTGTGTAAGGCATTATTTTTCTCCATAAAAGTGGTTGGAAGTGATATTTGTTTTAGGATCATCTAAATATCCTTTTTTTGTTTTATTTAATTGGATTTGTATTTGTTTTAATTCAGCTATTAAAGAAGGAGAAGATGGAACAGGAGCTCCTAAATTTCCAACGCCAATATTTTTTGTTAAAGCATCCATTAATTTATTTAAAGTTTCAATTATTTTATCAGAAAATTCAATAAGCTTATTGCCTAAAACTAATGGTTCATCTGGTAGTTTTTTTTCTACTTCAACAGCCCCACGGTTAGAAAAATAAATTTTGCCATTTTCTGTCATCTTAATTTCGGATAAATTATTAACTATTTGCAATGATTTTTTATTTACACCTTTCATTGGTTCAGAAAATGGGTAAAAACCAGCAATAGCTACACAATCTGTTAGTTGATGCTTATAAATATTATTTGATTCAACTAATCCTCCTTTTTGTGTAAATTTGTCAATGCTTCTTTCATTAAATATTAATAATACATAATCATTAATTTCAACTGGTAAATGTATATAAGATGATTTAGATCTAGGAAAAATTAGAGGCACAGATTGAATAATTGGTAAAGGTTTTTCTGTCTCTAATTTAGTTTTGCTATCTATTTCTTTATTCGTAAAGCAAGGCTGAACTGAAACTTTTTGTAATTTTTCATCATATGATTTTATTATAGCTGGCATTGACGTATGAATTTCGTTAATTCTTGAATCTATAGCATCAAAAATTAATTGAGAAAATGTTGGAGTTGTCATATTAATTTATCTCTTTTGTTTCAAAAGTGGTTTGCCATTTTCCTTCATGTGTATCTCCAGAATGCGTAACTTTTATCACATTAAATACGCCTTTAATATTTATACTTTCAACATATATTTTTATTAAAGGAGTTATTTCTGGCTGTAGCAAACAATTTACTTTTATACCGCTTCCGGTAACTTCTGGTGAACCAATCAAACCACTTCTTGAACTTAATTTAATGGTTTGTTTTGATTCCCCTTTTTTTTGAACTTCTAATATTCCATTATTTATTTGCCATTCGTAATTATTTATTGTCAAAATATTATCAATTACATTTGCTGCATTTCCATTTGCTGCATAACCATTTGAAAATAAATTATCACTATTAAATAAACCTTTTACTCCCTTAATTACTTTATCTTTTAAAAGTTCGTTTTTAGCATCATTAAATATATGAGTATGTTGAGTATTTTCAGGATACGATTTGTTTAACTTTGTTGAATTATAAGCTTCACTAGAGTCGCCTGATTCAATCTTTAGAATCCAATCTGTGTCTTTTTTTTCTTTAGAAACTCTTGATATTTTTCCATAGAAAATTAAGTGTTCAGCAGATTCTCCCCATCCAACAAAAATTGATATTGCCATATTTTCTTTTTTAATAAAATTAAATGAATTATCGCTTACATTATATATTTGAACTTTAGCAGTATTTTGAACCTTAGTTTCATTGGTTTTTTGAATTTCAAAGCAAACTCTAAAATCATTAAAAGCAATAGCATTACCGCCATTACTAGGAGATATTATCACTGATATTTTTCTATATATTTGCATATTTTTCATTTTTTTGTTCCAAATAATATAATTTTATTTTTGTTCCAAAATCTTCATATTTGTATGTTTTAATACTATTTGTTGTATCTATAAAAATTAGTTTTCCTTTTGGAATATTTTTATTATTTATATGATGAAAAATTGGTATTTTTAATACAATTGGTACACTACTAATAATTAGGTTATATTCTGAATCATACAAGCTTAAAAAAAATCTACTCGCTCTTTCATTCCAATAAAACTCAAACGAAAATAAAACATTATCAAGTAATACTGAAATTTCATAATATTTTTTTTTCATCAAAGGAATTTCATATAATAAAGACATTTCTAATACTCCTCTGTACTTTACATAATTTAATACAGAATAGAACAGATTGTCTAAATTAACTCAAATACTTCTAATTATTTCACCAAATTTTTTTGCATTTTCTTTTACTGTAATATCTTTAATATACTTAGAACGGTCTACAATACTTAAAACTTCTATTCTTGATTTATTTGTAATTTTATTACTAAAAGTAATTTTTATTTCATGAAATTCTTTTTTCCATTTTTTTGGTAAATATTCATTTTCATATGAAGAAAGAATAAATGACGCTTTACAGTGCTCTAGTGTGTATACTAACTCTTTAAATTGTTCGACTGTATAACCGTTGTAATGCCCACAGTCTGTGTTTAAATACGGAGGATCAACATAAAAGAAAACTCCAAAATCATCCCACTTTTTAATACATTTCAACGCATCTTCGCAATCTATGCTAATACTCGATAATCTTGAATATATTTCATTTAAATTTATAATTTTATCTGACCATCTCCTTCCTTTATTAGCTAATACTCTTCTCAAATCCCAAACTTTATTTAAAGAGCTAGCATAAGACTGTTGAATATTAACATAAAAACTCCAAGCTTTTTCTACATCTGAATAATTATTCAAATTTATAGCAATTTTTTTAGCAAGATCATGTTCAGATTTTGAATACAAGGTCTTTTCTAATTTATCTATCAATTGATTACTATTATCTCTTAATTGCCTATAAAAATTTATTAGATATTCATTTGAATCATTAATAACTTCTTGATATATTCCAGATTGAATTAATTTTTTTTTAAATAAAACTGCAGCGCTTCCACAAAATGGTTCAACATATGTTACATGATTTGGTATTATTTTTAAAATTTTTTTAGACATTCTACACTTTCCACCGTAATAAGTGAATGCTGGATTCATAATAATAAAGACCTCCTAATAATTTTATTAGGATAAATTTTACGGTTTGCCTAAATTATTTATTATATTTTATAAATTTTAATAAAAGACTATTTACCAAAAAGCCCAAAAAGTGAGACTGCGAGTGATTCATTTTTCTCTACAATTTTTTTTTCTTTTAAACCGCCATTTGCTTTTTTTGAAGAGTTCACTTTTTTAGAGTTAGCTTTGGGCATTTTAATGTCAATAGAAGTATATTCAACTTGAACTGTTCTAATTTGCTCAAAAACAACTTGAAACTCAAGATGATTCACATTTGATGAATCTCTGGTATTAGTTAAGCTTGTCATTATCATATCAGAATAAAAATCTAAACCAGTAAAAATATTTAATAGTTCTTTTGAATGTTTAATTTTTAATAATTCTTGCCACTTTTTTTGTATAAAAGTTTTTCTGGATTCAAGAGTTCCTCCAAGATATCTAAATTTTAAAGGACTACACAAGCAGTTAATAGAAAGCCTTGGCAATTTATGAATTATGTTGTCACTAATTGGCGAACCGTCTTCAACTGGATTCTTTGTAATTTCACTTTCGTATGTGTGGGTTTCAGAAAGAGAAACATCGATTTCAAAATCATCAAATGCAAGACATCTTTCACCATTTCTAAAAAATCCTAAAAAGTTCATCACTCATTACCTTTAATCAACTATTAAATATATTGTTTTTTGCCATTCTCATTTGATATTCCCAATGTTCATTTAGATTTTGTTGTATAATATTTGATATTTCTTTTGGATCACTTTGAGTGTTTATATTAACATTAAGTGGAGAATTAATATTATAACTTAAATTTTTATTATTGTTTGGTGTAATAATTGGGCTTTCTGGAATATTAAATAATCTCAAATTTGTGTTTAAATTTTTATCAATCTCATCTTCAAATTCAAAAGATTTTTTGTTTCCATTTTCATCTGTAATTACAAATTTACCATTTTCTTGCATTATTGCTCTTTGTATATGTTTTTTACTATTATTAATTCCTTTTAAATCATTTAATCCAAAAAAATTATTTAATGAACCCCAGATTCCAATAGCACAATTCTTTAAAAAACTAAAAAAATCTGAAAATAATAATTTTAAATCAGATATGATTGCTTTAAATAATTTAAAAATATCAGATCCAACCTTTTTAAATCCATCACTTGTAGATAAAATTAGCCAATCAAAAAAATCAGTAATATATGGTTTTGCAGCTTTTAACGCAGCCTTTATTTTTTCAATACATATATCTATATAATATGGAATTTCTGTTGCAAGAAAATTTACAAAAAGCATTATTATGTCAAAGATTAATACAATTAAAAACTTAATACAATCAGCAATCAGCTCACCAATAAATATACATATATTTATAATAGCCTCAAGCAATCCTACTAAGCCATATTGTAGAATTGGATCAATCAGTTTTTCATAAAAAAAGTTTTTTATTTTAGTCCACATATTTTTAAAAGATTCTTCAATCTCTTTTAAAAATTCATCGATTTTTGTTTTTGCTGTTTTCCAATCACCAAAAATTCTTCCAAAAAAGGAGTCTCCACCTTCTGTCCATGTTATAAAATCATCTATTAGTAAAAAAACTCCTATCACTGCAGCTCCAATTGCTACAGCAGATGCAGATATTCCAGTCAATAATCCGAGTAAAAGTCTACCCAAAAGTCTAAAAGCACCGGCTAAACCCTGACGACCAAAAACTCGAATCAATAATAGTCCATATTTCAACATTGATCTGAAAAGAGTGATAATAGATTTTCTAAATTTTGATATGCTTTTAAATAATGTTGAAAATATACCTTTACCTTTTGATTTACCAAGAAAAATATTTCCAATTATTCCAAACAATTTCCAACTAGCAAAAAATAATAATATTTTAACTATTAAATCAAGAGAAATACCCATATCTTGTAAAGATTTTGTTAATTTTTTTATTACAATATAAGCATCTTTTATTATCTGTGAAAATTTTTCTAAACAGAATGTTATATTTTTAAAAAAACTTTCCATATTTTGACGTATTATCATACCATTTGCTTCGTACCATTCTGTCAATCTTAGAATAATACTTTGCATGAATGGTAAAAGACTCATGCCAATAGATAGTTTTAAACCATTAAGCATAGAAGACAATCTTCTATAACTCGTTTGTAATAAAGATAATTTCTTTACATTATCCTCGCTTAAAACATTACCTGAATTCTCTGCTTCAATGCCAAGCTCTCTTAATTTTTCTGATCCTTCAGCTAAAAATGGTAGCAATTTTCTGCCACTATCTCCAAATAATTCATTAGCAATAGTCGCTTTCTTTATTGGGGATTCTATCTTAGATAACTTATCAGCAACATCGCTTAATATTTCAGAAACATTTCTTGATTCTCCGTTCGCTCTTTTTAAAGCAATTCCTAAGTTCAAAAATTTTTCTTGAACTTCTGTAAGTTTACCATCTTTACCTGATTTTAAAGCTTGAAATAATCCATTTAAAGAGCTCGCCATTTCTTGCTGATTCATACCAGCTATTTTAGCTGCATATGATAATTTTTGATATTCTGTCGCAGTCATTCCAACTATTTCTGAATTCTTTTTGATATCATCAGCATACTTAGAAGTAGATAATGACAAATAAGTAACAGCCCCCGATGCGCTTGCGATTCCAACTCCTAAACCGAATATAATTTGCTGCAATGATGCCACAGATTTTCTAACAACATCGGTTGAGTTTTGAGCGATATCCGCTAGTGACTTAAACATTTGACCAAAACCCTGTAACGCAAAAGCAAACGACATCGTCGCAGGATTTACAAACATCAATTGAGAAGTAAAAATTCTTAAATTATCCGAAAATGAATTAATATTTCCTGAACCACTTTTTATGTTGTTATTAAATCTATTTATTGAGTTATTTGAATTATTGAACGAAGATTCGATTGATTGCGCAGAGTGTTTTATTTTTCCCGCTGTTTTTTCAAATTGATTACCAAGGGTTTTATTTAAAAGAATTTCTTTTAAAAGAAGTTTATTATTTTGTTTTTGAATATGATTTATAGCTTCTTCTTCTTGTTTTTTGTATTCAGAATAAGAACCAAAATTTGCACCCTTTTTTAATAAATCTTTATATCTATCATAAGATTCTATAAACTTTTGATTAACTTGGAAAACTTTTTCAGATTGTTTCGTTTGTTCTATTTTAGCTTTAATATCATTGTACAACTCTTTGTTTTTGTGTTTTAAAGATTCTGCATGAGCTAATTCTGATTCAGATAATTTTCTATCTGAATTAATTTTTTTTTCATTTTCTAATATTGCTACAGCATATAAATTTGCAGTTTGTCTTAAGCTCTTATTAATTGAATCATGAGTATATCCTAAACCTAAAGCTTCAGATTTAACATTGTGAAGTGCGCTTTCTAAAGATTTAAGCTGTTGATCATTTAAAATAAAATCAATTTTAATTTGCAAATCTTGCAATATAGTCATTTTTTACTCTTGATATACTCATTTAATAAATAATCTTGCTCATATTTTATATCTAAATATTCATGCGCATCAATAACATCATAAATTGACCAATGGTTCTTAATTTCTTCAACTCGCGCAATTTTTGAAGCGACTATTCGCCAAATTCCCCATTTAATTTCTCCGTAGTCGATGTCTCTGAGCCTTTTTTCTGATTCTGAGAGAGATATTTCGATACGCCTCCTCTCGCGGCGTCGAAAAAATCCGATAATTGATATTCCAAAATTGCATATGCTAATTTGTGCATATGTAATAATTCACCTTTAAAGTGTTTATTAAAATTAATTGAATTACTTTTATAACTAACACCATGATCGAAAATATCTTTTAAATAATTAACATATGTAGTTTCATCTAATGAGTTTAAAAAGGAGTTAAAACCCTTTTCAATATCAATCTTAACATTTTGAAAATTTGATTCATTGTTTCCAGAAAATATAGATAAATTATTACCGATTGATGATGCGATTGGTTTTATAAATATCTCTTGACAGCGTCTAATCCATTTTGATGCTTTGTCTGGATTCCATAAATATAATACATATTCAAAACCATCAACAGTAATAGTTTTAAACGGCTCTTTTCCAAATTCTGTAAGCATTTTTATTTATCTCCCTTATACAATTGACCATAAACATTATTACCACCAACGTGCATTTTTATTTTAGCAGCATAAAAAACCCATTCTCTTGTTTCAATTTCTTTTCCGTAACCAAGTTTTGGAGCTTTTTCGATATAACATTCTGCAGCAAAAACTAAAGATGTTCCGTAATTATCTTTGATTGATATTGGCACGATTCCATTTCCTGTTTCTTTATCTGCAATATGTATTACTGATAGAATATCATTACATGGAGATGTTTGGCTTAATTTGATCGTAATTTTTCCGCTTTCATTTGCATTTTTTGTTCTAGCATGTTCACCATCAGAGCCAACGTATTGTTTAAATGCTTCCTCATTAAACTCTACGTCAACAAAACTTCCGTCGGCAAATCCAGTCATAGGAACTATACCAACTACAACCAAAACATCTTTTGGAGAATACGTAGCTATTGCCATTTAAATTAATCCTTTTCTAAAATTAGTATGATATGTCACCATTAATTTGAACTTTTTGAATAGCTCCATTAATAGTAGCTTTAAACCAAATATTTTTTAATTCTCTTTTTTGTCGACAATTTTTATATTTATTATTAATTTCTTCTACAGTAGGTATTTTTATTTCCCAATCTTTTAAAATTGCTTTTTTCTTATCAAATTCATCAAGTACAGATTTTACTTGCGTCTCAATAATTTGTAGTCCGCTTTCTTCAAATGGAATTTTGTCAACAGCTGCAAAAGCTCCAAATATTTTTGACTGTATTTTTGATTTTAATGCGTCTTCTGTAATTGTATTATCTAAATAATTAATCACAGTATTTAAAACTCTGCCATCTTGAAATGTAGGAACTCCCAATATATCTGTATAAATATTACAATTACTATTTTGTAATATATTAAATTCTCTATCAGAAATATTTTGTGATGTTAGAGATAACAATTGTTTGTGTGCCAAGCAATAAGTTCCAGCTTCTTTTGACAAATATTTTCCTAAAATTGCTGCGTCGGGAAATTCATTTTTATTTGCATGATATGTTAACATACAACGATTAAAACCGACTGCTGATAATTCGCTAGAAATATTCTTCTTAGAAGTATCAAATACGCTCTTATCAGATGTTCTAAAAGAAGCGATTTTACATTTGCTAGACTCAATCCATCTGCAAGCACTCAACAAATCTTCTTTTTCAAAAAAATCTGCTAAAAACAAACAGTACCAATCATTATTTACTTTTATAACTTCATCTAAATCATCGTTAATTTTATAAACTTGTTTTGACACATCAGAGTTTGTACTTACTTTTCTTCTTGCAACAATAAATTTTGAAATTGATGGCTGTTGTGCATAAATTTGTTGCGCAATTAAATACTCTGTGCTTGTAGATGTAAATCCAATCTCAGGACTTAATAATTCAGAAGGATTATAAAACTCAATTGCTATATTATCTTTAAATGCTGGTAATGTGTTAAAACCAAGAATTAATGGAACATTAAAATTTTGTTCTTTTAAAGCTGTGCTTTGTCGATTTATATTTACTTCAACAATATTACTAACAGATATTGACATTTAAAACTCCTTTAACTTCTACGTTATTTAAATCAATTACATCAATTTTATCTTTTATATTTGATGTATATTTTGCAATTATATCAAAATGTATTCTTTGCTCAAAAAAACTTTTTAGTAATGATGTTAAATCATTTGCTATTATGTTGCTTTCAAAAACAACATTAATTTCTTTAAATAAATTTCTTACATGAATAGAATCTATTGAATCGATAATATTTTGTGATATTTGCAATGCATTTCCATCTTCTGAATCATAAATATCTAAAGATATATTAAATTCTCTCAATCCGTAATTAATAACTTCTTCATTTTGTAAGTTTAACAAGATTTGATCAAAACCTTTTTTATTAATAGTTCTTAATGAACAGATAATAAAAGGATACTTAGAAACACCAACAGATTGATTTGCAAATCTAAATTCTGCAAACTCCGAAAGCCAATCATATAAATAATCTTTTATTTTATTTATATTACTCAAATTTCAAGCTCTCCTTGGGAAATATAAAAAGAATAGCAATTATTGCATCCTAAAATTTTATATGTTTTGTTATTTACTATAACTCTATCCGCAAATTTATTTTCAGAATTATCAGTGTTTAATTTTTCAATCGTATAAATATCAATACTAGTAAACGAATAACTACCTTGAGATTGATATAGTGAGTTATTCTTTGTTGGCGCACAAAATCCTTTTACTTTAAATTTCATCTCATTTGTTTTACCAACTTTTTGGCCTTTAATAAATTTAGCTGGCTCATACCTTAATATTTCAATATCTCTTTGTAGATCTTTCATCATTTCTAAAATATTCATGCCAAACCACCTTTTTTAACGACTTCACTTTTAATTGAATCAAATAATTGCTCGGTATCAATTAATGGTGTGTCATGGCCTTTTTTTTCTATAGTTTCTGTTTTTAAATGTGGTGGTATCTTATTCAAAATTCTTTCTTGGACTCTTTTTAAAACATCGTTCGCAACGTTTTTAACCGCAATCTCTAAATTAGTGCCTGATCTAAGTACATTTTCAATTTGAATTGATATTGTTTTTTTTATATTTTCAGATTCTAAAATAACTGTTTCACGTAAAAAAGATCTTTCTGGAATATTTCTTGACGGACATCCAAATTCATGAATTGCCGCAACCTCTTTTAATGTAATACTTTGAGACTCTTTTAATTGTCTTCCATTTTCCTTTGATTTTGTATAATAGAGTTTTTTCTCTGCTGCATCAGTTGCATCTACTCCGATATGCGCTTCGTAATTTAATAAATTTTTAAGATTTGATTTTAAATTTATATAAATTTTTTCTCTTATCGTAGTAGTCATGTTACAAAACACCTTGTATAAGAGTTTTCTTTTTTTATTCTTAAATACTCAAGACCATATGGAGTTGACGAATAACATTCATTACTTGAATTAATACTTTTATATGTTCTTTGAACTCCTGCTATATTTTCTGAAATAACTTCTTTGTTTAATGTTCCTTTTGATGATGTGATCAATTGATGAGCTGATAGATTCAAAACTGCTAATTCCCATTCAACGCCAAAAAAATCTTTGCTAAGTTTTTTTGAGTTTATGTTTAAAAATATTTGAATAAATTTATCCTCATTATCTTTAAACTCAGGAAATATTTTTTTAAAAAAATCAGGAGATATTTCCATTTTATTTTACTTTTTCTGGAGTTGTAATGTCTTTAATTCTGTTCTGTATTTCTCTTTTGACAACATCCCTAGTTTCTTTTTCTAATTCTAATTTTAAAAAGTTTACATCAATTGATTCATTTATAAATTTAATTGCCTTATTTTGATTTATTTTTTGTAAATCAATTCCTTCGTCCATTACTTGAAAAAAATCATTATCTACCTTACTTATAAATACTGGGTTATTTTTGATTGATAAGTATTGATCTTCCGTAATTTCATTTAAATTTGGAAGAATTGATATTTCTTTAAAATATGTAATACATTTTAAATTTGACTTAATCTTCATTAAAATCCCTCACCAATTAAACAAGAAAATGGCATAAAAACAACAACACCAGCAACCCTTAATCGTGTGCAAACAAGATACTCAAGCCCATCTGTTTGAGCAGGTAAAAATTCTGTCTCGTGCGGAATTTTTAAAACTATTTTTTCAGGATCTTTTGTAAAAAACAAAACTACATCCGAACCATTCTCACCAGCTTTATTAAAGTGTGAAACCTTGTAGATATTTTTTATTTCTGGTTTTGATTCTTTAAATACCTTAATAATACGTGTAGAATCTCTGTCTGAATAGGGTCTATCGCATAGTATATTATAAAGATCTGACGCCAAAGCAATAGAATCAGGTGTTTCCATTTCGTTTGTTGTTTTTGTCATTGTATTAAACATCTGACTTAAATCATCTAATATTTCCTGAGATGTTTTTTCTTTCCATGAAATTTTACCCGAAGAATTTTGCGATGCAGCAAATCTTGGGATATTAGGATGACTCAAAATACCTTGAATTCCAAAATTATCATCACCTTTAAATGCTAATTTCTCGATAAGTTCTTCGTTTGCTCTTAAAGCAATCGATGCTTTTTTTGCTTCTAATGAAACACCAGTGCGCTGCGCTTTTTTAATATCATCGATGCTATAACCGAAAGAATCTCCGCCAGTAAAAACTCTAATAAAATTCTTTTTTCCGCTAACATCTACGCGTGGAATATCTTTTGCAGCATAGCTTGCTAATATTTTAGCAATACCTCGTGCGTCATAAGAATGCCATTCTATGAAATCAACACCGTCTCCATCAGAATAATCGACAGGAAAAATTTCTTTTGCTTTTAAATTCGGAAAATTCGTTTCGTACGCCTTTGAAACAATACTCTTTAATTGCTCTTCTACAAAAATTGAGTCATGCATTTAATTTTATCTCCTTTTATAGTGATTGTAGCTCTAATCTGCCAAGTAATTCTATTTGCGCAATTTTTCCAGATGATGCTGAAGTTACAAATTTAGCGTTTTTTAATTTTAATGTATTAGACTTATTAGTATCTTCTTTTCCTGAAAAACCTCCTATTTTAAATTCCTTATCAGCAACAACTCTTACGTAAACAGATTGACCACTTTTTACATCTGATTCAACTTGAACGTAAACACTTCCAAAACTTAAAACAGCAATCGGGGTTTTTTCCTTAAAGTATTCAATACCATCATTAATTTCTGACACATTCCTCAAAGAAATTCCCAAAATTTCATCTTCAATTTTTGTTGCCAATTTTAAAACTTCTGATCCTTGTTGTTTTCTTGCAACAAGATTACCAGCCTTAATTGCTTGACTATTTGCATAAGTTCTAATAATTGAAGGTTGAATATCTGCTAACTGCCCTGAATATCCTGTTTCTGAATACATACTATAATTCATCGTTTCTCCTTAGTTTTCGTCATTTTTTACTAGAGAAAATTTTTGTCTAAATTTTTCCCTTGAATTTACAAAAGAATTAGTAGAACTATTTTGAAAATGATTTACTATTCCTTTTGTTTCTGCATCAGTATTTGAAATCGCGTTCATTTTTTTAAACGCATCAAACGAAGCTTTGATGTATTCAATCGATTTATCTTTAACATGTTCATTACCAAATTTTTCAGAAACAAATTGTTGACGCATTTCATCTGCGCTAAGTCCATCAATATTTAATTTAGGAAGTGCTTTTGTAATAAAAGTTTTTACTTCTAATAATTCATTAGCTTTGTCAAAGATTAATTTGTCATCTAATTTTGGAGTCTTCTTTAACTCCTCAAATTGTTTGTTTATTGAGTCAAGGTTTAGTGTTATCGCATCTTTTTCAGCTCTAATGATATCATTTTGTTTTTTTAGCTCATTATTCAAATTTTTTAATTCTGCAAACTTTACTGAATCTTTATTTATTTTATTTTGAACAGCTAACGCTAAATTAGCGTCTCCGCACTCAATTTCTAACCCATCTAAAACTAATTTCACTGTCATTTCTCCTTTATTTTGTTTATCAACTGTTTCTAAAACTTCAAATGAAATATCTTCAATTGAATCTAAATTTATTTTTACTCGCCTTAATTCATCGCCAAAATTTGCTCTACCTTTATCAACACAAGCTAAGTGATTATATCTAATGTTTCTTTGAATACAGTCATAAGATTGCCCATTGTAAACTCCACTTTTATATTCTAAATCTCTTTTATATCCTGCTGAGACTTCAATTTTACCATTAATAATATTTTCTATTGTTTGACCATCAAATACAGTTAATTCGGTTTCCAATAAATCATTATTTTGTTTTACAACGTTCCCAGTAAGACCTTTCGTATATTTTGATGAATTAAAAGCATGAACAGCCTCAAAAGGGTGCATATCTGTGAATGAAATATTTGCAAGAGATTCCATTGAATCTTTTTTAAAAACTTCTTCTGGAAGTCTTAGTTCTCTTCGTATTTTTCCATTTTGTTCAATATAAGGAAATACACCTGTTTTTGTTGCTGTTACTTTTGCAATCAAGAAGCCGTTTTCTGTAATTTTGGGTTTATCAGTATTTAATTTTATAAAACTATAACAACTTGACATATTTCACCTTTTTATACAAAATGAATAGTAAAGTGAAATTTAGCAGTTTGCTGAAATTAAATTTTAAAATAGATTCTGTAGATCTAATATCTCTTCAAATTTCCATAAGGAAGGCCAAAAATGAAAAGAGGTAGAAAACTATCGCAATGGACTCATTTATTTCTTATGTTAGATGAAAATTCTGAGTACTCAATGAAAGACTTACAAACTATTTTTAAGTTAAAATATTACTGCATTTATGCAAAAATAAGAGGATTTTATGTAAATCCTGTATACTATAAAAAGTATAAATACACAAAATTATCTTATTATTCAGGAAAGGATTTAATTAACGCTTACAAAAGAGTTGTTGCTTCTCAAACGAAAAATCCTGAAAATATAAAAAAAAATAAATATAAAAAAATTAAAAATAAGAAAGGTTAATCATGATAAAATATTTAATTATAGCATCGATGATATTAATTAGCTGCAAGCAAGGTGGAAATAATGAATCTAATATAAAGAATAATAAAAACCCAGAATATACTGTAAATAAAGATATTGAAATTCCCTCTAATAAAAAAAATACTACACCTTTAACAACTCCTGTTGAAAAATCTACCATTGAACAAAATTATGAAGATGTAGATGCTGTAAAAGAAATTTATGATGAAAAAAACTATATTATTGATAACGCTATTTATAGTGACTGCAGTAAAAAAATTAATGATGATATTTGTCCTACATATATAAATTACAATAGTATAAATGGAGATTTTAAAATTAATGTTAAAAAAATTAATTACAATACAATCAAGGTAACTTTTAGTGGTATAGCGAATCTGATTAGTATTGACAATAAATCAGCGCAGATTGATTGCACAAATGAGACTGCTTTTAATCTGTCTTTTTATAACACAAGCTACTCACCTCATAATGTAGAATATATTAAAAATGAATGTAAAAAATCAGGATTAATATACATACCATATATTAATCCTGGAATTAATTGGTTAAATAAAGAGTATTTTATGTCTTGGATCGGAATAGCTTCTGTCGATTCATATGATTATAAAAAAGATGGCGTTGCATTTACTTTAAAAAAAATTAATTAGAACAAATAGGAGCTTTAAAACTAGAAGTATCCTCACCATTAAAAATGGCATATTGATATTTTAAATTACTCAAAGGTAAACTTGCAGACTTGAATTTTTTTATATCTGAAATAATTGCTCCTCGTTCATAAATACTTCTTATTGTTCCTACGCTTGTATCAATAACATCAGCCATGACTAAAGAAATATTACTGTACAAAATATTTAAACTGTTATTCAAAACAATAGGATCTCCTGAAAACAAATGGTTATTATTTAATATATAATTAACAGTTCCAATAGGATAGTTATTATCAATTTGAGTTCCTATTATGTTTTTAATTTGATTAGTAATTTTAATATTATTTCTCTGTGATTGCGAAATAGACTCGAGCACTAATTTTAAAGATCCTAACTGATATTTTAAATTATCAACAGATATAGAACCAAAGTTATTTATTAAAGTTTGAGAAACATATAATACAACTTGAGCTTGAGATGATATTGAATTTAATACTCCCATAAAACATGCGTCTTTAATTAAATTAGATACAGTTTCTCTGCTTAAATCAACTGTAATACTTTTAATATGTAAGTTACAATCTTTTACAAATTGAGCTGCAAATGTTGCTCTAGGATTAGTATCTACAATTGATAGTTTTCCATTTGACTTAATATTAAGTCTTGATTCATTATATTTAAAGTAAACGACTTCTCCAAGAATTGATTTTATTCCTATATATTGATTATAATTGTCTCTACAACTATAATTATAATTAACACTATAATTTAAAAGTATATTATTATCATTTAATAATAAATTATTTTTTATGTCTCCTGTGTTAGCGACGCAATTATCATATGTACCATCTCTATTTGACTCACAATTCATAAGTTTTTCACCAATAATTATTCCATAGGAATCAAAATTTATTAATGTTAGTATAAAACAAAAAATTATTTTTTTCATAAAAAATCCTTTTTGAAGAAAAATTTGAATTTATTAATTTAATTATAATTCCATAATTAATTCTCTTGAACTTGTAAAAACATATTATTAATTTGAATAATACGTTTATAAAAACCATTATCAATATAATATCTATTTGATTCTAATTTATATTGGTTACTAATTGAATCATGTACTATAAACACAACAAGCTGAAGACCTCTTATATCTTCTTTATCGATTGAGTCTAAAGTAAGTAAAATGCTTTCTTTACCTGATAAAGTGTTTAATGCTGCTAGCTTCATATAAGAAGTTTTAGAAACCAAAATTTTTCCGTCTTCATTAATTATTGCAACACTTAACAGATCAACAGGCTTATTCTTAATCCTATTCCAATCTTCACTTTGTAATGATACATTTGTATAATCAGAATTTACAAAATCGTTTGCTTTCCAATTCTTATCAAATACTGATATTACTGCTTCATAATATACATTTGCAAAAATTTTAACTTTTTTAGAAGTTGGCTTAAAATCAATTGGCGTTGATTCTGCTAATTTTTTATTATATTTACAATCAAAATAATCAAGCTGTTCAAATCCATAAAACATTTTAATAATATTACAATATTTTATTTTTGAAATCGCGTAGTTTTTTATATCATTTTCGTCAAAATTAATACTCTTCATACGAGAGTTTACACATACAGTTCCTCCTCTGGGAGCTTGTGCACAATCAGCGTATGATTCATTTGAAATTAGTAAAGTTAAAAAGCTTAAAATAAATATTTTTTTTATTTTCATCATTTCACCCTAATTATAAAAATAGTTGTAATATTTTGGGGTTCAATATTTAATGTCGAATTTTCTACAATATTAGATGTTTTAGCATTTCCTAAAACATCGTTAACAGAATCTCCATAAACTCCGCTAGTAAATAATGAAGTATTAAGAACAGGAGCACTTATTAAGCGCATTACATCTCCACTACCACCAAAAGAATTGATTCCAGTGTACTGCAAAATAAAGTCTGGATTCGGAATTTTATCTTTAACAGAATTTTTAAAAGAAAAAATTTCAAAAGTTTTTTGTGAGCCGTTTTGTTTGATAGAAATATTTGAAACTTGATGTGTATGAGCATAGTTATGAGTGTGATCATAATTTACTTTATTAAGTTTATTTCCACCTTCAGTATTGTCTCTAATTGAACCCTTTAAGAAATTATTTGCATTTAAATTTGGAACTTTTTTTCCAAAAAATACTGACTCTTTTTCCTTAATTTCCTGACCATTACATAACACAAATCCATTACTATCACTAACTTCCAATGCTTCACATTTGTAACCCCCTAAGCTCGGAAAAGTTGGCAATGCAGCTCCCAAGGGTACTTCAACTATTTTATTTAATTTTTTTTCTAAATCTTTTACTTCATTAGTTTTTGAAATTTCAATGTTTTTCATATTATTTCTCTTTATTTAACTTATTTTGTTTCAACTTGTGCCAATTCAATATGTAAAGTTAATCCAATAAATACTTCATTAATATCAATAGAATATCCTACATTATTAAAATTGTTTTCTAAAAGATTAATGTTATTTTCAATTTCAATTTGATTTCTCTCTGATTTTACAGAGAGAACAATATTACCACTATCAGCAAGTAAAGATTCTGTTATTAAATTTAAAATATTTGTATTACCAACTTTATTAAACTTTAAAACTCTTTTTTTATTAGCAGGAACAAATGTTAATTTACCATTTACTGTATATTCAATTTTTACATGTACTGGTAAAATTGTAATATCTGCATTAATATTGTGTTTTATTGATTCTTTTTTACCTTGTTCTAAGTTTCTATTTGAATAATTGAAGTTTTTATTTTGACTATCTAAAAATTCAATTATTAAACTACTACCTTCTAATTTAGCGATACAATAGCTTGGTTTCAATGAACTACAAAATTTTATATCGATTGCGTTTTTTGGATTTAAGTTGTTATGAATAATACTTATGGTTTCATTTTGAAATATACCCCCGATAAATTTTCCGTAAACAGGGTTTTTAATAATTGGCTTCTCTGAAAAATCAAAAATTTTAATTGTCATATTAGAAACACTGCAATCTAAATTATGATTAAAAGTAGTAACTGAATCAGACGGTGTAAATTCAATAGAAGGAAATATTTTGCTTAAATTTAATGAAACTTTATTAATTTTTTCTTTTATTTCTTTTACTTCATTTTCGTAAATATCTTGCCATGGAACGACTGTAATTGAATATGATATCGTATTTCTTGTTTTGTTTTTTATTAAAATATTTGAAGTGGGTTTTGTAATATCTGGAGTAATAATTAATGAATCTGTTTCAAAAAAAATTCCGCTTTCTGATCTATTAAAACGGTTGATTTTCTCATAAACTCCATTAACATTTATAATAAACTGAACATTAAAATAATCTAAGCTAAAATTTTGTAAATTAACTGATTCAGTTTCTTCTGTAGTAAATGAAAAATTTGTAGCAAGTCTGCAATAACTTGGAAAAACCTCTGCACTCATAAAAATCTCCAATTGATCGAGAAATAATTTTTCAACATCAGTTGTGATTTATAAATACAAATTAACAGATTGCTAAAATTATTTATTTGTTATAATTGGACGAGCTACACATCTGCAATTAATTTCTGAGCCTGGAAAGATATAATTTCCATTTATTATCGGTAGCTTACTCCAAGAACAAAGCTTACCATCTAATTCTCTATGCGCAGCTCTTACTCGCTCATCTCTACAAGTAATCCACACAAATTCATCGAAGCCTACTTCAGTTTGTAATGATTTTGTTACAGATCCTTCTAATCCCGAAACTTGATCACGCGCAATAAAAGCAATTGAATTTCTTAATTTTTGATCATTAATTTTAATTTCGCTTTCTATGCTATCTTTATCTGAAATTTTTTCTAATATATTATATATTGCCATTTTATTGTTATTTACATACTTATATAAAGCTTCCTTAAAACTAAAAATATTCTTTTCTACCCATAAATTCAATTTTTTTTGATAATTATCTTCATCTAAGTGTGGTTTTATTTTAAAAATTTTTTCAACTTGTTCTGTCAATTTGTTCTTTGAAAATCCATAAATTTTATTTGAATATTTTGAAAAAAATTCTTTCAAAACTTTATATGGTAAATAGATCTCTAATGCTGTTATAACTTTTTCAAAAAAATTTTCTATATCACTTTTATCATCAGATTCATCTGAGTCTAAATTTAAAGAATAAGTTTTAATCCATTTATTTGTTTTTATTTCAATATTTTTTTTTAGGTATTTAACAAATGGATTGGATAGGCTAACTAAATCACGCTGGAATTGTCTTTCTAATGCAATAGCAGGAAAAGCTTGAATTCTAGCATTATAATTTGGTTTGGAATTTTTTTTTGCATATTCTATAAAATTCATTTCGTTTTCTCTGTGTCGTTTAATTCATTATCTTCTTCATTTATTTCTTTTATTGTATTGGAATTTCTTGTTTTATTATCAAGAATAATTCTATGGCCAAATTTAAGTCCATTAAATCTTGATTCAGCAACTTCATCAGGATCTAATGTTTGATTATTAATATATAAATTGTCCGCTTGTGCATATTTTAAATACACATCTGCTTCTTTTAATGGATCCTGTTGATACAATGAATTAAATTCGATATGAATTTCTTGCTCTTTATCCTGAGATAAATATTGTTTAAAAAATTCGCTGATTTTCTCAAGTTTTGGCTGTAAATATTGCTCTTGAACATGTGAAACAATATCATACCATTCTGTTTGCTCAGTACGTCCGCTCGTATTTCCTTGACTTCCTTCACCTAATAACTTTGTATGCGGCATTTTTGAAACTGCTACAAGTCTTTCTGTTATCTTGTTAAGTAGTTCTGGAATACCCGCAAGTGATAAGGCTTTTCTATCAAAGTCTTCGTTCTCTCCTAAAACCAATGCTCTAAAATTTGACCGCATATCATCCATTATCTCAATTCTTTTTTTTACTAATTCTATGTCGTTACATGATATAGCTTCAATAAAAGAAGGGATTTTATAGATGCCTTGCCAAATTTCTGGAAATACTGCTGCGATGTTTTCGTGAGCAATATTAAAATTTTTAAGTGCTTGATATATTCCAGTAAAAATACTTTCATGCCAATAACCATTATTAACATAACTTTCATAATCAGTTTTTACTCCATCGAAAACAATACATCGTGAAGCATGAAATTTTTTTATTATATTGTTATTATGCTTATAGTTGTTAGAAGCATTAAACTTATAAAATTTTGGTAACCCAAAATTTAAAGATGCGAGATCTTCATCGATACATTCTCCAGAAATTTGGTATCTATTAAAAGGAATTATCCAATTTATTTTTTTTATTTTTTTTAAATCAATCTCTTTTTCTAATGAAAGACCATCATCAAATCCAAAAAGAAGAACTGATCCGCCATATTTTCTCGCATCAATCCATGCTGTTTCAATTTTATTCCTTAAATCTAATTTATTGAATTCTTTATTAAATATTTCAGTTTCTTTTTTCTTTTTTAGAACAAAGTTGAAGCCTTCACGCAAAGAGTCTTCTACAACTTCGCCTAAAATTTTTTTAGCTAGCTCATCAGTTTTATATAAAATATCTGCCATAGTTTTATTTACATTAAAATCAAATAATTTCGCAGAGCTTCTTTTGTCTTTATTTGTATAAAGACCTGTTTTTATGTCTTGCCATCCATCAAGATTAAATTGATCATTGCTCATATTCTCTCCTTTATTCATAGAATATGAGCAACATTACAGATTGTCTAAATTAATTATGATCTAACAAATAGATATGCGAAGCTAGCTCATTTTGTAAATCTATAAGTTTGTTGTTCAGCTTGTCATAAACTTCAAAAGTTACATTGCAATTCCTGCAGTTCTCTTTTAATTTTTCAATATTTTTAATAGAAGCAGATAGAAGAATATAAGAAGCTTCTAAATCGTTATTTAAATAATTTCTAAGTAAAGAAACACCGTTTACAAAATATTTCATTCTATATTTTGTTTCATTGATATTATCTTCTGTCACTTCAAAACTATTGCTCATGTTCATTTTCTACCTCTCGTGAATTACGAATTGTCTAAAATTAGCATATCAACTATAAATCAACTTTTGCTGTCATTGCTATGACAATATTATATATCAATATCAAAACGCTTAAAAAAGCGGCAAATCATTTTAAAGATATTTTTAAAGTCATTGGCTTATTTTAAATCAGCTGTTGAGTCATTTCACTTAACTTGCTTCTAAAAGCTTTTAAAAACAATTTAAACTATGTTGCTTTTAAAAAGAAGACTTAGGAATCGATTTAATATTATTTTTTAAATGATTAATTTTATAGCAACTACTGAATTTTACATTCTGAAAATTTAAGTCGTAGGATTTTTATCCTTACGACTTAAATTTTCAGAGTCCTCTTAGAGTCTCTATTAGACTCTAAGAGGACTCTTAAGACTCTATGGAAAAGTTATATAACGTATAAAAGAATAAATATTAGTTTTTGGCACGGTAAAACCTCCCTGTGAGCACGGTAAAACCTCCCTGCGAGCACGGTAAAACCTCCCTGCGAGCACGGTAAAACCTCCCTGTGAGCACGGTAAAACCTCCCTGCGAGCACGGTAAAACCTCCCTGTGAGCACGGTAAAACCTCCCTGTGAGCACGGTAAAAAATTTGTATTTCATGTTTTACATTTTACGTACTAAATGATAGTATGAATTTAATATACTTAGAAAGCAGGAGAAAGTATGATTTCAAAAGAGAAGTTCAGTTTATCGAAATTAGGAGAAAGGGGACAAATAACAATTCCAGTTGAAATTAGAAAATATCTTGAAATTGAGTCTGGCGACTATCTCACTTTTGAAGTTATCAACGGAAATATTTGTTTAAAAAAAGTTGAAATTGAATTCAAAATTAAGAAAGTGCAAAAAGACTAAAAGAAAGTGAATTTTGTATGAAAATTAGTGATGAAACTTTAGCAAACATAAAAAAAGCAGTTGATTGTAGAAATTTAATTAAATCATTTGGAATAAATGTTAATAATTCTAACATATCATGTTCAAATCTAAACAGTAATCACGTTGATAAGAATCCTTCCATGGCTGTTTATCAAGATCATGCATTGTGCTTTGGGTGTGGATTTAATGCTGATGCTATAAAGATTGTTCAAGTTTTAAGCAACAAAAGTTTTCATGAATCTGTGGAGTTTCTTTGTAATTGTTATAATATTCAATTAAAATATAATGAAAAAATCAGACAAAATAACATTTTACAAAGAATATGGAACTTACTCAAAGATCAAACAGAATCTAACGATTTTATAAATTGGATGAATAATAGAAATATTGATTATGTTGTTGCTACTAAATATGGTTGCAGAGATATATTTACAAAAAGTGAAAAAATAAGACAAATATTATCTGAATATTCTGAAGATGATTTGAACCGTTCTGGTTTGATAAATGAAAAGAAAGAACTTTGGAAACCCTTAGCAGAAGTAATAAAAAGAAATACTAAGTATAAGGGTTTTTTGATTCCTATTTTTGATGAGAATAATAACATTATTTGTTTTAGATACAGACTTTATAATAACATATTCTATAAAACAGAAAAAAACGGAAAATTGATTGAAAGAAATATAAAAGTTTATGCTCAATCAAAATCAAATAGTTTTATTTTGGGTTTAAATGATTTAAAGCCAAATAAAAATAAATCTTTATATATATGTGAAGGAGAACCTGATTTTTTATCATTAAAATCATATTTTTATATGAATGGTATAGATAATGATGTAATTAGTTTGTGTGTTCTAATTAGAGAATGGCCTAATAAGTATAATAATATATTAAAGAATTATAAATCGATTAATATTTTTTTACATGATACTGAAAAAGCTAAAAAATTATCTGATAATATTCAGTTTTCTTTGGTTACTAGTTGTGAGATAGTAGAAGACAAGAATTACTGGAAAAATAATTTTTTTGAATATTATTTTAATGAGAAATATGATTTAAATGATCGACTAGTTAAAAATGATTTTGATATAAAAGAAATAAAAGTTATTAATAAATTATTTAAAGAAAATCATGTTCATAATAATAACATTGAAATTATTACGAACGATAAAATCTTTAACATATCATCATTAAATTTAAATAATAAATGGATTCATGAATCTCCAAATAAAGAAAAATCTCTTTTAAACTCAATTAACAATGATTTAGTAATACCGCAGGGAGATGTTGGATTATTTGTTGCTGCTGGAGGCACAGGAAAAACTCAACTTTTAATGCAATTAGTTGTATCATTATCAACTAATAATTACTGGTTAAATTCATTTAAGCGAGACAATGCTTCAAACGGAAAGATTCTTTATGCTTTTGGAGAAGAAAATTTTGATAGGATTCAAAGAAGATTTCAAAAAATATTTGAAGATTTAAAGTTAAATTCTGAGCAAAGAGAAAAATTTTTAAAAGAAGTTGTTTTTTTATCTCTGCATAAAGTACCTGCCACTTTTACAAATGAAAAAGATTCATTTCAAAATAATCTTAAAGACTTTATGCTAAATAATAATTCAGAAAATGGTTGGAGTTTGATTATTCTTGATCCAGCTTCAAGATTTCTTCCAAAAGATGCAGAAATTGATAACGCTTCTGCAACAGCATTTATAAGAGAATGCGAAAAATTTACGGATTTGCCTGGTAATCCTACAATCTTAATTTCACATCACGTAAATAAATCTGCTATATCTGGCGCAAAATTATTTTCTGAAGAGTTTGATTCAAATCAAACAGCATCCAGAGGAGCTTCGGGTTTAGTTGATGGCGCAAGATTTGTAATTAATGTAGATACTATTTTAAAGGAAGATTGGTTAAAAAATACAAAATTTCGCAATAATAAATTATTAAAAATTAAACACAGTAAAATTAACTGTGGTCCACAAATGACTCCAATTAATGCAGCAGTTGACGAACATGGTATTATATTTCCTATTACTGAATCAGAAGAAGAAGAATTAAAAGAAATTAGATCACTTCAAAATTCTGGAAAGAATTTTTCTAATAAAAATTTAGTCATATGAAGGATTAAATTAATATGTCAAAACTACAAAACACATTAAGTTGCGGAAATTGTTTTAGCACAAGATATGTTACTACTTTGAGTGAGAATAGTAGATTAAAAATTGACCTTTGTAGTGATTGTCTTCCAAAAGGTTATTCAAAAGAAATTATAGAAATTTCTAAAGCTAAATGTTTAGGAATAAATACTAAAGAAATAGATCCTGAAAATGAAAAAGATTTTAATATATTATTAAAAGAGTTAAAGTCTGATAGTTCATTAATTAATATAGTTAACTCTATTGAGTTATTCAAAAAAAATTATCACGACATAAAAAAAGCAATTAAGCACAAAGAAATATTAGAGAATCCAGAAAAGCATAGCATAGTCAGAATTGTTGACGCTCATCAGTTTACTGCGCTTCACTTATTTACTAGAAATCAAGTGTTTCAAATTATAAGTAAATCAAATAGAGCTAAAAAAACAAGAGTTGATGAATATGGAAAAGTGATTGATATTTCAGAAGATAGAACATTTTTAGGATGGGGTGGAAATATACATTTCACAATATCAGGACCCGTACTTTGTGATTACGATCAGCAAGTTTTTGATGCTTGTGTTAAAATTTGGCATACAAAATCAAAAACAGGAATTATTGTTGAGACAAATCTTTCAGAAATATGGAAAAATCTTGGAAACGTAAGTAAAATTGGTAAAGATAATAGAGAGTCATTAAGAAGATCATTGAGTAGACTTCATAAAGTAAGCATTGAAGTAAGATCTATGGATAAAAAGAATAAAAGCTTTTGGGGCGGAGGTATTTTCGACACTATAAGATATATTGATACAAATGAGAATAAAATTTTTATTAAATTTAATTTGTATATGGCATCAAATTATTTAGAAGGATCTTATGCGACACTTAATCATAATTTATATAATAATTTAACTTCTTATGCTAAAAAAATATATATGTTTATTATGAGCCACAGAGACTCAGATCGATTTATATCGATTGATAAATTAAGACCGTTAATCGGTGTTTCTGATGAAGTTTCTTCCAAAAGATTTAAAGATCAAATTTCAAGTGCTTTATCAGAATTAAAAGAAAAAGAAGTTTTAGATCCGATCAGTAAAATTGAAAATAATATACTTTATACAACTGTTTTATCTAAGGCGTGGGATGCGTGCGCTATACATAATCAAATGAATAGCTCTAGTTGTTTATAAATAATTAATAAAAAATTAAAAAATCTTTAACAAAAAAAATAGCAAAAAATGACCATAAAACAGAAAAGTCTTTGTTTTAATATAATATCATTCTACCTAGAATTATAAGCAAAAAAAATTAATAAAATTGACAAATTAAGGTTGATTAAAAAAGCCCATCCACCCTGCATTTAAACTCCGTTTGTAACAGGGTGGATGCAATACAAAAAGGCAAATACATGCAAATACAAAGAACAAACTGAATTTAAAAGAAAAATTGAAAAAATCCAGATCAAATGCTATGAGTCTTTCATGTGTCTTAATTGAGACTTAAATGAGTATTTGATGTGTCACTATTGTGTATTCATTTTGTATGTAATGGGTCTAAATTAATTAATATTAAAATATAAATTTTTGAAAAAATAAATTGATAAAAAATTAAAATAAAAAAATTAATTCTTACAAATTTTTTTGTATGATAAATATTTAAATTAGACAATCTGTTTTTTTAGTATCAAAATAGAAATATCAAGGAGGATTAGATGTCTAAAGAAAATAAACAACAATACACATTTAAAAAAGAAGCAGGAAGAAAAACACTATATCTTAAAAAATATAATGCAAAAATCATTGATCATATGAAAAAAGGAAACAGTTTAGCATCATTTGCTGCTGAAATTAAAGTCTCAAAACAAACAGTATATAACTGGATTAATGAACATGAAGATTTTAAAGAATCTTTTGAAATAGCGGTAACAGCAAGTCAAGCGTTTTGGGAAAAAATAGCTTTAAAAAATGCTCTGACAGCAAAAGGCAATGGAACACAAAT
>Ga0114968_10000197_pt1 | contig 44897 bp, 32 predicted proteins | sample M_130807_EF_Meta_FD_87020 | JGI IMG/M metagenome (GOLD analysis project Ga0114968, IMG submission 87020) | Freshwater microbial communities from Lake Montjoie, Canada to study carbon cycling - M_130807_EF_MetaG | ecosystem: Environmental > Aquatic > Freshwater > Lake | place: Lake Montjoie... | reverse complement strand
GAGCGGGGATGAGGAGCTTGGCGCGTTCGACGGCTTCGCGGTCTTTGGGGCGGTAGCGGAGGAGTTCGCGGGCGGCGGCGGGGGAGCCCTGCTGCTTGAGCGAAGTGAGGTATTCCTCGAAGGGTTGCTGTTCGAGGGGCGAGAGCGGACGCGATGCGGCGGTGGCGAGGAGCCAACGGGCCCAGCTCACTGCTGTCTCTTCTCCTTTGGCGGGCTTTTTGGGAATGGACGCAACTGCGGCCTCGTAGTCCTCCAGCGACACCGCCTTGAGATTGCCATCCGGGGTGAGGTGACGACGGGCGAGGCCCTCCGCGAGCTGCAGGAACCACTCGGGCAGTACAGCGCTTTTGGGTGGCATGTCGGCGCTGAAGAAACCGTGACCGGAGACGCGGAAGAGCACGTTGCTGCCGTCATCTGAGACGCGGGCGACGACGATGCCTTCCTCATCGCTGCTGCTGCGGGGGGTGTCGCGGATGCCGGGAGTCAAACATTCGCCGGTGCGCAGCTCCCAGACGCGGAGTTCGCCTTCATCGGTGACGGTGACGAGACGCCGGTCATCAGGACTGATGGCCAAAACTGGCACGTACGAGCGATGCTGCATGGTGACGATGTTTTCGCGGGTGGCGATGTCCCAGACGCGCACCGCACGGTCGCGCCCGGAGGTGATGAGCAGCTTTTCATCCTGGGTCAGTGTGACCGCGCCGACCGCTGGCGGATGATGGAAGGGCTTGCCAATGGGCTTGAGTGTTTTGGCATCGTAAATGAAGACGGTGCCGTCTGGATCTGCAGCGGCGTAGAGTGACTTCTGGCGGTTGGCACCACCTGCCTCAGAAAAACGCAACTGCTCGGGCGAATTGTCCGGCCCTTTGATACGGGTGATGAGGTTTTTGTCGAGGACATCGACGAATTTGCGACCTGACATGCGCTCATGCACATCCCAAACCTGCACGAAGGGAATGCCGCCTGGAGCCAGGACCAGCAAAGAGCCGTCGCGGGTGAACTTGGCATCTTTGACGGCATGATCAATGTGAGAGGAAAGGAGCGCGCCGGTCTGAACGTCAAACACGCTGACGTCGCCATGTCTTGAGACGGTGGCGATGAGGCTGGTGTCCGCCGCCGGCATGGCTTTGATGATTTCGCCATCGTGCTGGCGGGTGGGAAAGCGGAGCTTGCCATCGCTGAGATTCCAGATGTGAACGTAACCGCCGCCGTCGCCGACGACGATGGAGCGGCCATCGGCGCTGAAGGCCAGCGAAGTCACTGAGGACGGATGCGTGAGGGGTGGCAGCACCTCGCCGCCATTGCGGAAATTGCCGACAAAGACTTCGCCCTTGTTCATGCCGAGCGCGATGAGTTCATGCACGGGCTCGATGGCGACGTGGAGCAGCCCTTTGTCCACCTCGATGGGATCTCCCACGGCCTGGCCCAGGCGGAGGTCCCAGGTGGTGGCCGCGCCATCGACGCCTTGCGGGTCGATGGGGTCGCCGCTGTAAATGGAGGCGGCAAACACGCCGTCGTTGTCCACCGCGATTTCACTGACCACGCCTTTTTGCTTCATTACGACGGCGGCTTCCTGCGGCTGGCGGAGATCCCAGAGATGGATGCTGCCCATGCCGGCGGCATCGACTTCGCTGCCAGCGAGCAGTTTGGTGCCGTTGCCGGAGAAGGCGATGCAGGTGACGAGGCTGGGCATGCGCGGCTGGAGGGTGCGGCGCTTGCCATCCTTGAGCGTCCACAGTTCCACGGTGCCATCGTCGCGGGCGATCACGGCCTGCTGGCCATCAGGCGTGACATCGAGGCAGGTGACCTCTACGCCGGGCGGGACGGGATGGTCGGTGCGCTCGCCGGTTTTCATGTCCCAAATGGAAATGGTTTCACGCCGGGGGGCCAGCACGGACACTGGCGCGGCTTTGGTTTTGAGCTCGATGAAGCTGGCCGCGATGACCTTGCCGGTCTCCGGACTGACGGCCACCTTGGCGGCCTCAGACGCGCCTTCCGGAAGCGCCAGCGGCGCGGTGTCCGGACGGATGAGGTGCACGTTTGCCAGCAGCGAGAGGAGATTGGTGGAGGAGAGTTCGTTGGCAGGGTCGGTGCGCAACGAGCGCGCCAAGTAGGCGACGGCGTCATTGTACTGACCGCGCTCGGTGAACTGCCGAGCCATCTGTTCGTCGGAGCGGCTGTAGGATTTGCGCAGGTTTTCCCGCCCGAGCTCAGCCTCGACACGGTTGCGCTCCGCTTTGAAGTATAACACGGTGCTGGTGATGCCACCGATCAGCACGGCGAGGGAGATAGCGAGAGCAGCGGCAACACCGACGCGATGACGGCGTACGAACCTGGCGATGAGATAACGCCTGCTGGGCGGACGCGCGGTGATGGGCTCAAAGCTCAGGTAGCGCGTGATGTCATCCGCCAGATCGTCCGCGCTGCCATAGCGGCGGTCGGGGTCACGTTCGAGCGCCTTGAGGGCGATCCAGTCGAGATCTCCCTGCACGGTGGGCTCGATGGTGGAGGGCTTGGGCGGATCTTTCTCTGCGAGATCACGCAGCAGCACATGGATCGGCTTTGCGGCGATGTCAGAGGGCGTGATGAGCGCCCGGCCGCAAATCAGTTCAAAGAAGACGCCGCCGAGCGCATACACGTCCGAGCGCGTATCGACATGCGAACTGCCGTTTTCGATCTGCTCCGGGCTGATGTAGCCCGGGGTGCCGACGAGCTGATCGACCCCGGTGGCAATGGTGTGGCCGGAGCCTTCGCCCTCCAGAACCTTGGCGATGCCGAAGTCGATGACCTTGGGCACCGCTTTGCCAGCCTCATCCATCACCATGATGTTGCCGGGCTTGATGTCGCGATGGATGATGCCTTTTTGATGCGCGTGATTCACGGCACGGCAGACCGGAATGAAGAGGGCGAGGCGCTGGCGCAGATTGAGGGCGTTCTGCTTGCAGTAGCTGGTGATGGAGCGTCCCTTCACCATCTCCATCACGAAAAAGGGTGCGCCGATGTCCGTCTCGCCCGCGTCCAGAATGCGGGCGATGTTTGGATGCTCCATGATGGCCAGCGTGCGCTGCTCGATGGCGAAACGGCCCAGGATGTCTGCCGAGGTGACGCCCGCCTTCACAATCTTGATCGCCACGATGCGATGAATCGGCTTCACCTGCTCGGCGCGATAAACAACCCCAAAGCCGCCTTCGCCGAGCTTGTCGAGCAGACGGTAGCGGTCGCCGATCCAGCCGTCGTTGCCGGTGAGCGACTCCATGTGCGACCTCGGCTTTGACGGGGTGCCCATGGAAGCCATCGAGCCGGCCGTGGCGGCAGGCAGGCCACCGTGGCTCGGCATAGTGGAAGCGCCAGGAAGTGTGGCTGCGCCGGGCATTGTCTTCGGCCTGCCGGTGGGGATGGCAATCGTTTGATCTTCCGGGCCCAGCGTGATGCTGCCGGTATCGGTATCCGAAGCGGGACGGCCCGATCCCATCGTCGCAGCCGGCAGGCCGCGGCTCGTATTCGGGATGGCGATGGTCATATCCTCGGGACCCAGCGTGATATTGCCTGTGGGAGTTTCCTCGGTGGGAGGCCTGGTGGTCACCGGAGTGGTGAGTGGCTTGTCTGGCTTGAGATTGGGGATCGCAATCGTCACGTCCTCCGGCCCCAGCGTGACCATGCCAGTCGGCGTCTCTTCGGGTGGCATGTACTTCGCATCCTTGTCTGCCGAGGATGGGGGTGATGGTTGGGCCGGATCAGGGTTCACGGGTGATAAGGAAAATACGAGGGCACTGTTTCAGAGAACGCTCCTACGGGCAAGCCTTGTGATGCCGCCGTGGCAGAATTCTGGACGCTTCATTTAAACCGCCGGAGGCGGAGACTGTTCAAAATCACGGAGACGCTGCTGAGGGACATGGCGACGCTGGCGATCATGGGATTGAGCAGCCAGCCGGTGAAGGGATAGAGGATGCCGGCGGCGAGGGGGATGCCCAGCCCATTGTATAAAAACGCGAACATGAGGTTCTGACGGATGACCTTCATGGTGGCGTGGCTGAGGGCGAAGGCCTGATGCAGGGCGCGGAGGTCTCCTTTTACCAGGGTGACGGGGGCGCTCTGAATCGCGACGTCCGTGCCGCTGCCCATGGCGATGCCGACATCGGCGGCGGCCAGGGCGGGGGCGTCATTGATGCCGTCGCCAGCGAAGGCCACATGGCGGTCTTTGCCGCGGGCTTGATAAACGTGGAGGAGCTTTTCCTTGGGCGAGACCTCGGCGGCGACTTCGTCGATGTTCAAATCCTTCGCGACGCGCTGCGCGGTGGCGAGCGCGTCTCCGGTGATCATCTGCAATTTCAAACCGAGCGCGTGCAGCGCCTTGAGGGCTGCGGGAGCGGATTCCTTGATCTTGTCTTTGATAGCGATGAGGCCGAGCGGTTTCTCATTGAGCACGACGACGACGACGGTGCAGCCCTCCGCCTGCATTTTCATTGAGTGGGTGTGGCATTCGGCGCTGATGAAGACACCGTTCTTTTTCAAGAATGCCTCCTGACCGATGAAGACCTCGCTTTCACCGACGTTGCCGAGGACGCCGCTGCCGGTGATGGACTGAAAGTCGGTGACGGCGGCGATGGGGATGTTGCGCTCCTTGGCGGCATTCACGATGGCGGTGGCGAGGGGGTGCTCGCTCATGGATTCGACTGCTGCGGCGCAGGCGAGGAGATCGCGGGCGGAGAGACCGGGGAGTGGGAAGACTTCAGTGACTGACGGTTTGCCCTCGGTCAGCGTGCCGGTTTTGTCGAGCATCACGATGTCGATCTCGTGCAGCCGCTCCAGAGTCTCGGCATTCTTGATCAGCACGCCAAGCTGAGCGCCACGACCGAGACCCACTGTGACGGCCATGGGGGTGGCGAGACCGAGGGCGCAGGGGCAAGCGATGATGAGAACGGCAACGGCATTGACGACGGCAAAGGCAAAGGAGGGCTGCGGACCGAACTGCCACCAGAGGATGAAAGTCAGCACTGCAATGCCGACAACTGCCGGCACAAACCAGGCTGAGACACGGTCTGCCAGACGCTGCACGGGAGCACGGCTGGCCTGCGCCTTGGCGGTCATTTCCACAATCTGACTCAGCAGGGTGTTCGCGCCGACGCGATCAGCCCGCATGAGGAAGGTGCCGCTGCCGTTCACTGTGCCGCCGGTCACTGGTGAGTTCGCTTCTTTTTTCTGCGGCATGGATTCACCGGTGAGCATCGATTCATCGACGGTAGAACTGCCTTCGGTCACGATGCCATCGACAGGTATGCGGGCACCGGGTTTGATGCGCAGGACAGCGCCGATCTGGATGTCATCCACGGGTGTTTCGATTTCCTCGCCATCTCGAATGAGCAGAGCGGTTTTGGGCGCGAGATTCATCAAGGCGCGAATGGCGGAGCCGGTGGCCTTGCGGGCGCGGAGTTCGAGGAGCTGGCCGAGCAAGACCAGCACGGTGATGACGGCGGCACTTTCAAAGTAAAGCACCATGCCGCCGTGGTTGGCAGCGTGCGGAAGCAAATGTGGCAGCGCCAGTGCCACGGTGCTGTACAGCCACGCCGCGAGCACGCCGAGGCCGATGAGCGTGAACATGTTGAAGCGCAGGGTGCGCAATGAATTCCCAAAGCGCACCAGCAATGGCCAGCCGACCCAGAAAACCACCGGCGTGGCCCACACGAACTGCATCCAGCCCGAGGCTTCGTGGGGGATGTCGCGGATGACCGGCAGGTCCATGCCCATGGAAAGGAGGACCACCGGGGCGGTCATGGCGGTGCTCCAGCGCACGCGCCACCACAGATCCTGCACTTCATCGTCACCACCGTCGCCGCAGCATTCTGGCTCGTTGCGATAGGCGAGTGGGTTTTTTTCCAAAGCCATGCCGCACATGGGGCATGCACCTGGTTTGTCGGAACGGACGCTCTCGCACATCGGGCAGATGTAGGCGGCGGGTGGCAGGTTTTCCTTCACAGCAGCGGCTGGCTGCGCCTCGTGCGAGGAGCATTGCGGGCAGGGTGTGGTTGCGTTGGGAAGCATCGCGGTGGTAAGGTAGCCGCACAAACAACGCCATCACCAGCCGATTTTTGGCGAAAGGTGTGTCTGGTCCGGGGTTTAGGGGTGCGGGAAGGCGCGTGGGGAATGTGGTGCGACAGCAGGTGCTGGGTGGCGCGTCCGGAACCTGCTAAAGCAGGTACTACAAAACGTACGCTGCGGACTGCGGTGCGTATGATGCGTGCGGCAGGCTTGGCGGGACGAAGCTTTGGGTGGCTGGATGGAGTGTTGAGGACGGAGACCATTAAATAGCCTGCGAAAGCGGTAGCTACGATGCAGGCTTGCGCCTTGCATCTGCGCGACCGCACTCCAAAACGCTGGCGCGTGGCTTATAGCGGTTCGCAAAACTCTTTTCCTTTTAGCAGGCTGTTTCTTGCTCAAAGATCTTGGGCTTCGACGGCGGCTGGCTGAGGACAGCCAGCCCCACCAGCGCTGGGCATGCGCGTGCCCTGGGTTTATCACAAAATTCAATTCCGGCGAGATGGCTGCTGTGAGCCATGGACATGGACCGAAGGTCTGGGGGGGATTCGAAAGCGCTGATCGACAGACAGGAGTGTCTATCGTACTCCAATCCATCTGCGCAGGCGCAGACATGAGAGACAGACGCCTTGGAGAAGACGCATTCGAGGCTGGCGCTTGCCAGGCGGGGGATCTGACGTCAGCCTTTGGTGATGCACTCGTCGAGATTGAGGATGGCGCTGGCGACGGCGTACCAAGCGGCGAATTCGGCGGGGGGGAGGGTTTTGGGGAGTTCGACGCCGGTGCTGAGTTCTTTGGTGGCTTTGGAATCTGCTTTGGCAGATTCGAATTGGGTTCCCCAGAGGGTTTTGAGGACGGCGAGTTCCTGCGGCTTTGGTGTGCGCGCCAGCGCGAGGCGGAAGGCGTGCTGGAGGCGGGAGTCGAGGTCGGTGCTGGGGGATTCGGTGACGATGCGTTTGGCGAAGGCCTGGGTGGCACCGACGTAAACGGGGTCGTTGAGGAGAGTGAGGGCTTGGAGCGGGGTGTTGCTGCGAGAGCGGCGGACGACGCAGGCCATGCGGGCGCTGGCGTCGAAATTCATGAAGCTGGGATAGGGCGAGCCGCGCTTGAGCACGACGTAGAGGCCACGGCGATACTGCTCGGTTCCGGGGCTGACGACGTAGTTGTACTGCTGGCCGCCGACTTTCTGCCAGAGGCCGTCGGGTTGTGGAGGACGAATGGGCGTGCCGCCTTGTTTGAGATTGAGGAGGCCAGAGATGGCGAGGGCGTTGTCGCGGATGGCTTCGGCATCGAGGCGGAAGCGGGGGCCGTGCCAGAGGAGGGCGTTGGCAGGATCGACAGAGGAGCCGTTATTTATGATTCTTGATTTATGATTTATGATTTCCTGAGTCGGAGGCGGTGGTTGTTTGGCCAAATCATCAATCGTAAATCGTAAATCATAAATTGAACTGGTCTGTTGGTAGGTGGTGCTCGTGACGATTTTTTTGAGGATGTGCTTCATGTCCCAGTGGTGGTCGATGAACTCGACGGCGAGCCAGTCGAGGAGTTCGGGGTGGGTGGGGGGAGCGCCTTTGATGCCGAAATCTTCGAGGGTGGAGACGATGCCGGTGCCGAAGAGCTCGGCCCACCAGCGGTTGACGGTGACGCGGGCGACGAGGGGGTTGTCGCGGCTGACGAGCCACTTGGCGAGAGTGATGCGATTGGGCGGGCCGTTGAGCTGGGTGTTGAAGATGGCCGGGACGGAGGCGGTGACGGGGTCGGCGGGATCGGTGTAAACGCCGCGTTTGAAGATGGCGCTCATGCGGGGCTGGGGGAGCTCGCGCATGATCTCGGTGGTGGGAGCGGCGAGGGCGGCGATCTGCTTTTGCAGGGCGGCTTTCTGCTTTTCGAGTTTGGCGAGCTCAGGGTCTTTGGACACCGGAGCAGGCTCGGCTTTGCCTTTGCGGCCTTGGGCGGCCACGGGGGCAGGTGCGGGCTCTTGTTCCACTTCGGGCAGACATGCGGCGACGTTGCCAGTGATGCTGGAGATGCGCAGGCAGCCGATGACGAGGCCGTTGCCAAAGTTTTGCGCCATGTGGATGCTGAGCTTGGTGCCGGGGGCGATGGCGACGGGCTGCTTGAGTTCAAAGGCGGCCCAGTGCGGCTCGTGGAAGCGCTGGCCAATGGCCCATCCGGCTTTGCCGGACTTGGTGATCAAACTGGTGACTTTATAATTTCCCTGCGAGTAGTCAGCGTACGCATTTTTGAAGGTCAGCGGCTGGGTCTTGCCATCGGGAGTGGTGAGAGTGCAGTCGAAGGAGTGGAGAACGAAGTTGGGACGATTGGCACCGCCGCGACCTGGGCCATCACCAGGGATGGAAGCGTGGGTGAGGGTTTCGAGCATCAGACCGCTGAGCTCTCCGGCACTGAGTTCGGTTTCGAAGGTGTAGGTGTCTTTGTCCGGTGTAGGGCCGGTGAGAAGGACGCTGCCGTCGAGCTGGAGTTCGGACTCGGCATCGCTCTCGGTGATGAAGGCGGTGGGTTTGAGGGCTTTGACGGCGTTCGATGTTTCGATTTTGCCGGTGGCTGCCGCAGCCGGAGCGCTGCTCTTGCCGTCGGCAATGGCGAGCTGCTTTTGACGACCAGCGATCTGCGCATTCAGTGTTTTCACCTGCGCGGCGAGGTGCTCGCGCTGTGCATCACCACCGGGGTCGCTGATTTTGAATGGCGAGCCTTTGAACTGAATCGAACCGGGCGTCGTGGGGTTGGTGCGTTCGGCCTCTTTCTCGGTGTTGTTGTAGTAGGCGAGGAGTGAGTAGTAGTCGCGCTGGCTGAAGGGGTCGTATTTGTGGTTGTGGCACTGGGCGCACTCGAGCGTGGTGCCGAGCCACACGGCACCCGTGGTGTTGACGCGGTCGATGACCTGATTGATCCGGCTTTCTTCGGGCTCGGTGCCGGCCTCGACGTTGGTGGGGGTGCAGCGATGAAAGCCGGTGGCGATGATTTGCTCCGGAGTGGCGTCGGGCAACAGGTCACCGGCGATCTGTTCGAGCGTGAACTGATCGAAGGGCATGTTGGCATTGAGTGCGTTCACCACCCAGTCGCGCCAGGCCCAGACTTCGCGGAGGTCGTCGCGCTGGAAGCCGTGAGAGTCGGCATAGCGGGCGAGATCGAGCCAGGGGCGGGCCCAGCGGACGCCGAATTGTTGCGAGGCGAGGAGACGGGTGGCTAGTTGCTCGATGCTTGATGCTGGATCCTTGATGTAGGCTTTCGAGAACGCTTCGACTTCAGTGGGAGTTGGGGGGAGGCCGGTGAGGTCGAGGGAGAGACGGCGGATGAGGATTTCGGGAGAGGCGGGGGGCGATGGGGTGAGGTTGTTGGCTTCGAGTTTGGCGAGGATGAAGCGATCGATCTCGTTGCGCGGCCATGCCTGATTTTTGACGGCGGGCAAGGCGGGGCGCTGGGGCGGGAGGTAGCTCCAGTGCTGGAGGGTTTCGAGTTTGTCGGGCCATTTGGCACCGGCTTTGATCCAGTCACGGAGGTGGTCAATCTCGACGGCGGTGAGGTGGTCGCCGCGTTTGGGCATGGCGTCTTTGTCCTCCTTTGGCAAAGCCACGCGGCGAAGGAGATCACTGCCGATTTTGACGTGCTGCGGGGATGCTGCATTGAGGCGGAGGTCGCCTTTGTGGTGCTCGGGGCCGTGGCATTCGAAGCATGCGCGCTGGAGCACTGGATAGACATCCCTGGAGAAGTCGGTGCCTGCGGCGTGTAGGGTGGCGGTGGCGGACAACGCGATGAAGGCGAAACGGATCATGCTGCTGTATGAACGAGGCGCGCGGCACGGACTTTCGGGATCTGGAGGAGCTGATGCGTGTTCTGTAGCAAGACCGCGAAGGATGAATCGTCAATCCGCGTCGCTCACGAGTTCTGCGGGCGTGAGTGATTGACGATTGTCGAACAATCGATTGTTGAATTTTGAAGTATCGATCACGGGCCAAAGAAAGCGTGATTAGCGTGATGCCTCCTCGGTGAAAAAATGTCATGCTGGAATGGCATGCCGTCAGGGGAGGTCCTCGGAGGCTGGGGTGGCATTGGAACGCCGTCTGACAGCGGAGCCATTGCGTGGCGGAACTGGTTGCAGACGCTGCTGGTGAACGCTGGATGCGGTGAAGTGCTGGGTTTGCTTCCAGGGTGGTTTTGGCCCTACCCAGGGTCGCCTCGCCCAAGCTCGGCTGACCCTATCTCAATTACGGAAGGCCGCTGGCCTTGAAGACCGCAGAATGAGAGTTGTCGCTGCGCTCAACCCTTTGCTACAGGCATTGATGGCTCCGCCGTCGGCCAGCAGCAGCGATTCAGCCACCGGCCAGCAGCTTGCGCGCGCGCTCCTGGCAGAAGTGAAAGGCCAGGCCGAGGCCGGCACCCAGACCGAGGCCGTAGAAGACGCCCCAGCTTAGTTTTGCGTATAAGGGATACTGTTTGATGAGCGCCGCCTCGGAGAGGCCGCCCACGAAGTAGCCGATGGAGTTCAAGGCGAAGAGCGCGAAGAAGACTTTGACCACTGACCGCAAGGCATCGAAGGCGGCCACCAGCATGCAGGCCATCACCATCGTACCGGCGAACAGACCGGCAATGCTGCCTGGGTGGCCGCGCAGAGCCATCCAGCCCACGATCCATGCCATGGAATACGCGGTGAAGGAAAGGCTGAAGAGCTTGTAGAAACGTGACACTGAACCCGGACCGATGATGAGACGATGCAGCAGCGGAGAAGTCAAAGCGATGAACACCACCGCGCAGGCCGCATACATGCCCACCTCGCCGTTCTTCCCCATCTGCACATGAAACCGTTTGCCGAAGACGGCCCAGGGCACAAAGCCGGCGACGCTGACGACGGTGAACCCAATCATGCCGCGCACGAGAGAAGAGCCGAGTGAAGGCACGGGAGAACCTGCCGCACGGGCGCGGGTGGCAATGCTTTGGGGGTCGAGTTGGAACCAGCTCATGGGATGCGAGAGATGAAGGTGGAAGGTGAGGGCCGTGATAGCCGCTGGAATCAAAACGCCGGGACGAATAGTCTTCGTTCTTTGGAATGCATGCGGCATCTCGTGCGTTCTTTGATTGCACCACTCACGCAATCCTTCCCATGACTCCCTCTCGTTTTGCCTGCTTTTATCTAGCCCTCGTTCTATCCGCCGCCGCCGCCGATGCACCCGCGCCGGTGCGGACGACGCCGAAGCTGGAGATCCTGAACAAGCAGATCGCGGAGAATGCTGAAAACGCGCAGGCTTATTCCAATCGTGGGTATGTGCTGACGCTGCTGGGACGGAAGGAGGAGGCGCGAGCGGATTTGAAGAAGGCGCTGGCGCTGAATGACAAGCCCAACATGCACAACCGTGCGGGGTGGGCGTATTTCAACCTGGGTGACTACGCGGATGCGGTGCGGGAGTTTGAGCTGGCGGCCAAGCTCAGCGATCATCAGGCGCATTACGATTACTACTCCCTTGTGCTCGGCTACTGGGGCACCGGGGACATTCAGAAGGCGCTGGAGAACTACCAGCTCGCCGTGGAAAAAGACCCGCGCCTCGGCAGCTACAAGACGCTGCTGGAGCGCACGCTGGAATGGACGCCGCTGGAGCAGCGGGCGATGCATGAGATCTATGTGGTGTGGAGCAAGGCGTGGAAGCCCTAGCCCCGTAACCGCCGCTCAGCAGCAGCCGCTTCCAGGTTTGCAGCCGCCTTTGGTTTCCATCACGACTTCGCCATCGCGATGGGTGGGGGTGGGTTTGCCGGGGCGGAAGTGTTCTTCGTGATCCAGCGTGGCCTTGAGGCCGAAGAATTTCAGGGTGGCTTCATTGAGGCCGTCCTTCACGGCTGACATGAGGGAAGCGGGGTCGGCTTCAGCACGCAGGTTCACGATCAACTGTCCGCCGGTGGTGGGCTCGTCGAGTTCCATGCCGAGCTCGGCCACATAGTCGCTGCGCACGAGATTGATGCTGGCGAGCTCACCGGCGATGCCGTCGTCGGGACTGAAGGTCATCTTGAAATGGGCGATCTCGGCACCGTCGCGCTGCAACTGCGCCTGGACGATCAAGGCGAGCTGCTTGAGGAAGGCGTTTGCATCAAATTCGTCGTCGGCTTTCAGGGTGATGGTGGCATTGAGCCAGCCGAGGAGGGCTTCGCCGTCGGCATAGACTTCGTAATCGACGGCCATCGGGTTGCGGCGGGCCTGCTCGTCGGTCATGAGGCTGGCGAAGAGTTCATCAAGGCCGGTTTCCTGGCGGGGGGAGGCGGTGACGATTTTGGCGAGGGGAAATTCTTGCTGCAGCACGACTCGGAGTTCTTCGCGCTGGGTGTCGTCGATGAGGTCGCTTTTGCTGATGACGATGATGTCGGCTTCTTCGAGCTGCTTTTTGAAGATGTAGGCCACCTTGGCGGAGAAGGTGCCGCCTTGATCGAGGCCAAAGACACGGCGAGCACGGATGGGATCCACCAGCACGCTGAGGGGAGCGACGGTGAAGGCGTCGCCATACATGCGGCGCAGGGGATACGTGACGGTGGCGACGAGGTCGGTGCAACTGCCGACGGGCTCGGCGATGAAGACATCGGGCTTGGCTTCGTTGGCGAGCTTGCTTGCGGCATCGACGAGGGTGTTGAAACGGCAGCAGAAGCAGCCGCCGGCGATTTCCTCCGTGGCATAGCCCTGGCCGCGCAGCAGTTTGGTATCGACGAGACCGCCGGCCTGATCGTTGGTGATGAGACCGACCCGGAGTCCCTGAGCGCTAAGGTGTTTGGCGAGACGGCCAACGGTGGTCGTTTTTCCGGCACCGAGGAAACCGCCGATCATGATGTAACGTGCTTTGGTGGACATGGGAGAGGCTGGCAAGTTGGGAGTTTCGACAAGCGGCTGCAACAGTGCAAACGACGATGGAGCGGTGTTTTTCAGCGACTGCCAGTCGTGCGTATTGAGCGCCACGGGGCTGCCTTTGACGAAGCGATTGCCGAAGTCGTCTTCGATGGCGTTTTGTGGTCCGAGATAGACGACGGTTTGATCTTTTTTGGATGAGCGGAAGCCGGGCTTTGCGGCGCTGAGGAGCACCTCACGCAGCGGCACGCCTTCGGCTTCGAAATAACCTTTTTCGGAGAGCTTGGTGAAGCGGGCGTTGCGGAATCCGGCGCTGTGCAGCAGGGGCACGAGGCTGGGGAAGTCTGGGACGTGCTGGACGGCGGCGGCGGGGCCGGGCAGAGCTGGGGCGGGGGCTGCCAGAGGACGATCCGCGACAAGGCCATGCAATGAAATGGTGCCGCCGGGTTTGAGGATGCGCAGGGCTTCTTTGAGGAGGGCGGGGAAGTCGATGCCGGTGGCGTTGATGGTGCCTTCGAGGACGACTTCCTGAACGCTGAAGGCGTCCTGTGGCAAAGGGAGGGGGATGGGTTCGCCGAGGTGGTGAGTCCAAGTGACGGGAGGTGCGGTGGCTTCGGTAGCGCCGCCCATGAGGGGGGGGAGGTCGGCGTCGGCGGGAGCGTGGTGGTCGCCGTGATCGTCGAGGTCTTCGTGGAAGACGTAGAGTTCGAGGAGGACGCCGTCGGGATCGCGGACCCAGAATTTGGTCTGGCGGGAGTAGCAGCAGGCGACGCCGTCCTCACGCAGGGTCTTGTGTCCGGCTTGTTCGAGACGCAGCTGAATGGCGACGAGTTCTTCTGAATCGAGCAGGCAGAGGCCAACGTGATTGAGCGAGCCGCCACCGCCCGCGCGGCCAGGAATGAGCGAGAAGACTGTGGGTGGGGATTCGACCTCAAACTTGGCGTAGTCGGCATGCTGCTTGGCGGGTTCGAGGCCAAACAGCACGCGATAAAAGGCCACCGAGCGGTTGAGGTCGGAGACGTTGAGGGAGAGATGGAATTTACGGGCGGGAGCGCTCATGCGGCAGATGGGCGCGGACGCAAGGTCAGCACCAGCAGGCCGAGTAGAACGCAGATCGGAGCTGCAATCATCAGCGTATTTGCGTAACCGTGCAAAAATCCCGCGCCACGCTCCAGCAGAAGGGGGCCGAGCGCGGAGGCGAGCACGGTACACATCTGCGCCATGCCTTGGATGCGACCGAGGTGGCGTTTGCCAAAGGCACCTCCCCAAATGGCGAAAAAGGCGACGGTGATGATGCCGCCGGAGAGTCCCATGAGCGCCGCGAGAGTCCACATGCCAGCGCTGGTGTGGATGAACTTGTATGAGGCCAGCGCGGCTGCCTGAACGAACAAGGCAGCGCCAAGCCAGAAACGGATGGGCCGCCAGCGGAGGCCCAAACCACAGATCGTCTGGCCGAGCAGCGCGATGATGGCCGATCCGGCGAGGAATTGATAAGCCATGGTTTGATCAAACCCGCGTTCTGCCAGCAGGGCCTGATTGAACAGGCCCGTGGCGGTGGAGATGGCCGCGAAGGCGGAAATGGCCGCGCTGTAGGCCCAGAAGGCGGGAATGCGCATGCACTGGGCTAGGGTGAGATCATCGTCTGTGCCTGACTCGACTTCCTTTTCGGCACCCGTCTTTGGCAGCCAGAGCGCGAGGGGCAGCAGCAGGAACAGGCCGATGCCGATGCCCCTCCAGGCTACGCGCCAGCCGGAATCATGCACCACGCCGCCGACGACGACGAAAGCGATCATGAACAGCACGGACATGAGCACCGCATAAGAGCCGGCGGCGGCACTGGAGTTGTGCCTGAAGGCACGTCCGGCCACGGCGAGGCTCAGCACGGACATGGCGCCCTGACCGAAAGCACGGGTGAGCAGGACCAGAATGAAGAGACCGAAGGCGGCCACGTGCATGCCACTCATCACGAGGACGACAACGGCCAGTGTGGGCAGCAGCACGAGCGCTCCCGTTTTCAGCCCGCAGCGGTCCAGCCAGGCACCCACGGGCAGACAGACCAAGGCACCGCCAAGGGTGGCCCAGAGATTGATCTGCGCGAAGGTGTCGCGTGAGAGGTGGAGATCGAGCAGCAGCGGTTCGGTGACGAGACCCAAGCCATGCGAACGACCTGGCAGGGTGGCGAGCATGAGTAACGCGCCGGCGATGACCTGCGTCCACACGGCGGGGGCGGTGCTGGGTTTGAACTCGCTCATCGGAAGTAGGTCTCGGTCTTGCCATACTCGGCATAGCGCTCCTGCAGCCACTGGTGGAAGAAGGTGTAGTGCGCGGTGCGGATGTCGCCGCCATCGCGGGAGGCATTGAAGCTGAGGTAGAGCAGGCGGCGGGAGTGGCCGGACTGGTTCGGTGCGGAGCGGTGCGGGGTGAAGCCGCTGAAGAAGGCGACATCGCCGGGCTGCAGCTCCAGCACGACACCTTGGGAGAGATCGACCTGGTCGTCTTTCAAGGTGTGGTACATGCCGTCTCGCGGGCTCATGCAGCCCTGCTGATGGTAGCCAGGGAAGACCTCGGTGGCACCGCTGGAGGCGTCCGAGGGGTCGATGGCCACGATGACGGTGAGAAAGGACTCGGGGAAGCTGTCCCAGGATATGTAGTCCTGATGCATGTCGTAGCCTTTCGCACCCGGTGGCTTGAAGATGAGCTTGTCTTTGAAGAGGAAGGCGGGCTCACCGTAGAGCTGGGCTGCCATCTCGCTTAAAATCGGCGAACGAGCGATGCGTTCGCAGACAGGGCTGATGTCGATGACGGGATCAAAGCAGTCGAAGCGGCACTCGCCGGTCTCGGCGTGGTCCTGCCAGCGGCAGCGGATGTTGTTCGTATCGATCAACGGCGTGAGGCCGGTGAGGCGCGTGGCTTCGTTTTGCAGCGCGGTGGCTTCAGCGGCGAAGACACCGTGGGCCGTGACAAAGCCATCGCGATGATAGGCGGCGATTTGTTCTGGAGTGAGGGGCATGGGGAAAGATGAGTGGACGCACAACGGCGGCTGACAGCGTGCTCTCGCCATCAACCGCCGCTGACCAACTTTAACCGACTAAAATTTGATGCCTGCGCGTACGCCGCAGGTGAGCGGCGCACCGCTTTCACCGACGTAGCCGGAGGCGGCAAGGTTGGGGAACGGAATGGCAATCGGGACGTACTTGGTGTTGAAGGCGTTGTTCACGAAAAACTCGGTGTACCAGGTTTCTCTGCGCACGCCGAGGCGGAAGTTGGCCAGCGTGTAGGCATTCTGCCCCATCGCATTGGTGCTGTCATAGACGAAGCCGCCCAGGAACTGCAGGTCGCCACGCGCATAGAGGGTCCAGCCTTTGGGGAGTTCCCAGTCGTACTGGCTGCCGACAGCAGCGGTGTAGTTCGGGGTGTAGGGGACTTTGTTGCCACCGATGCCCACCTGGGCGCCCGCACCGCCGTTGGCGAGCGAATTGTTGTCCATGCTGCCGGAGAGGAAGCGGGCGGTTTGGAGACCGGCGCTGCCGAACAGCGTCCAACTGGAGGTGGCCTGGTAGTTGAGGTTGAGCTCGATGCCTTTGGAGGCCGCGTTGCCAGCGTTGATGATGTCGTAGGTGGCGAGAGAGGCACCGTTGGGGGTGTTGAGCTGGAGGTTGTTCCAGTCGGTGTAGAAGAGGGCGAGCTGGAGGCCGAGCTTGTCCTGCAGGGCCTTGCCCTTGAGGCCGATTTCATAGTTCCAGGTGCGCTCCTGGTCGTAGCTGTTCCGCCCGGTCACTGAAGCGGTGTTGAAGCCACCCGCCTTGTAACCACCGGCGAAGCCGAAGTAGGCCATGAGGCCCGGGTTGAAGCGATAGGCGATGGATGACTGCGGCGTCACCTGGCTGAACGAACGTGACGTGCGTGAGGTGGCATCCAGCGACGGCAGGAACGGCGGCACGACGGGCACACGGCTCGCAGACAGGTCCGCCTGTTTGTGCTCAAGGTCCCAGCGCAGGCCAGCGGTGATGTCCAGCTTCTTCCAGACAGTCAGCGTGGATTGCGCATACAGGCCCATGCCCTGATCGTGCAGATTGGCGCTGGTGTTGGTGGTGTTGGCCGGAATGACTACGGGGAAGAACACATTGCCCTGATTTTGGAAGGTGGTCTGCTGAAACGTCTGGTCGAAGAAGAACGCGCCGACCTGCCAGGTGTAGAAGGCCGAGTCGCTGATGGTGACCGGGACGCCCTTGGGATTGGAAAAGCGGAACTCCTGGCTCCAGGTGGTCTGCTGCTGGCTGTTGTTGCGCAGCAGGAAGGTGCCAGGGCCGAAGAAGTTGACATTGGTATAGTCCAAGTCCGTCACATCCTGGGTTTTCCACCAGACCAGACCGGTGGTAGAGGTGAAATCGAACGAATCCCCATGCCAGTTTAATTGGAAAGTAGGCATGATGACATCGCGCTTGGTGAAGCCGCCGAAGTCCCGGGCGGACTGACGAGGGTAGGTGCGCAGCGAGCCCACATCATTGAGAGCATAGTCGCCGTCACGGGCGGTTTCACCGGCGATGATCAAACGCGCTTCCAAGCGCTTGGTCGGGGTCCAGAGGAATTGTGTTTTGCCAAACCAAGAGCCACGGTTGTCGATGGGCTGGCCGTTCACCGTGTTCTTGGTGTAGCCGTCGCGCTGATTGTAACCGCCCATGAAGCTGAAGCCCAGAACGTCTTCAATAAGAGCGCCACTGACACGCGCACGGTAATCCTGGAGGTTGTAGTTGCCGATCATGGTTTGCAGCTCGCCTTCCCAGCCGTGCATGGTGGGGCGGCGGCTGGTGATGTTGATCAGACCGCCGGCGGTGTTGCGCCCGTAGAGCGCGCCGACAGGCCCGCGCACGAAGTCAATCTGGTCAACATCGATGAGCATGATGCTGGAGGAGTTGCCGTTGGTCTGCGGCACACCGTCCATGTAGGTGGTGACACCCGGATTGGTCGGGGAGCCGCCGATGCCGCGCATGCGTGGAGTGCTGATGGCGCGTGCGCTGAACTCGGTGAAGACCGTATTGGGCGCATACATCGCGGCGTCCTTCACGGAGTACATACCGGCATCCTGAATGGTTTTTCCGGTTGTCACCGTGGCGCTCAGCGGTGCTTCGAGCAGGCTCTTGGTGGAAAGCTTCGGTGCGGAGATGACGATCTCATTGAGATCCACCGGTTTGGCATCTTCGTCTTTTTTCACGTCTCCCTGCTGAGCGAAGGCGGAGCAGGTGGACATGAGGGCAGTCACGGCAAGAAGACGTGGCAGCCTACGGCGTAGGGAGGGAGTCGGGAGAGTCATGGCGGCGCGTGCTTTATCGTACTTGCGCATATTGGCAAATATTATTTCGCGGCGGCGCTTCGGGGTTCTTGCGGGGGCAGGACGATCTGCTAAACATCCCCGCATGCCCTCACGCACCGTGACACGTCCCTTTGACTGCCTCACCGCCATGCGCGCGCTGGGAGAGCCGACACGGCTCCGGCTGGTGCGTCTGCTCATCGGTGGGGCGAAGCCGGTCACTGAGCTGTGTGAAGCGCTGCAGGTCACGCCCTACAACGTCTCCAAGCACCTCCGCGTCCTCAAGGAGGCCGGGCTGCTGGAAGTCGAAAAGCAGGGCCAGCAGCGGATTTATGCGCTGGCCGGAGCATTCAGTGAAAAACTCGCGCGCAATGCGAACACGCTCGACCTAGGCTGCTGCCAGTTTCATTTCGACAAGCTGCCGGAGTGAGAGGTGCGCTGGGTCGAGACATTGCTGTAGCAAATAATCTAAGGTAATTCTCACAATTCCTGATTGCCTGAATCATCGACATCCATCAAACTTAAGGCATGCCTGATGCTTCCATCTACGTCCTGCTCGCATGTATCCTGCTCCTCGCGGGATTCAGCGCCTACCGCGTATCGAAGTCAGTGCATTTAGCCGTCGGAGTGAAGGCTGGTAGGTGGGCTTGGGCGGCCAGCATACCGGCATTCATCCTTTGTTTTGCCGTCTTTACCGTGTCCATGGGGTTGGTCTTCGGCATGTTTTTCGGGCGCTGAGGAGCGGCGCTTACCTTGTGCGATCAGCCATTCGGCGCACAGCCAGTTTGGTATAAAACCGAGCCAGGCATCCATCATGTAGATTGCTTCTGGCGGCAGGCTTGTGCCGTTCGTCAAAATGATCTTCCAGGTGCGCAGGGTGAGGGCGGACAAAGTCAGCGCATAGCTCCGTAGCATGTAGTCGCGGTGCTGCTGGATATTGCCGCGTCTCGCTTCCAATACAGCTTTCAGCGTGAACCAGAACCAGAGGCTGTCGAGGATGAGAAACGCGGCTTTAGAAGGCAGGTGCCCGTTCGCATAAACGGCCATGATGAGGCCCGCCGGGAAGTTGATGAACAGAATGTTAAACGCATAGATCCTGCCTAGAATCCGGTGCAGCCGCCGGTGGCGAACAAGCATGTCTGACGAAAACTGCGTAAAACCGGCCGTCAGCGTAACAATGCTGGTGAACACGTGCACGTAGAATGCCGTTTTCCACACGGGCAGGTGCAGATAGGCCTGCTTTTCCCGCAAGAAGCCAACGTGATCTTCAAACGCAGAGTAGCCCATAACGAGCTGCAGCATCAGAAACACTCCCACGTTGATAACGAGGTAGCCGATGAAGGTCTTGAAAATGCCGGAGACTCCTGTTTGCAAGCGACCAAGTGAAACCTCTGCCTGCGGCATGCGCAAGCACTCACCGAGTGAATGCCTCGCATAGATTGTATGCCGGATGAAAACGTAAGTTACCTGAATCATTGACGGAGCGTTCGACGTTTTCGCAGGTCATATGCTTCGTTTCCTATTTTTACTACTTACCCTTTGCCCGTCACTTTTTGCCGCCGCAAAACCCAACGTCCTGCTCATTTGCGTGGATGACTTGAAGCCGCTGCTGGGGTGCTACGGGGATACGGTGGTCAAATCGCCTAACATTGACCGTCTGGCCGCACGTGGGGTGCTGTTTGAAAAGGCGTTCTGCAACCAGGCGGTGTGCTCGCCCTCGCGCAATGCGCTGCTGACGGGACTGCGGCCACAGTCGCTGGGGATTTATGAACTGAGCACCAACTTCCGCAAAGCCGCGCCGGCTGCGGTGACGCTGCCGCAGCACTTCAAAGCGAACGGATACCGTGCGGAAGGGCTGGGCAAGATCTTCCACGTGGGCCATGGCAATGTGAATGATGAGGCCTCCTGGAGCGTGCCGCACTTTTCACCAAAGGCGATCGGCTATGCGCTAAAGGAGAACAACCTGCCGGAATCCACGCGGGAGCAGGCGCTGTTTGAAAATAAGACGGAGTCCTGGAAGCTGCCGCGCGGTGCGCCTACGGAGTCTGCCGACGTACCTGACAGCCGGTATGGTGACGGCGTGATCGCCGATGAAGCTATCAAACGTCTCGCGGCTGCGAGGCAACGGCCGGAGGAGCCGTTTTTTCTTGCGGTTGGTTTTTTGAAACCGCACCTGCCTTTTGTGGCACCGAAGAAGTACTGGGATCTCTACGAACCTGCGTCCTTCAAACTGCCCGCGCTGCAAACTGCGCCAGCAGGCGCGCCTGAATTTGCACCTACGACCTGGGGTGAACTGCGCCAATACCGGGACATGCCGGAGCAAGGCCCGCTGACGCAGGAACAGGTCATTCATCTCATCCATGGCTACCATGCAGCCACGAGCTACATGGATGCGCAGATGGGCAGGGTACTCAATGCACTTGATGCGAACGGCCTAGCCGACAACACCATCGTCGTTCTGTGGGGCGACCATGGCTGGCACCTGGGCGACCACGGCATGTGGTGCAAGCATACGAACTACGAGCAGGCGGCGCGCATTCCCGTGATCGTTGCAGCGCCGGGCATCCAGCCTGCGCGTACGCAGGCGCTGATTGAATCCTGCGACATCTACCCCACGCTGGCGGAGCTCGCGCAACTCCCCAAACCGCAGCAGGGTGACGGACGCAGCTTTGCGAGTGTGCTGCAAAATCCCGCCGCCGCCGTGCGGGATCATGTCATCCATGTTTATCCGCGCGGGGGCGGATTGATCGGACGGGCGATCCGCACGCAACGCCATCGCCTGGTGGAATGGAAGAAGCCGGGTGCTGCGCCGGAGACCGCCATCCTGGAACTGTACGACTACGAGGCTGATCCCGCGGAGGCGAAGAACCTCGCGGTCGAGCAGCCGGCCGTTGTCACGGAACTCCGCCAGTTCCTCGGTCAGCATGCCGAAGCCAAGCCGCAGATCGCCAGCAAACCGGACCCCAAACCGGCCGAAGGCAAAAAGCCTGCGCAGGAACGCGGCAAGATGTTTGATCAACGCGACAAGGACAAAGATGGGCAGCTCACGAAGGAGGAGTTTCTTCTCAACCAGCCTGATCCTGATGAGGCGCCGAAACGCTTTCCTAAATTTGACGCGGACGGCAACGGCACGCTGAGCCGCGACGAGTTTATCAAGGGCGGGAAGAAGTGATCAGCTTTGAGGGGGGAATCGAGTGATGGGGCGTCATCCCACTCTGAGGGACGAGCGGGCTGACGCCACACCCATCTCACAAGCCTGCATGCTACGCGCGGTGTTTCAGCTGGTCGCGCCGCCCGTCTGCATAGGCGGTGAAGACCGCTCTGATCTCATCACGGACGCGGCGGAACACGGCGAGGATTTCCTCATCGGTGCCGGTGGCGTGGGCGGGATCGTCAAAGGGCCAGTGGTGGCGGTTGAGCTGGCCGGGAAACATGGGGCAGGCTTGATCCGCGTTGCCGCAAACCGTGATGACGGTCTCGACCTTGCGGTCGAGGAACTCGTTCATGTGCTTGCTGTGATGCGTGGAGATGTCGATGCCGATTTCCTGCATGGCCGCAATGCCGAGCGGATGCACGTACCCGGCAGGCTTGGAGCCTGCGCTGGCGACTTCGAGGAGGTCTCCTGCCACCGAACGCAGGATGCCTTCGGCCAGGTGTGAGCGGCAGGAGTTGCCGGTGCAGAGAATGAGAACGAGGGGGGGCACTGATTTATGATTTATGATTTATGATTTGGCAGCAGCAGTTGGAATCGCGCACGCCAATGCAGAGAGGAACGGCGATGAGCGCGCCGAGCACCGGCGCAGTAAGATAAAGCCATAGGTGGGCAAGCTGGCCTGACACCAGTGCCGGAGCGAGGGAACGCACGGGGTTCATGGACGCACCGCTGACCGGGCCGGCAAACATGGCCTCCAGTGCAATGACTCCGCCAATCGCGATGCCTGCGGTAATGCCCTTCTCCTTCGCTCCGCTGGAGACGCTGAGAATGGTGAGCATGAGAATGGCGGTGAGCACGACTTCCAGCACAAAGCTTTGCAGGTCGGAACCGGCGGGCAGGGTGGCACCCAGTGTGGTGTCCAGCGGAAACAGGGCATGCAGCAAGATGCTGGCGGCCAGCGCCCCGACGAGCTGCGCGCCGAGGTAGCCTGGAACCTCACGCCAGGCCAGGCGACGGGCGGCGGCAAAGCCGAGGGTGACCGCCGGGTTCAAATGCGCGCCGCTGACATCCCCAAAAGTGTGGATCATGGCGAGCACGACGAGGCCGAACGTGAGCGCGATGCCCGCGTGGGAGATGACACCGTGGCTGGCTGCATTGATGATGACGGCCCCCGTGCCGGCAAAGACGAGCGTGAAGGTGCCGAGGCATTCTGCTAGGAGTTTTTTCATGGGAGAAGCCTCAGCAACATTTCGATCCGGGAGTGCAGCAGGAGCTCTCTTGCTCGGCTACCTTGGGTGCCACAGGGGCGCAGGCACCTGGCAGGCAGATGCCACGCGCGAGGCAGTCGGTGTGTTTTACACCGAGGCGAAACGTCAGTGCGTCATCGATGACCTCGGCGCTCTCCACCGGAAACTGCGCCACCACGTAGTCTTCGTATTCGATTTCAATAGGCAGATCGTGATGGGGCAGAACGTCTCCAGCCTTGTCAAAGATGGCGGCGAGTTTTCCAGCTAGGAGCCGATGCTCCACATCCTCATGCACCCAGGTTTGCAGCAGGCAGGTTTCCAGCGTGCGCCGTGTGCCGCCGCAGTCGATGAAGCGCTTGGTCACATGCCCGACTTCGGTGATGTGAAAGTGCGCGGGCACGAAACCGCCGTCTGGCAGCAGCAGGGCCACGGGTTTGTCCGGATGAGCACGGAGTTCGGAGAGGAATGCGGTGATGTTCATAAACGGAGTCAGCAGCAGGATTTGGTTTTGGCTTTCTTGGGTGTAAGCTGATCGACGCAGCGGAGGAAGTCCCCCAGGCAGTCGCAGGCGAGGCGGTAGTAGATGTTTAGCCCGCGCTTCTCACAGGCCAGCACGCCGGCCTCGCGCATGAGGGTGAGGTGCTTCGACACGGTGGACATGTCTGCGCCGACGAGATCCTTCAGATCGCAGACACACAATTCACCCGCCATCAGGGCTTCGGCGATCAGCAGCCGGGAGGGGTGCGCGAGCGCCTTGATCACGGCGGAGCGTTTGGCGGTGGTTTTGCTGGCGGGCATCTATTTGGCAAAATAGCCAAATACTTTTACCGGGTCAAGCGGTTTCATGGCAGGGAGATTGCCGAGATGCTGTGTTGAGGCCACGGCAACGCATACCTGAGGGAAGAAGACCCGAATGCGGCAGAAGTGCTGGCATCGCTAAGCGATGCCGGAGCGTCGGGAGATAATGTGCGTGTGAGCGAGGGGTGTCGCTTCGCTCAACCCCTCGCTACAGGCTGGGATGGCTACGCCATCGGGCTTTGGCGCTTCCAGATGTGGCAGAGGTACCAGGCCTTGAAGGTGGCCGCCAGTTCGCGGTAATTGGAGCAGCCTTTAAGCATCATCCAGGGAAGGCCTGCGGCCAGAAATTCTGCTGCAAACTGGCTGCGGTGCGCGCGCGAGACGTTGCCCTTGCGCATCAGGCCCAGGAAGTGCCCCATTTCGCGCAGGGCCTGCTTCTGCAAGGCGTGGCGCACGGCAGGCGGCTGGCCATGGGATAAACTTTTCAACAGCGCAGCGACTTTGAGATAACTGGCGATCCGATGATGCACTTTGTCAGCGTTGCGTGACTGAGTCAGCGAGGACGGATTGCGTCGGTAGCCATAACGTGGCGACTTGGAGAAGCCCAGCCGCTTCACGGCGAGTGCGAGCTGCACGGTCCATGGAATGTCTTCGTGGATCATGTCACGTCTGAACCGCAGATGCGTACCCTCAATGACACTGCGCCGGCAAAACTGTAGCCAGACATAGTGGGGCCATTCTCGCAGCTTGACGCCTTGCACGATCCAGTCGGCTCCGGTCAGGGTGCTGTCCCAGGGCTGTTTTCTGAGAATGGCCAGCGGCTTGGTGTCCAGGAAGGCTTGCGGATCATCGCTTTTGAGGCTGAAGCCATTGCACAGAAGGCAGTCCAGTTCTCCCTGCTCCGCCTGCTGCTGCCAGGCCTGCAATGAGCCGGGCGCGAGCCAGTCATCACCGTCCAGAAAGGCCAGCCACTTGCCGGAGGCACGATCGAGCCCGGCGTTCCGCGCGGCTGAGACGCCCTGATTGGCCTGCTCGATCACGATGATTCTGGGATCGCTTTGCGCGTGGGCTTTGATCTTGCTCAGCGAAGCGTCGGTGGACCCGTCGTCGATGATGATGATCTCCACGGACACGCCCGTCTGCGCACGTGCCGCCGCGAGGGATTCATCCAGATACGGCTCGTTGTTATAAACGGGGATGATGAGTGAGACGTCGGGTTGCATGGGGGATGGGCGGGGCGTTAAAAGAGGCCAAGGGAGCCCATCCAGCAATCGACTTTCATGTTCACGCGGCCTGTTCGATTCCACTCACGCGATACGCAGAAGGCGACACTCCGGTGTGGCGGCGGAACCAGGCGGTGAAGTGGGAGGCATGACGAAAGCCCAGAGCGAAGGCGATTTCTTTGAGCGTGGCATGGTCCGCCACGATGCGTTCGCGTGCGACATCAAGCCGCCGCCGCTCCATGAACATGCGCAGCCCGATGCCGAACTGCTGCTGCAGGAGCTGCTCGGCACGGCGGCTGCCAATGGGAAAACCTGGCGGCAGGCTGGGCGTCGTCTGATCCAGCGGCAACGCCTGCAACCAGGCGACGAGCTGATCCACCCGGCGGCGACGTGCGCGCACCTGGAGTTCGGGTTGCACGCCGAGCTGCTGCAGTGTGGCCATCCACACCGCAAACCAGGTGGCGAATGCGGCCTCGCGCGCGGCCCAATCGCTGGCGGAATGCGTGGCGGGCTCGATGGCCTGACGATAAGAGACGACTTTCCGGGTGCCGTGAATGCTGGCGAAAAGCTGCTGTGTCGCTTTGCGCAAGGCGGGAGTGGCAGCGGCGAAATTGAGGGCATCGCGGAACAACGACGTGCCATCCGGCCACTGGCTGCGGAAGCCGACGGAGAGCAGGCAGGTGTTTTCTGCAAACCAATGCCGCCGCAGCCGTGGCGAGGAGAAGAATGCCTGACCGCGCGACACGAGGGTCTCTTTGCCATCCGCCTGGATGCGTACCTCGCCACGCTCCACGAAGAAGACTCCGGCAGGAACGGGAATCTCGGCAGACCATACGCCCCATTGCGGCACAGGGCCGCGATACACCCAGAGCCACTCGTGGCGCAGAGTGCGCCAGATATCGGCGGGGAGTTGGAGGGCCTGCGGTTTGGGCATCTGCCAGCTATGCGGGGGATGTAAGCGATTTCAATCCGGCATAATTCACCCCGGTTGCCAGCGGTGCGTGCATGGCTTTGATCCACGCATGAAATCCAACCTCATGTTACTCGCGGCATTCACGGGCCTGCTCGCCGCCGAGGAGCCGCGCCAAGTCAGCGGCATCTACCCGAGACTCGCCATGTTCAACAACGAAGGCGAGTGCGGCACAGGTGCGGTAGTGCCGTGGGCGGAGCGGCTGTGGGTCATCACGTATGGGCCGCATCTGCCCTTTGGATCAAGCGACAAGCTCTATGAGATCACGCCGGATTTGAAACAGATCGTGAGGCCGGAGAGTGTGGGCGGGACGCCGGCGAACCGGATGATTCATCCCGAGTCGCAGCAGCTTTTCATTGGGCCTTATGTGATTGATGCCAGGCGGGAGGTGAGAGTGATTCCACCGAACAAGATGCCGGGTCGGCTCACGGGCAATGCCCGCCATTTGAGCGATCCCGCCGGCAAAATCTATTATGCCACGATGGAGGAGGGGCTCTATGAGGTGGATGTGAAATCGCTGGTGGTCACTTCGCTGATCCGCGACGGCAATCCTTTGAAGCAGGGCTTCGAGGTTACGCCGCCGCTAACGACACTGGAGTCCCAACTGCCCGGCTACCATGGCAAAGGACTTTATTCCTCCCAAGGCCGTGTGATCTATGCCAACAACGGTGACCGCGACAAAAGGGTGCTCACGGACCCCACGACTCCGAGCGGCGCGCTGGGTGAATGGCGCAAGCCCGGTGACGACTGGCAGCTCGTGCTGCGCGATCAATTCACCGAAGTCACCGGCCCCGGTTGCATCCAGGGCAGCGAGGCGAACGCGCCGGTGTGGAGCATGGGCTGGGATGCGAAGTCGCTCATTTTGATGCTGCTGGATGGCGGCAAGTGGCAGTCGTTTCGGCTGCCGAAAGTCAGCCACAGCTACGACGGTGCTCACGGCTGGAACACGGAATGGCCGCGCATTCGCGACATTGGCGAAGACGATCTGCTCATGACGATGCACGGCGCGTTCTGGCGCTTCCCCCGCACTTTCTCCGCTGCCAACACGAAGGGCATTCGTGTGCGCAGCGCCTATATGAAGGTGATCGGCGACTTCTGCCGCTGGAATGACCGTCTGGTCTTCGGCTGCGATGATTCGGCGAAGTCGGAGTTTCTCAACAAGCGCAAAGTCAAAGGCGGGATCGACAGCGTGGGGCAGTCGCAGTCAAATCTGTGGTTCGCGAGTCCTGAGACCCCTGACAAGCTCGGCCCTGCCCACGCGAGCGGTGCGGTGTGGCTGCATGAGAGCGTGAAGGCGGGCGACGTGGCAGACCCGTTTCTCGTCGCAGGATGGAAGCACCGCAGCGTGTGGCGGATCGATCATGCCGCAGGCACCGCGAAGCGTGAGGACATCAACGGTGATGCGGAATGGCTGACGGTGAAGGCGGATCAGGATGGCAAGGATGTGAGCGTGATCATCACACTCACGAATGGCGAAGCACGCGGCACGGCAGCCGATGGCATCTTTGCAGGCGTGGCACAGGTGGGAGATGGGAAAGTCCAAACGGGTGTCTTCCGTTCTCGTGGGGAGAATAAGCGCACGCTCAGTCTGGCAGCCGATGCGGGGTATTATGAGCTGGATGCAGACCTGAAGCTGAAGCGGGTGGAGGATGCCAAAGCAGCGCATTTTGTACAGACGAAGGTCGCGATTCCAAAGCAAGTCATTGCGCTTGATCAAGCCAGCGTGCTCGTCGTCGATGATCGTGGCCGTCGCTGGCGCCTGCCACGTGCCACCAAGGCTTTGGATGCGGCCACGAACGCCGGCGAGCTGCGGGTGTGCCGTGAGGTGGCGACGGAGCGGGACATGCTTAGCGCCTGCGGCACGTTCTTCGAGCTGCCCGCTGAAAACGCGGACGGCTTTGCGAAGATCCGGCCCGTCGCCTCGCACAATCTGAGCGTAAGCGACTTCGGCGGCTATCGTGGCTTGTTTCTCATGAGCGGTGTCAAACCGGACGCGCCTGCCGGCGAGCACATCATCCGCAGCGATGATGGCCAAGCAGCGCTGTGGGCGGGAGCCATTGATGATCTGTGGAAGCTGGGCAAACCGCGCGGTGAGGGCGGGCCATGGAAGGAGACGAAGGTCCAAGGGGGGCAGCCGAGCGACCCTTACCTGATGTGGGGGTATGACAAGCGCACGCTGACGCTGAGCCATGATGCGAAGCAGGCGGTGAATGTGAAGGTGGAGCTGGATCTGACGGGCACAGGACTGTGGGTGACTTATCAGGAGGCCCAGGTGAAGGCGGGTGCACCGGTCAGCATTGAGTTTGAGCCTGGGGTGCAGGCGCGCTGGCTGCGAGTGACGGTGGACGCCGGGTGTACTGCGACGGCGCAGTTGAAGTACGAGTGACTATGAACGGCACTGAATCCGACGAGACGATGCGGTGAAAGCGAAGCGAATGCTGCGGGCTCGGAGGCTGATCTTTACCCACCGAGGTAGCGTGCCAGCACGCGGTCGTAGCTGCTGCGCTCGATGATCACCCGGCGGGCTGTCATGCGGTGCCTGTAGCAGCCGCTTCGCATCTTGGCAAAGTCCGGCTGGCTGCTAGCGGCGCAGCTTTTTCTTCAAGCGCATCCAGGTCGGAACATCGAGGTCTTCACCTTGCACGATCGAAGGCTCGGTGTCCTTGAAGCGGCCGCGGTCTTCTTCGCCGAGGCTGAAGGTCTGCTGGCTTTCGGCGGTGGACTTGCGGGTGAGGACGGCGGTGGCGCTGATCGTTGTGGACTCTGCTTCCGGCTCATCGAAGGAAATGAGATCATCCTGCGCTGGGGCGGCTTCGGTCTGCAAGGTGACACTGCGAGCCACGACGGCGGCGAGGGTGGACTCCTTGCTGCTGCTGCGGGCGGCATCGGCGAGTTCCTTCGCGGCAGGCGTGCGCACTGGAATGCGTGCCGTTTCCGGCGAGGCGGCGATCACCGGGGCGGGACTGAACTCAGGTGCGGCAGGCTCTTCGACAAAAGGAGGTTCTTCCACCTGTGCCACGGGTTGTTCCTTGGGCTGCACTCTCGCTGCTTCCGCCTGGAGGCTGCTCAACGGGAAGGCTTCACCAGCGGCAGGGACGGAGATGAACTCCTCGGACTTGAAGAGCAGATCAGGAGTGGACTCCAACGGAGGAGCATACGGGGAAGGGGCCTTCTTCACCGGCAGCTCGCGTTTGGGCACCGGGGCTGGGGCCGGCGCTTCAGCGCGCGGCTGGAACATTTCCGAAGGTGGTGCGGCGGTGGCGTGGGCATTGAGCTGGTTGAGTCCCAGTGAGCTGATCAGCGTGACGGCGACGGCGTCTCCCAGCTTCGCATCGACACCCAGGCCGAAGAGAATGTGGGTTTGATCCGGCACATGACGCCCAAGCTGTTTCATGACGCCCTCGACTTCGACCAGGGTGAGCGATTCGCCACCGGCCACGTGGACCAGCAGGCTCTTGGTCTGATGCAGGAGACGACCGGAGTCGATGAGCGGGCTCTTGAGCGCCTTCTTGAGTGCCTCGGCACCGCGGTTTTGACCGCGAGCTTCGCCGAAACCAAAGAGGCAGCGGCCATTGGCATTGGTCAGCGCGGAGGTAAGGTCGTCGAGGCCGAGTTTCACCAGGCCGGGCGTGGTGGTGATGGTGGAGATGGCGCGCAGGCTCTGTGCGATGAGCTGGTCCGCCTGATTGAAGGCTTTCTGGATGCCATCCTTGGGCAGGATGAGCTCGCCCATGCGATTGTTTTCAAACAGCACGAGGGCATCCGCGCGCTTCTGCAGCAGTTCCAGCGCCTCTTCGGCCTGGGCCAGACGGCGGCGGCCTTCAAAGCTGAACGGCATGGTGGCCACGACGAGCACCAGAGCGCCGGTGTTTTTTGCGATTTCAGCAATGACCGGAGCAGCGCCGCTGCCGGTGCCGCCGCCGAGTCCGGCGCTGATGAAAATGATGTCGTGATTCTCGATGGCCTGCCGGATTTGCTCGCGCGAGAACAACGCCGCCTCGCGTCCGAGATCAGGATCGCCACCGGCACCGATGCCCTTCATGAGCTCGGCCCCCAGCTGGATTTTCACCGGTGCCATCGAGTGGCCGAGCACCCGTACGTCCGTGTGGGCGCAGACCAGGGTGGCATCGACGATGCGGTCCAGGGTGATGCGATCAACAACATTGGAACCTGCGCCGCCGACGCCGACGATGCAGATGCGCGGTGCCGCCGTGCTGGCACCTTCAGGTGATTGGGAGCGGTCGTATTCTACCATAATCGTGGGTGGTTAGGATTGGGCTGCTGGCTTGTTTAAAGAGTGACGGATGAGAGGAGTTCCTGCATGCGCCTGCCAAGGCGCTTCAGCGGAGATAAAAAGGGCTTCTCGCTGTCCAAAATCTGCGCGTAGCGAATGAGGCCGATGGGAGCGGAGTATTGCGGATTCTCGAAAGTGGCGGTGATGCCGCTGACGGGAGCCGAACCTGCGCGCGTGACTTTGATCCCAAACACTTCGCGGGCCACCACGTCAACGCCTTTCATCATGCTCACCCCACCGGTGAGATAAATGCCCGCACCGAGGCGGCCGAGGTGATCCTCCACCCGCACCCGCACCTGGGTAAGTATTTCTTTAGTGCGGAGATTCATGACCTCATTCAAAAACGCGCGTTCGATCTCACCGAGGATCAAGCCGGTATCGTCTTCGATGCTGAGCATTTCACCTTCTGGAATCTCATCGTACAAGACACTGCCCTCCTCCACCTTGAGGCGTTCGGCGCGTCCGTTTGGGATTTGCAGCGCCATCGAGACATCATTCGTGATGTGGTCGCCGCCGAGGGGGACGCAGCCGGAGGCGGTGATCATGCCGTCTTCGTATAAGACGTAGTCACAAGTGCCGGCACCGAAATCGATCATGAGTGCGCCCTGCATTTTCGCTTCACGTGTCAGCACAACTTGTGCCGCCGCGACGGGATTGAAGACCACATCCTCCACTTCGAGCGGAATTTCACGCACACAGCGGATCGCATTCTGCACCCGGCCGCGCACGCCGTGGATGATGTGGTAGTCGGCCTCCAGCACGCGGCCCTCGCGCCCGATCGGCTGGCGCACGGCCTCCTGGCCATCCACGATGTACTGTCGTGTGACGCTGTGCAGAAAAACATTCGACTGCGGAATGGAGACACTGCGGGCGATTTCCTTCGCCTCTTCCACATCATCCTCGCCGATCTCCGTCTGCTCGTCCGGCAGGCGGTGACGGCCGCGGTTGTTCAAGCTCTCAATGTGCGCACCCGTGACGCCGAGGAAGACATTGCGGATCATCACATCGCTGCGGTCCTCCGCGCGCACCAGTGCATCGTTCACACAGGTCTGGACCTTTTCGAAATCGACGATCTCACCTTTGCGCACGCCACGTGAGGGAGCCTGGCCGACGCCGAGAATCTTGATGGCACCATCGCGCTTGGCCTCGCCCACGACGACGCAGATCTTGTGCGTTCCGATTTCAAGACCTGCGTAAATGGTGCTTTTGGCCATGAGTTTCAGCGTGCGGGTGGAGTGGGGGCGGCGACCGCCAGGTTCAGCCCGGTGACGTCCGGCGTTTCATGAAAGGTGACAGGGGTGTTGATGCTGGCTATCAGGTTCAGCGTGGCGAGACGCCATTTGCGCGCGTGCGCCTCGTGCATGACGCGGTCAAAGCGGGCCAGTTGCGGATCGAGGTCATCGACGCCGAAGGTGATCCTGGCATCACCCATGAAATGCGCGACGAGTGACCACGGATTGGGGATTTCGATCGACTCCAGTGCGGGGTGGCCATCCTGCCTGCGGCTCTGCAGCTTTTCCATCAGACGCAGTGCGGCATGCACCTGCATGTCTGGCGACGGCCTGCCGGGGACGGCTTCACTGAGACTGGGAAATTGAATCCGGGGCAGCGCGAGATAATTTCGGGTGATGACATCACATGGCACCAGCGCGCCTTCGGCATCGATCAGGCAGCCCTTGCCGCTCAGCGGTCCCAGGAGCTTGTGTTTGGGGCATTCCATCCAGGCTACCGGCAGGCGCTGCACGACATCGAGTGTGAGCTTGCCGTGGTAGTCGCGCTGAATCACCGCCGACTTCACTTGGGGCAGGCGTTCGATCTTCGCGCGCACTTCGCGCAGGTTCATGGTGAGCAGGTTCGTGGCTTCGGTGAGGCCGGTGGCCGCCACGATCTGCTGCGGCGTGAGGGTGCCCTCCGTGTTCACCTCCACGGTTTTCAGCATGAACTGCGAATTCTTTTCCAGCGCCTCATGCCACGTCACCCAGCAGACGCCGATGACGATCATCGCGGTGATCAACCACATCGCCGTGCGGAAGCCACGGCGGCGGCGCTCCTCCGCCTCATGCTCGCGAATGACCGGAGATTCTGGTTCGTAGTCGATTACGTGGGTGCCCAGTCCCTTGCGCTTGCGGGAAGAGCGCTTGGCTGATTTTTTCGAGCCATTCTTGGCGGCAGACATGAGCAGGCGTACACAAAGTCCAGTCCCGAACACAGGCGGAATTGGTAGTTAATGACTCTTAAATAATAGAATCTCAGTCCGATTGCCATAATTATTCGCGAAAAAATGCGTCTCCTGTATTCACAACCGGCAGAGTTGTTCACAATTTTGCGGCGCAATTTGCCCCTTAACCTGCTGCAAATGCGATGCTAGCGTTACTTTTTCACCACCCAGATATTGCGATAGCGCACCGGATTCCCGTGGTTCTGGAGGTGGATCGGCCCCGGTGTGTTTGCCTCTTGGTTGGGGGCGGAGGTCGTCGCTCCGGGCAACTCCTGATTCTCATGAATCACCACCCCATTGTGTTTGACGGTGATCCTCGCGTTCGCCGTTTTCTTGCCGTCAGCATTGTATTTCGCAGTGGTGAGTTCCACATCATAGGTCTGCCAGGTCAACGGCGGCAGGCACATGTTCACCTTCGGGGCGGCGATCTTGTACAAACCGCCGCACTCATTGTCCTTCCCTTCGAGGGCGAAGCTGTCGAGCATCTGCACCTCATAGCGCCCTTGCAGATAGAGGCCGCTGTTCCCCCGGCCCTGACCCCGGGCATCCGGCATGTAGGGCAGGAGGAATTCCATATGCAGGCTGCAATCGCCAAATGTGTCCTCACTGGTGATCCCCTCCATCAAAGCGCCCCATTTTTCATCGACACGCGATTTGGGGAAACGGTTCACGCCCTTGCCATCAAACAGCATCACCGCATTCTCCGGCGGCCGGGCACCTAGGGTTGGAGATTCACGGTTTATCCGGTTGAGTTCCATGAGCTTCACCCCGTCGGCATTGTTCACCAGGATGCTCGCGCCGTTCACCTCGGCCTTGATGGTACCGTCGGCTGTGGCAAACGCAGCACTCTTTTCGCCTTCGGCGCGAGTGCCACTGACTCGGGTGATCGTTGCCCGGTCACCATCCCATCCCGCGCCCGGCAATCCACCCAGATGGCTCACCGCCTCGAATTTGCCGCCGCCCTGCGCCCAGATCTGCACCCCGTAGGTCCTGCCATCAATGTCTCCGACATACTCGCCCTGAATCGCGAAGTCATCGTCCGTTTGCGCCGTATCTATGAAAGCCTTCGGCTTTGGAGCAGCAGGCTGCTGGGCATGAACGACCGTGGCAAACAGGAGGGTGGTGAGGAGGACGAGGCGCATGGTGGGAATTTGGTGTGCGAACTGATTTGTTCCAGTGCTAGGAGAGTGTTTCGGATGCAATCTCGAGAGTGAGATCTGGGATGAAACCCTTGTTGGGAGCATCTGGATAGGCCCGAGGGTTCGCCAGAATGCGAGTCTCTCCAATCTGGTAGTCATTGGAGTGATGAATGTGGCCATGAATCCAGAACTTTGGCTGAAACTCGCGAATCAAATTGTCGAGATGGGAAGCGTAGGCACAGCTGATCGGCTCAGTACGGCTGCGTTCAGGCAGTGACAAAAGGGAAGGGGCATGATGAGTGACAACCACGGAAGTCCTTGGTTCGCCGCTGCTGAGGAAATCTCGAAGAGCCAGAACAGATGCCAAATGTGCCAGACGGGTATCACGCGGAGAGAGGTGTTTGTATCTGCGGAGGGAGTTACGTACTCTCTTGTAGTCATTCATCTCTGGCTCGGCCACAGCCGCCCCATCCATCCAGTCACTCATGAGCGCCATGTCAGTCCAGAGTGTGCTGCCGAAGAATCGCACGCCGCCAATCGCCACGGATTCATTTTCAAGGAAATGGACATTCGTACCGCGCGACTGCTCTCGCAATTTGTTGAAGAGACTTGGATAATTTTCTCCGTAGAACTCGTGATTCCCGCAGATGTAGATCACCGGCACATCCGTGATTTTTCGTAAAATCCACTTCAATCCGTTGGTCTTTGTGGAAACATCCCCTGCAAGTACCACGCAGTCACAATTGACCCTCGGCAAAGGAACTTCCCCGAATTCTTGATGCAGATCGCTCACCACATGAATACGCATCAGTTTAAGTAGCACGCGGAGTTCCGTTCTCCAAGCATCCGAACTTGCCGCGTTTTGCAATGAAGAAGTGAAAAAACGTCGCATCATGCAGGTGACCGCAGGAATTTATCGACGCTTTCGATGGGTTTGGTGCCAGGGGCCATTGGTGCCAAAATGGTGCCATTTGGCCCTAATGGCCCTCCGGGGTTTGGTGCCAAACCCAACCCCTACAATGGGAATTGAAAATCACCGTTGGTGTCTTCTTTTCCTTGACCCCACACGCTGGGCAGAGGCCGCGATGTTGATCTTCAAGGTATCTTCACTCCCACCAACTTCAATCCAGGCACATCCTTAAAGTCCTTCTCATTGGCGGTGAGCAGGGTGAAGTCTCTCTGAATGGACTGGGCTGCCAGCCATAGATCTTGAATGCGAAAATGTGCACCTCGGCCCGTTTGGGTGAGCAGGGCGGCGACCATGCCGAAGACCTCGGCTGTCTCGCCAGTGATGCGGAGAAGGGGTTTGCGGCGCATACGGCGAAGGGTGGTCATGGCACGCTGCTTCTGCTTATCGTTCTTCATCAGGTCGATGCCGAAACGAATTTCGGCAATGTTGACGGGTGAGAGATAGATCGGTGATTGCCTTGTGATCGCATGAATGTCGGCAGCGCTGAGCTTGCCGCGCTCAATGGCGATCCAGAGGTTCGTGTCGATCAGAAAGCCCATGGATTGCGCAACTCGTTGAGGCTACCGTGTTTAGTGTTCTTGCTGGAATGGACGGCTTCGGCCAGAGCATCTGCCGTGTCATCATCGAGCGTGCGGTACAGGTCGCCGAGGACTTCCAAGGCACTTTGCGCCTGGGGCTCCGGCACAAGCCGGGCGACAGGCTTGTGATTACGCATGAGCACGATCTCTTCCTGATCGGCTTCGACACCGTTCATGACGGAACTGAAGTTTCGAGCCACTTCGGTGACAGTCAGCGTTTTCATGGAGGAAGACTATCAGATCAGATCTGATTTGGCAAGAAGGCTGAAAATTAGATCACGCAATCAACGGCCCGATCGCAGGCTCAGCGAGCAGCTTTTGTACTTCCTCGACCATACCAGCCACCGGCACCGCACTCTGCGAACGTGCGATCAGATTCTTGATCACGACCTCGGGATATTCAGCACCGAAGACGATCGCAAAGCGGGCTTTGCGATCCTCGGCGGCTTGAAACTGCTTGCCGACTTTCTGCGCACCAAAGCTGTAGTCGATGCGGATGCCTGCGGCACGCAGGGACTGCACGGCGGCGAGCGCGTGCGGGCGCTGGGCTTCGTCAGCGACGACGACAAATGCGTCGATGCTGCCTGCCGCAAGATAGGCGCTGGTGAGCTTCATTTGCGCGCCGGGCGTGCGCTTCAGGAGAATGCCAAGCACGACATCTCCCATGGCAAAGCCTGCGGCGGGCATGTCCACACCGCCGTCACTCATGAGGGCGCAGAGCTTGTCATAGGTGCCGCCGCCTGCGAGAGCGCGAAGGCCGTGCTTGAGATCGAAGACCTCAAAGACAACGCCGGTGTAGTAGGCAAGACCGCGCACAATGGTGGCGTCGATGTTGATGAACTGCCACAGACCGCGAGCGGTGAGGTTCTCACGCAGCGCAGCAAAGGCCGGGTGGTTCTCATCCGTGGAGGTCATAAAGGCGCGGACTTCGGCAGTCGTGAGGCCGATGAGCGCGAGTTTCTTCTCAGTCTCTTCCGGGCGCGCACGCTCGATCTTGTCGATGATGCTCAGAAAGGTCGTGGTGTGCTCTTCGGCGATGTTCTTGTCCGCGAGGAAGGTGCTCCAGATTTCGCGATTGCTGAGGCGGATGATGAAATCCTCTGCGCTAACACCGAACTCGCGCACGACGTCGATCGCGAGCGCGATTAGCTCTGCGGAAGTCGCGGGCGAGGAGTCGCCGAGGATGTCGGCATTGAACTGGATGAACTCGCGGCCGCGTCCCTCCTGCGGCTCTTCGTAGCGGAAGCACGGGCCGATTTGGAACCACTTGATCGGCTTTTTGAAATCACGCTGACGTGCGGTGGCCATGCGTGCTAGCGAAGGCGTGACTTCCGGGCGCAGGGAGATTTCGCGTTCGGCCTTGTCGAGAAAGCAGTAGAGCTGGTTGGTGATCTCATCGCCGCTTTTCTTGCGGTACAGGTCGGTGCTTTCGACGAGCGGGGCCTCATACTCCACGAAGCCATAGCGACGTGCGACGGAGCGCCAGGTTTCGGTGATGTAGTTTCGCAGTGCGCATTCCTCGGGGAAGAAGTCGCGAAAGCCTTTGACTGTGCGGAAGGAGGCCATAGAGGGGCGGGATTCATCTTCATGTGCAACGTGAACGCAACCGGAAATGCGGCGTGGTGCAGAAGTGTCTGATTGCATGCTCTCCGACCTGTTTGTGCGCGATTTCCGCTGCTTCGCCGAGGCGAAGCTGGAGCTGCACCCCGATGTGACGCTGCTGGTGGGGCGGAATGCCCAGGGCAAAACATCCCTCATCGAGGCCGCATGTGTGCTGCTGCGGCTGCAATCTCCCAGAACCTCGAATCGTGCGGAGCTGGTGCGCTTTGGCGCTGGCACCTGTCTGGTGGAGGCACACTGGCATGGCAAACGGCTGCGCTATGCGCAGTCGGCCACGACGCGGCGGCTGGCTGTCGATGGTGCCACCTGCGGCAAATCAGCAGACTACCTTTCGGCTTCTGGCGTGGTGGTGTGGATGGATCATCGCGACATGAATTTGCTGCGTGGTGGCGCGGAGCATCGGCGTAGGTTTCTCGATTTCGCCGCCAGCCAGATGTTTCCCGACTACCTGCATGCGCTGCGTGGTTACGAGCGTGCGCTGCGTGGTCGCAATTATGTTTTGAAACGAGATGCCAGCATTGCGTGGAAGCAGGCGGATGCGTTTGCACGCGTGATGGACGGCTTTGCGCAGACGCTGTGGCTGCGGCGTGCAGAATTGTGCGCCGCCCTGGGGCCGGAGGTTTCACTGGCGCATGCAAAACTCAGCGAGGGCGCGGAAAATATCAGCATCACATTTCAACGCACGAGCGATGCAGCGCTGGGTTTGTTTGATGCATTGCTGACGATACGAGACGAAGAAGCACGCACCCGTTCGACCGCATTCGGACCGCATCGCGATGACATTGGGATGTGCTTGAATGATCTCGATGCGACCACGTTTGCCTCCGAAGGCCAGCAACGGTCGTTTGCGCTAGCCTTGAAACTCGGACAGGCGCAGGTGCTGGAGCACGCCTGCGGTTCAGCGCCGCTGATGCTGATGGATGATGTTTTTGGCGAGCTGGATGCCCACCGTCGGCGGGCTCTGCTGTCCTGCCTGCCCGCAGGAACCCAAAAGATCATCACAACGACGAATTTGGACTGGGCGGATGCGGATCAACTGGCGGGGCGGGTCTATGGGGTGGAAAAGTCGATATTCAGTCGAATCCGAGGCTGAAAAAAGGTGATTTTGAGCCCAAAATGGCCTGAAAATTCTAATTCCCAGCTTCTTAGAAACATCCCTTGACGCATTTTCAGGCGGTTTTAGCTTTAATATGGGTTAGAATGCCGTGCGCGCGTTGCTTTTCGTGATTCTCAAAACAGTTGGAATTCTCCGTCGCGCATTTGGTTTCTGACACCTGATCGCATCAACACCTTTCCCCTTAATTCTCAATGTTCGGCAAACTTTTCGGCTTCGTCGCCCAAGACATCGGCATCGATCTCGGCACGGCAAACACCCTCGTTTATGTAAAAGACCACGGCATCGTCCTCAGAGAACCCTCAGTGGTGGCGGTTAAAACCGGCACCAACGAAGTAGTCGCTGTCGGGGATGATGCCAAGCGCATGCTCGGACGAACTCCGGGCGGCATCACGGCCATCCGCCCGTTGAAGGACGGCGTGATCGCCGACTTTCGTGTGACGGAGGCGATGCTGCGTCACTTCATCAAAAAAGTACAGGGCGGGGGGCGCAAGATGCGCGGGCCGCGTGTGGTCATCGCCGTGCCCTCCGGTATCACTGAAGTGGAGAAGCGTGCGGTTAAGGAGAGTGCGGAGCAGGCCGGCGCACGTGAAGTTTATCTGATCGAAGAACCGATGGCTGCCGCGATCGGTGTGGGTCTGCCGGTGCAGGAAGCCGCAGGCAACATGATCGTCGATATCGGCGGTGGCACCACCGAGGTGGCGATCATCTCGCTCTCCGGTATCGTTTACAGCCGAAGCGTGCGGGTGGCGGGTGACGAACTCGACGAAGCCATCATCAACTACATGAAGCGTGCCTACAATCTCATGATTGGCGAGCGCACCGCTGAAGAAATCAAACTGCGCATCGGTTCCGCCTTCCCGCTGGGCAAGGAAACGACCATGGAAGTCAAAGGCCGCGACATGGTGGCCGGTCTGCCAAAGACCATCACGATCACCAGTCAGGAAGTCCGCGAAGCCATGCTGGAGCCGCTCAATGCCATCATTGACGCCGTGCGCACCACACTGGAGCGCTGCCCGCCGGAACTGTCCGCCGATCTGGTGGATCGTGGTATCATGCTTGCCGGTGGTGGTGCACTGCTGCGCGGCCTCGACAAACTGTTGCAGGAGGAAACGGCGCTGCCGGTGCATGTCGCGGAAGATCCACTCAGTGCCGTCGGCGAAGGCACCGGACGCGTGCTCAGCGAGCTGGAATTCCTGCGCAAAGTGAGCACGACCGAAGTTTGATGACCATTTCGTGCTGCACCGCGTCTGCTTGAGAGCGCCGCATCCAGCCCGGAGGAAAGGCCAATCATGAAAAAGCTCAACATCCTCGCGCTTCTGATCTTCGTGGCAGGGCTGGTTGCCGTGTTCACCTTTGACACCGCGACCACCCGGCAGATTCAGTCTCGTGTCATGAGCCTGTTGTCGCCGTTCATCCATAGCAGTGCGGCAATGGAGCAAGCGGCCGAGACTGCGGTGGCTACGCAGCTCAATCCCGCTGAACTGAAGCGCGAAAACGACGAGCAGCGTGTCCAGTTGGAACGTCTGCGCATCATTCAGCAGAAGTACAATCAGATCATCGAGGAGAATGCGAGGCTGCGCCAGATCATCGAATTCAAGCAGTCGGCTCCCTTCAAAATGACAGCCGCCAAGGTGATCCGCCGCAGTTCCAGCACGTGGTGGAACAGTCTGATCATCGACAAAGGTTCGCTGGATGGCATCGGTACCGACAGTCCGGTGATCACGTCCGTCGGTCTGGTGGGGAAAACCTCCACGCTGGCCCCGCACATGGCCAAGGTGATTTTGCTGACCGATGAAATGTGCCGTGTGTCGGCCAAAATCGAGGGCACACTGGAGCAGGGCATCCTTGCTGGTGAACGTGCCGCGCTGGAGGTGCGTCCTGAGCTGCATCTGCGCTTTCTCAATCGCAACTCCAACATCAACGCTGGCGCCGGGGTGTATTCCTCGGGTGAAGGCGGTGTGTTTCCCGCCGACCTGCTGCTCGGGCGGGTCAAGCGTTTTGAAAACCGGGAAATCTCTGGAGAGGCCGTCGTCGAACCCGCCGTAGATTTCTCCACCTTGGATTATGTCTTTGTGATTGAAATGCAGGTGGCCGAGCCTGCGCCGGAGCCTGCAGCGACGCCAGGACGTGCCAAGCCTTGAGCCGCCATGTTGTTCCACCCGATCTCCATCATTCTGCTGCTGCTCACCTTCATGGTGCAGGAGTTCATTCCCGGGCTGGAGATCGCCCAGTTCGCCACGCTGTTTCTGCCGGCCGTGTTTTTCTTCAGCGCATCCGTGGCCGCGCCTTTTTCGATGATGCTGCTGCTGTCGTTCATCACCGGCTTTATCTGGGATGCGCGCCATCTGCCGGGGGTGGTGGAGAGCTTGTCGGGCGTGGAGGACGTGTTTGGCACGGGCGCGGACGTTGAGCTTGGGGCGGGCAGCCACCCTCTGCCGTTTGGTCTTTCCATCGTGCTGTTCGGCATGCTCGGCACGCTGCTACAGGGCATCCGCCCGTTGTTCAAACGGGGGCGCCTTGAGCTGCCGGTGCTCATGGTGGGGCTGGCCACCTTTGTGTGGCTGCTGTCGCAGTATCTCATCATCACGTTCCTGCGCGGCTCCCTACAGTTCCCGTCGGGTGTGTGGTCTAAGATGATCACCGACTCCCTGCTTGCCATGCTCGCCGCGCCGCTCATCTTCCTGCTGCTTTATTCGCTGGCCCGTCTGTCGAGCTATGAAATCAAATACGAAGGCCTGAGATACCGCTTCGATGGTCGTTAAATATCACTTCCGTCTTTACCTGTTCACCCTCGCCATGCTGTGCGGGTTCGGGCTGCTTGTGTTCCGGCTGTGGTCGCTACAGATTGACCGCCGGGAGGAGTTTGCCAAGATGATTCCTGGGGCGAAAAAGGAACGTGCGCGCATTCCCGGCCCGCGCGGGGAGATCAAGGACCGCAACGGCATCGTGCTGGCCACCAACAAGGCCAGCTTTGAGGTGCGCATCAATCTGGCCGAGGTCGTCACCGAGTACAAACGACTCGCCAAGATCAGGAAGACGGCCGTGCCGGAGATCACCTTTGAAATCTCTGAGCGGGGCATCAAGCGGATGAAGCCCGAACTCGACATTTACAAAATTTTCGAAGAGACGATCACGGCCCGCATGCTCGAGATGGGTGTTCACAAGGACTACTCCGTGGAGTCTCTGCGGGTGCATTACCGCAGCTTTGGTGGCGCGGTGCCGTGGGTGTATCGTGACGATCTGACCTTTGCCGAGTTCAGCCGCATCGCCGAGCACAATCTGGGACTGCCGGGCGTCACAGTCGCCGAGCGTGCGTCACGAGTGTATCCGCTCAAATCCGTCGCCTGCCACATCCTCGGCTACGTGCGTCTGCCAGATGACCAGCGTGCATCGGCTGAAGACCGCAAGGGCTGGGACTACTACGTGCCGGATGACTTCGGTGGTGCTGGGGTGGAGAAAAGCTTCGACAACTACCTGCGGGGCAAACCCGGCGTGCGCGTCATGCAGCGTGATCAGCGCGGCAGGCCGGTCGGTGAAGTGGACGATGAGTACGAGGAGCCGCGCAAGGGCAATGACGTTTACCTGACGCTGGATGCACGCATGCAGATCATTGCTGACCGGGCACTGCGTGATGGCAAGATCGGCCGTGGTGCCGTGACCGTGATCGATCCGAACTCCGGCGAGGTGCTGGCGATGGTTTCTGTCCCATCCTTTGATCCCAATCAGTTCATCCCCAGCATCCAGCAGTCCGACTGGGATGCTCTCCTTGGCAACAACACCATCCCGCTGCTCAACCGCGCGGTGAAAGGGCACGTGCCGGGCTCGACCTTCAAAATTCCCATCTCGTTTGCCGGCTGTCTTGCCGGCATTCAGATGAGCCATTTCAACTGCAGCGGCAGCGTCACCTATGGCAACAAGGCGATGCAGTGCTGGATTCAGCGCCAGAACGGCGGCTCGCACGGCACGCTCGGTTTGAGTGACGCCATCAAGTTCTCCTGCAACTGCTTCTTCTACCGCTATGGCAATGCCGCCGGCATCAGCAACATCACCAAGGTGGGCAAGATTCTCGGCGTGGGCACCAGAACCGGCATCGAACTCGAGGATGAAGACCCGGGGATTCTACCCAATCCAGACTGGCTGCGCGCACACCGTCCGGCCGAGCGCTGGAGTGATGGCTACACGGCCAACACGTCCATCGGGCAGGGCATGGTGCTGGCGTCACCGCTGCAAATGGCCTCGGTCAGCGCCACTGTTGCCAATGGTGGCAAGGCATGGAGCCCGCATCTGCTGAAGCGCGTGATGGATCATGACCAGGCGGTGCTGGAAAACCCGCCCAGCCTCCGCGGCGACCTCTCCGCCAGCGTGAAGCCCGAAGAAATTGAAGTCATTCGCAAAGGCATGTGGAAGGTCGTCAACGATCCTTCGGGCACGGGCAAAGGAGCACGCATCACCGGGGTGGAAGTCGCGGGCAAGACCGGCACTGCGCAGAACTGGCGCCTCGACGAGCGGCGCGTCAAGCATGACGACAACCACACCTGGTTCATCTGTTTCGCCCCCTATCAAAATCCCCGGTTTGCCGTTGCGGTGCTCGTGCAAAATGGCAAATCCGGCGGTGGCTGTGCCGCGCCGGTGGCGCGCCGCGTCCTGGAACAATGTCTGGCCTTGGACAATCCCAAGTTCAGCATCGCGGTCACTCCCATGGAGCCTGCGGAAGGCCATTTCAATCATATTGCATCCGTCCAATACGACGTCGCTGCGGTGCCTGAGGCACTCAACGCGGATGAGGATGGAGACGTGGGCACGGGTGTGTCCGCGCCAGAACCGGATGATGCTGACGCGCCGCGTGTGAATACGACGCCCAACATCAAACGGAAGGCCGATTCAGCGGGATCGGCGGGAAGCAACTCCGGACAGAATGTGCCCAAGGCCGTGCCAGTGCGCAGGGTCGGTATCTTCAACCGGGGAGGCTCCCAGGAAACCCAACCATCCGATCCCGCTCCAGGCGGCGGCGGATTTCTGCGCAGGCTCTTTCGCTGAAGAGCCGCATTATTTCAGGGAGACTTTACATCATGGCATTGACCTTCGTACAAAGAATCAAAGAACTGCTCACCGGCAAACGTGACATCAAAAGCGGTGTGCGCCTCGTCATCAACTGCGAGAAACTGGAGAACCGCGTCGCTCTGCTCGACAAAGGCGTCGTCGAAGAATACAACATCGAGCGTGTCGGAACCAACAGCCTCATCGGCAGTGTCTTCAAAGGCCGCATCCGCAACATCGAGCAGGGTCTCAAGGCCATGTTCATCGACATCGGGTTCGACAAAAACGCCTTCCTGCATTTCTGGGATGCCATCCCCGCCGCGCTGGATGCCGGCCTGGAGGAGATTAATCGCGGCGGCAGCAAAAAGAAAAAACGCATTGAGGCCAAGGACATCCCCAGTCTCTACCCGATCGGTTCTGAGATCATGGTGCAGGTCACCAAAGGCCCCGTGGGCAACAAAGGTCCGCGCGTCACCACCAACATTTCTCTCGCGGGACGTCTGCTCGTCTTGATGCCGCTGAACGACACCTGCGGCATCTCGCGCAAGATCGAGGATCCGAAGGAGCGCTCACGGCTCCGCAAGATCATCGAAAAAATCAGCCTGCCTGAAGGCATGGGCATCATCCTGCGCACCGAAGCCTCCGCCAAGCGTGCGCGCCACATCGTGCGTGATCTGAACATCCTCCTCGACGAGTGGGACCAGATCGTCGCCAAGCGTGACGGCCAGAACGCCCCCGTCTGCTGCTTTCAGGAGCCCGATCTCGTCGAGCGTACCGTGCGTGATTTCCTCACCGAGGACATCGATGAAGTCGCCTGTGATGACGCCGCCACCGTCGAGCGCATGCAGCGCATGGCGGCTCACATCTCCGGCCGTGCGAAGCGCCGGATCAACCACTATCAGGGCCAGGGTGCCATCTTTGAGTTCTACGGCATCCAGAAGCAGATCGACAACGCCTTCTACCGCCAGGTCTGGATGCCCTGCGGTGGTTACATCGTGATCGATCAAACCGAGGCGCTCGTCTCCATTGACGTCAACACCGGTCGCAACAAAGGCCACAAGGACGTCGATAAACTCCTGCTCGAAACCAACCTCGAAGCCGCCGCCGAAGTCGCGCGCCAGCTCCGCCTGCGCAACATGGGCGGTCTCATCGTGGTGGACTTCATCGACATGAAACACCGCCGCGACCAGCAGGCGGTGTACAAGCTCATGCTGGACCATCTCAAGCGTGACAAGGCCAAGACCCAGGTGCTGCCCATCTCGCAGTTCGGCCTGATGGAGATGACCCGCCAGCGCCTCAATGAAAGCCTCGGCACCACGCTCTATGAGCCCTGCCCGTACTGCAAAGGCCACGGTCAGGTCAAAACACCGCTTACCATGAGCGTCGAGCTGCAGCGCCGCCTCGTCGCGGTGCTGGGCCGTGCCAAGGACGACCAGAAGAGCCTCATCGTCATCGTGCATCCCGAAGTGCTGAACCGCCTCAAGACCGAAGACGGCGAATTGCTGGTCGATCTCGAGCGCAAGTATCAGGCGCGGCTTACCTTCCGCAGCGATCCCGCGTTCCACCGCGAGCAGATCACACTGACAAATGCGACCACCGGCGAGGAAATACGTCCTTGATCTCAGCGGGCGGACCCGCTGACGCTCAACTCATCGAGATCGAAACTCTCCTGCGCTCCCGCAGCGCCAGGGACGACCACGACTTTGCCGATGTGTTGAATCGTGTCTGCCCATGAGAAGCCGTTGACCGCGCGTCTCCAGCCCGCGGCCAGCGCTTCGGCATCATTCCAATCATAACGCAAGGCTGCTGCGGCCTGGCTCCATTCAGGTGAAAAGGCGGTTTGTGTTTCGAACTGCCACTGCGCTACATCGTTCGCAAACAGCTCAATCATCACGCGGCCGCCAGCCTTCACCGAACGCACCTGGCAGGTGATCTCGGCACCCTTGCCGCCGATGACTTGTGCCCAGTCACCTGCCAGCGGCGATTCTTTGGCCGTGATCGGCGAGAAGGCAATCGGCAGCGCCCTGCCGCTGCGTGACACATGAATGTAACCGCCTTTCACGCCTCCAGTGGCATGATGTTCGATCTGATCCACGCCCTTCCAGCCCTGGGCATCTGCATCGAACGAAAGTGTCTTCACCGTTGGGGGATGGATCTCAGGCACCGCTGCTTGTACGGCGTGCGGCAGATCCTGCTGCATCAAATCACCAGCGCTGATGGCATAAAGCACCGCATGGTCCAGTTCGATCCGGAAACGAGCCGCTGCGGCCTTCAAAGTACCCTTTTCCCATTTCAGGATCGCATCGGTCACAGACGTTGAAATCGCCTCCGCCACATCCAGCACACCACCCTG
>Ga0114968_10000195_pt1 | contig 45149 bp, 60 predicted proteins | sample M_130807_EF_Meta_FD_87020 | JGI IMG/M metagenome (GOLD analysis project Ga0114968, IMG submission 87020) | Freshwater microbial communities from Lake Montjoie, Canada to study carbon cycling - M_130807_EF_MetaG | ecosystem: Environmental > Aquatic > Freshwater > Lake | place: Lake Montjoie... | reverse complement strand
TAATTATATGTATATGAGACAAAATGAAAGATTGAATTCATTCAAAAAAATTATTTTAGGACAATATGTTTTAAAACAAATAGAAAATAAAGAGAAAACATCTTGTTTTTATATTCAAGACATAAGTAAATGGGAAGATATCAAAAATAAAAATATTTACTTTAATATAAAAGATAAAAATAATGGTAATCCTTTCAAGAAACTAAAAGAAGTTATTGTTGAAAATTTTCTCAAAACTAATTTTATTATTATTAGATTAGAAGCACCAAATTCATCATTATCTTTTTATTGTAATAATCTACCAAATGTTTTTGACTCAGAATTTTCAATGATTAAATTATTAGTTAATCCATTTGATTTTATAGACTGTGAAGGCGAGCCTATTTATAATGAAACTTATACATTGTCTTATATTTTAAATGACCCTAATAAAGAATTTAATGTTGTAAAAACTAAAACAACTAATGCTCCTTCTTCAACTTCACATGTATTTTCTTTAGATACACCAATGACTCTTCCAGAAGGTAATTTAGAACCTCCTCGTAAATATGCAAATAATCCTAATAATCCAGCTGGAACAGCGGATTTTAATGTTTATCTTTCAAGTATTATAAAAAGTAAATCAGAAAGCGAATCATATACACCAAAAATAAAAATAGATATACCTATAATTAGTAAATATAATATTATACTTATTGTTTTTATATTATTGCTTATTGGATTAATTGGTTCAAAATATTTATAAAAAAATTGAATTAAAGAACTTTAACCCATTAAACATTATATACAATGGTTAAACTAATAAATAAAATGGAAGATATTTCAAAAGATAAGAAAGTAGTGATTGATTTTTTTGCACCTTGGTGTGGACCTTGCAAAAGAATCGCTCCTGATTATGAGAAATTGGCTGAAAAATATACTGATATTGAATTTGTAAAATGTGATGTAGATGATAGTTCTGAATTAGCTGAGCTTTTTGAAATTGAATCACTTCCAACTTTTCTTCTTATTAATAATCTAAAGGTTGTGCATAAATTTGTTGGTGCTGATATGGAAGGATTGACTAAAAAGGTAGATGAATTAAATGAATTGGTAGGGACTCCAATTATAAAAAAATGTGTAAGTAAAGTAGCTTGTGGATGTTTAGAAGACTGTGAAAAAGAAAGTTGTGAATGTAAACAAGATTAAAAATCTTTTTGATTTTATTTCTTACAACCTAAAGGTTTAGTATAAATAAAAATTAAAAATATTTTTATTTCTTATAGTCCTTCTGTACCCATTTCAAATCCTTATCTAATTTATTACATAATTTTTCATTATGCTTTTGATAAGTTCTGAGTAAATTCAAATGTCTTAATATTTTTAATTCACTGTGGTCTTTCATTGACCTTTTAATTGCTTTTATCCTATCTTCGTGACTATTTTTAAGAGAATAACCATAGTCTGATAATAATCCTTCGTCTGCTGGAGGGATAGGTATTTTAATACTTTTCTTGGGTGGCATTTATATAATATATAATAGAAAAAATATATATTAAATAAATTTTAAATGAATCTTAGGGGCCCTAATTCAAAATTACCATAAGAAAAATAAATATTATCACCAGGATTGACTTTTCTTCTAGGAGGCATATCGTGAATAATATCTAAGTTATTATCTTTCTTCTTTGCTAAAATATAATAATATAATTTTTCTTTGAATAATTTCAAATCTTCTTCTTTGTATTCTTTTTCATAGAGAATATAATATTGTTTGTAATATTTATTAGTGACTAATCCGGTAAAAGTATATCCATTGTAGTTTAATGGAATAGTTGATTGGATTTTATCAGCAGTTATTGCAATAGGTAATGTAATAGGAACTTCTTTGTAATTAACTTTTTTAGGTTCACTTACTTCAAGAACGTTATTTTCATTCATTTTAAACATTTTTCCTTTGAATTGATATACCTTATTATTATCTTCATCGTGACCTATATCTAAAGCTGATGAATGATGAACTTCTAATCTTTTTTCAATATCTTTATTACCACATTTACCATTACCACAAATTTGTTTCATACGTGGTGAACTAATACCAAATCCTTCTACATTATTAGAATAAACATAGTATATTATTACACCAACTATAAAGGAAATTATTATAATATTTTCAATCATTAATTAAAGTTAGATTTAAAAATTTTTTTCAATTATTTTTAAATTATTTGAATTCTGTTTTTTATTGCCTATATTGAAAACCATTTCTATTTGTTTATTTTGAAATTGTATTATAGCTTTTTTTCCTTGAACATCCATTTTTGCAATAGAAATATTCTGATTATAAATTTCATATTTATTATCTGCTAAGTCTTTCAATTCCCATTTCTTTTTTTCTAAAGTATCTCCAATGCTACTCATAATCGAATAAATAGGTTTGGTTTTGTAAATATTAATTTTATCTCTAACAGTTTCTTTAGGTTCTATAGAATCTTTCATCGTAGAATTAATGTCTTTAGTTAATTGTTTAATTACCATTTCCATTTCATATTGATAATCTCTTAATTGTTGATGATACAAATCTAATGAAGCATTAATTGATTTATCTAAAATATTAAAGTTATCTCTTAGTAAATAATTCTTGTTAAGAATATCATTAACTTTAATTAAATCTTCTTTTATTTTTTCTTGAATCCAAGGAAACTTTTCAGGACTATTCAATAACTCCATCAACTTTCGAATCATACTAAAAGCTAAATCTAATTTTGAAATATCATTAGAAAGATTCGTAACAATAATTGAAAAGTAAGATTCATTATTATGAGTAAAAGTATGGAAATCCATATCCCTAAATCCTTGGACTGAACAATTTAAAGTTAAGAATAATGAAAATCTAATGTTATTATGTTTCATATCATTTTCCATTTTAACAATTTCCTTTTGAGATATTGTTGTAGTATAATTCTTAGATTCAATTAATATTTTTTCTTTATTAGGTAATATAACCCAAGCATCACCAGAGTGGTCAACCTTACTCATATCTTGATAAATAATATCACCATATCTAGTTGTAAAAGAGTGTTCAATAATATTTTCTGCTAATTCTCCTTTTTTAGCTGATGCATTTTGAAGACCCAATAATTTACTAAGACTAGAATTTAAAGGATCTATTTTTTCACCAATCTTAAAGTTAGATTCTTCAATTTGTTTTTTAAGCTGGTCTATTTGAACAGCCATTTCTTTTAACTCATTTGTATTTTGTGTTTCATCTTTGGGAGGAAAAGTTAATTTATAACCTAATTGAAATAATTCTACAATTATCTTATCCAAATCCTTCTTTTTGAAAGATTTCAACATTGGATAATCATTCAAGTCTATTTCTAGAGCAACCATTTATTAATATTAATAATATATTTGTATATAGTGTTAATATCAATTTTTATTTTAGCTTTACTAAAAAAACTGAAATAAAGATTATTAATTAATAATCTTTATATGGTAATGGATAATGAAAGTAAGATTGTATGTCGTAAATGTCAGGGTCCACATTTGACTATTAAGTGTGGTAAAGAGAAAGAAAATAAAGTAGAAGAAAAGATTAAAATACAAATAGATGAAAAGCCTAGGGAGCCTAGAAAAGAAAGGGATCATCATCAACCTAGAGATAGGGATCATCATCGTGATAAAGACCAACCCTATCCCAGGCGAGATTTTAAATCAACTAAACATGGTAAAGTTAAACTTTCTAATTTACCTAATGATATTTTAGAAGATGATTTATATGAACTTCTTAAAGACTGGGGACAAGTTTATAAATTAAATTTAGTATCAAGGGATAATTATTCAGGGCAAGGAGGAACTACTCGGTCAACTGCTGCTTATATTGAATTTAGAGCTGAAGAACAAGCTGATTATTTTCTAAAAGCATTTGATAATACGGCGTGTAATAATCAAATTCTGGTAGTTGAGAAACTACTGGATTAATGTCTTTGACAATCAGGATTGTGATTTCATTATCATGAAACCCCAACGTGATTTTGTTCCAAAATCAGGGTTCTAGTCTCTTATTCTAAGAGACTCCGACGTAATACCCAGTTATTTTATTTATATTTTTTAATATCAAATTAGGATTTAAATTTAATTCCTTATTTTTATATTTCTTTGTATTTTTCATCTTTTCTACCTTGTTAGGGGTAATTACCATTAGTACAAATATTATTAATATGAAAACCCACCAATAGTCTGCTAACATTACTTTAATTCACAAAAAAATTGAGCAAATAATAATTTTTTAATACTTTAATAAGATTAATGTCTATGGATTATATTCTAATAAATCTCATTGTTACTAATTTAAATAAGATAAGTTCAGGCTATTTAATCGTAGACTTTATGTTGTCTATGGGTTTAATTTTTTCTACAACCTATATCTATAATGAAAATATGAAAAAAGTAATTAGCAATTATATTCAAAATTTATTTTTTCAAAGAGATAAAGAAAGTAAATTAACCTTTAAATCTTCTGATAAAGATGTTTCTAGTAAATACAAAGCATTAATGTATTTTATAAATAATAATAACGATCCTTCTGTAAAATCATTAATGGAAACTGAAATTAAAAAATATAATTATCGAAAAGAGGCTGAAGAAATAGAAGCATCTGTTTATAGAGTTATTCAAAATAATAAGTTTTTAATAGACCAAAATATTTATGGAAGAGTTTTTACAACAGAAAAAGATAAAACTGAGTCCGTGGGGAAAACTGTTTGGATTGAATATCAAAATCTAGAGATTAGTTCTCCAGTTTTAAATATTAAAAAATTAATTGAATGGGTAGATAATGTTGAAAAAGAATATAAAAATTATATTAAAATCAAAATGTTAGAAAGCCAATCTTTAATAGAAATCAATTGGGATAACGGGGAAGAAGAAATAAATTGTTTCTATACTCCTTGGGAATCTAATGTTACTTTTGATAATAGATTTTTTACAGGAAAGAAGGATTTAGTTAAGAAAATTAAATTCTTTTTAGAAAATGAACAATGGTATAAGGATAGAGGTATTCCATATACTTTAGGTATTTTACTTTGGGGAGAACCCGGGTGTGGTAAGACTGGATTTATTAAAGCTCTAATGAATTTAACTGGTCGTCATGGTATAGATATTAAATTATCAAATAATTTTAATTTTACTAGATTAAGAGAAATTATTTGTGATGAACAGATTACACCAGAAATAATAATACCTCAAAACAAAAGGATTCTTTTGTTTGAAGATATAGATGCTATGGGAGATATAGTTAAAGATAGAGATTTACCTAGTGATAAATCAAAAAGCAAGGATTTAGATTTAGAAAATACAATCAAAGAATTTATGAGTAAAAAAAATAAAAAGGATAAACCAGCTAATGATGAAAATAATAATCTTTCTTATTTTTTAAATATCTTAGATGGACTAAATGAATGCCCTGGTAGAATAATTATTATGACTACCAATAAACCGGAACATTTAGATAATGCTTTAATTAGACCTGGTAGAATAGATTTTAAAATTCATATGACAAAGGCAACAGTTGATGATATTAAACAGATTCTAGAACATTATTGGATTACCGAATTTGATAATGATGTTCCTTTGAGTTGGGAACAAAAACTATCTCATGCAGAAATTGTTAGCTTTTGTAGAATGTCTGATAATATAGAAGATACCTATTTTAAGATAGATAAATTCGTTGATAAAGGGTCATCATCTCCTAGATTTTATCTAAATACACCAGCACCTAGTCCACCGGTTGAGTTGAATTTGTATGATAGTGAAAACAACTAAAAACTCCAAGATTTTTAGTCAGTAAAAAATTGAAATTTTAACTGTATATATATCATTTATTTATTTTATGTCTTTTGGTGATAATATACAATCGTTTATAAATCAAATCTTTGCAGAGGATACTGCTATTTTTAAGTTTATGGAAGATAACTCTATGAAAATGGTGTTCTCAAATAATAAGTTGCATTGCAACAAAGAGGAATTTGTTAAAGCTTACAACCACTTTACTGGAAAAGAACTTTGCTGGGGGTCTATTTTAAGAAATTTTGGTCATTACCGTATGAGTACATCCCACGATGGTTCAAGAAATGGATTTATAATTATAAAATTTCCAGACAGTTTTAGTCTAGATGAAAGTTTTAATAGACACTGGAAAAAGTTTCCTTGTGAGTTTACAGGATGCGAGTTTTTTGGGACTCGTAGCAATCTTAGAAATCATATACGAAACCATAAGAGTCAACAACCTTTTTTATGTAAGCGCTCCTATCCTTGTGAAGTCTCTGGGTGTGGATACAGTACGACAATCAATTCACGCCTCATACTTCATATGCGTATTCATACAGAAGAGCGCCCTTACCCGTGTGAAGTTCCTGGGTGTCATTATGTTGGGAGAATGCACCGTAATCTAAAGAATCATATGAGGTCTCATAAGAAAGCCGGTAAGGAATTTCCTTGTGAGGTTCCTGGTTGTGGACGTGTCTTTAGAATAAGAATGACTTTATTAAACCATATGCATTTCAAACATAATGAAGATATCGAGAAGCCTTTGGAAGATATTGAGAAGCCTTTGGAAGATATCGAGAAGCCTTTGGAAGATATCGAGAAGCCTTTGGAAGATATTGAGAAGCCTTTGGAAGATATTGAGAAGCCTTTGGAAGATATTAAGAAACCAATAGAACTATCTATCTTACATAATCCTGAAATTGCAAAAATTCTTGAGGCTAAATTACCTGTACCTGTACCTGTACCTGACGATGGTATTATTGATGTTGATGATCAAACTACTGTTATAGATGTAGACGATGATGCTACTGTGATAGATGACGATGCTACTGTGGTAGACGATGAAGATATCACTATGTTAACCTCTTAATTTATTTATATTGTACTATGTACTGAAAAATTGAAAATTTTACCTAATAATGTAATAATATATTATTATGTCCTTTGGAAAAAATATTCAACTATTTATTAACTATATTAGTGAAAATGATTTTAAAACCTTCCTACTTGAAGATAATGTTCTAAAATGCACAAGAGAAAATTTTATAATAACCTGGAATAAGTATTTTAAATCAAATCTTAGATGGACTTCCATTTTGAGAAATTTTGGTAATTATGGTATTCGTTGTTCAAATGAGATGCGAACAAATAAAACTATAATATCTTTACCCGAACATTTTAGCTTGAAAGAGAAATTTTTGCGAATAAATAAAATTAGAAAAATTAGACAAATTCATAAATGCACAGTTCCTGGTTGTGTATATAGTACAGAACATAATAATTATTTCGTAACCCATGTACTTCGACATTCTAATAAGAGATACTTCCCCTGTGATGTTCCTAATTGTGGATATATTGCAAAAAAATCTGATAATTTAACTTCGCATATGCTTCGTCATTCAGGAGAACGTAAATACAAGTGTAATTATTCAGGTTGTAAATTCAGTTCTATTGAAAAGGGTCATCTAAAATCACATATTCGAACACATACAAATGAACGCCCTTATCCTTGTACTATTTCTGGATGTAATTATAGAGCATCAGAAAGTAGTACTCTCAAGAAACATATACGGACTCACACAAATGAACGCTCTTATCCTTGTACTTCTGGATGTAATTATAGTGCAACACAAATCAGTGCTCTTAGTAGACATATGAAAACTCATACTCCTACTAATTCTGTTTCTTCAGAAAAAATAGATTTTAATAAAGAAGAGTCTGACAATGAAACTTTAATAGGTTCTGAAAGTAGCTATTATAGATTATTTATTTAATATTCACAATTTTGAAAGTAAACTGGAAAAGGAACTGTATCTTTAATATTTTCCATTCCTGTAAATAACATAGTCATCCTATCCAAACCCAAACCAAATCCACCGTGTGGTACACTACCAAATTTTCTCAAATCAGTATAAAATTTCATAGGCTCCTCACTAACCCCTTTAATATTCATCATTTCAATTAATTTAAAATAATCATCTTCACGCATTGAACCACCAATCAATTCACCAACCCTATATGGCATTAGTAAATCAAAGTTATCACATAAATTAGGATTTTCTAGATTTCTTTTCATATAAAAACTTTTAATAGAAATAGGCCAATGAGTTACAAAGACCGGACCATTAAAGTGGTCAGTTAAAAATGTTTCAATCTCTGATGACAAATCTTCTCCATATGTTGCACCTGCTATTTTAATAGCATCTTCATATCTAACTCTTGCAAAATTAACTGAAACAATTGTTTTCAATCTTTCCTTTAAACCTATAGAAACAAAAGAAGATAATACATCAATATCACTCTTACACTTATCTAGTAAATATTTACCTACATATTTAATATATCTTTCTCCAATGTTCATCAATTCATTCAAATCTAGAAAACAAGCTTCAATCTCTAAATGAGTAAATTCAGATAAATGTTTATGGGTTGATGAGTGTTCACTTCTAAATGATTTATTAGTAGTATAAACTTTTCCCAAAGAACAAGCCAAAGGTTCCAGTGATAGCTGTGAACTTACAGTTAAATAAACAGGTTTTTTAAAATGGTCTAGAGTCCAATTGTATTCTTCAGTTTGTTTTTTAAAAGTCTTTCCATTTTCATCCTTCATTTCAACAGTCATTAAAGGTAATTTAGAAGGAATAGAAATATCTTTTTCAGTTACTTGAAATACTCCAGCTCCACCTTCACATTCATTAATAGTTAAAATATTTGGGTCCAAATGAAGAAACCCTTCCTCTTCATAAAAACGATGAGTTGCTTGACTAATAGCTGATTTAATTCTAAAGACACATCCAAAGGTATTAGTTCTAGCTCTTAAATGTTGATAATTTCTTAGATAATCCAAAGACATTTTACCTTTAGACAAAGGATACTCACTTGGTTCTGCCATACCTAATACGATAATTTCATCTGCAACCAATTCAAATAATTGCCCTTGAGCTGGTGATTCAACTAATTGTCCACGGACTTCTAAAGATGTTCCTACAGTATATTTATTGTTAGAATTATTAACTACTACTTGAATACCTTCAGCGTGTGTTCCATCGTTTAATTTAATAAAAGTCATATCCTTTTGAGACCTAGTTGTTTGAACCCAACCAGAAACTTGAATCGGTTTCATAAATTCATAATTAGAAAAAATTTGTTTTATAGTAAGCATTATTTAATTAAATAAATATTTATTTATAACAGTTTCATAAAATAAATTAATTTGTGTGACTATGCATATGATTCTTAAGAAGAACACATTTATTTGCACTGTAATTACATCCAGAGTATTGACATGGATACATACCATTGCCTTTGTGTATAATTATTTTATGACTCCTCATATGTCTTGTAAGATGACAACTTTGTGTTGCCTTATATCCACAGCCAAAAAAATCACAATGAAAAGGACGAGAAGGAAACAATTTTTTTTCTGACTGAATCGGATTAATTTTTTCCAGACCAGAGTGATCGGAATTTATTTTAATATTTTCTATATTCTTCTCTAATTCAATAAAATTTTCTATATTCCGCTCTGTTTGAAGTTTAAACAATTTACTATAAAAATCTTTGTCAAAAGCAGGCCATTGTTCCTTTTTTAAATCATCGTGCATAAACTCTAATAATAGTTCGTCAATCGGAGAACTAGGAGTAGGAGGGGCATAATATATATTAATCAAGGACATAATTAATATATAAATATATTTAGTAAAAAGAATTTTCAATTTTTTTAAATTAGAAACCAATATATAAACCAATTGCTAAAAGTGGAATCATCATTAGATTTACTATTGTTATCATATTTGTTGCATAAGCATCAAATAAAGCAAACATAATTATTTTATAAATAATTTGTACTAAGAACAATCCTCTCGCGACATTTCTATCATTATAAATTAAACAATAACTACTTAATATAATTATAGCAAGATAGATTGATGTTATTAAGTTAACACTGTAACAATTTTTACATCCAAAAATTTTTTTAATATCAGCCTCAGATGAATATAATATTTTATATATTCCATAAGATAAAATAATTAAATTTAATAAACATCCTAATTTCCAAAATTCAAATTCCATTGTAATATATTAGATAATTAAAAAATTATATAATAAAATTCTCAGTTAAGTTATATGATTGAAATAATTATTGCAGTATTAATTATAATTGTCGCATGGTTATATTTTATGCAAAAAGAAAAATTTATAGAAGTTCCTGATGTTACTGAAAACTTGGATAATGTGCACGTGTTTTCTGCTAAGGAAACAGCATAATAATAAAAATTTTTTATTTTTATTTATTTCATTTTTAAAGATGAACATTAAATTTAAAGATAAGAATTATTAAATTTATTCTCATTTAATGTATTATTAAATGAAAATAAATGAAAATTTAATTGAAGAAATTTTTAGTAAAAAAGTTAAGATTAAAAATAAAACTGATAAGATAAAATTGTCCAAATTTGAAGACTTGATACCAATGTATGATATTTATACTCAAACAATTTATCCTATCAAGAAAGAAAACTTATTTTTTAGATTAACTGAATCTAACTATAGATTCTTAACTCATGACGTTATTAAATGGATTAAACAAAAATATGACAAAACTAAAGAGAAAGTATCGAGTTCTAAAGGTGAAGAAAAAGAGCAATTAGAAGCATTAGTTATAAGATTAAAAGCAATGTTAAGTATCATTGAAAATTATGATATTGATACTCTTATAGATAACTCTTATAAGGTGCTATATGAATATTCAACCTCTTTAGGTTTATCAATTAGTATTTGTAAAAGAAATAGTTTTAATCCTTATATTTTTTATTTGAAACCATATTACACTAAAATTGAACTAATTAAATTAGGTCAAAATATGGGAATTATTGGAAGAAATATTAAACTAGAAGAATTAGCTGATATTGAAAAGCATTATGAAGTCTGTAAAACAATTTCTAAAAACGATGTATCTTTTGAGGAAATTAAAGAACACACTGTTACCATTTATAATAATAATGCTATTTCAGATATTTGTTTCTTTTCCTTTATTGGTTCAACTATATTAAATAGATTTCTAAGAAAAAATAAATCTGGTGAATTAAATAAATTCTTTCATAAAAAATTAATGAATACTGTAGATACGATTAAACAAAGCCCAAAGTTAGAACAAAATTATGAAATGTATCGTTTTGTTACTGATGATGAATTCTTAAATCATTTAAAAGTTGGACAAACTTTTGTTGATGAAGGTTTTATATCTTCTACACGTGACCCATTTTATGCCCCTAGTTTAACTGGTATTTTTGGAATGGTTTTAATTAAGATTAACATTAAAAAAGGCCAACACGGATTATTTCTAGAACACTTTTCTTTATTTCCTAAAGAAGAAGAATTCTTATTACCCCCTTTTACTAAATTAAAATTAGTTTCTAGAGATGATAACTTTAAATATTATCACATTAATGAGACATTTGAAAAAGCAATCAATAAAAAGTATGAATTTGATTTAATAGATTATGGTTATCCTAAACTAAAGGGCATTAAACAAATTAATTCTCAAGTTCCTGATTTAGATTTTAGTTTTTTAAATAAAGAAAATGCTACTAATAAATTTGAATTATTAAATCGATTGAAAGAATTAGCCAATAAATATAACGAAATTAATATTTTAGGAAAAGTATTTTATGCATATTATTTTGATTCAACAGAAGCTTATAGTAAGTTTTATGTTAATAAAATAGAAAAAGGATTATCCCTAATGCATTTTGATAAGAATGGTGATTTAGCTATCTTTATAGAATTTGGCAAAGAATTAGTTGTAAATTATATGAATCAATTTTACTTTTATGATAAGAAAGAAAAGATTAAGGATGAATTTATAATTGAATTAGTAACTGAATTAGGATTAACCTTTAGTTATAAAACAGCAAAGATTTATAATGAATTTTGTAACTATAGTGAATTTAGTTCTAATTATTACAAAAATCAACAAATCTTTTTGTATTTAAATCACTATGATAACAGTATGTATAAATATGCAAAAGATAAAGTGAAACCTTATAGTTTTGAAAAGTTTTATAAATCTAACTTTAGAGTCCTAGAAACCAAATTAGAAACTAAATTAACTAGTGAGGAAAAAACTAGATTTAATTTTAGTGGTACAACTGTAAGAGAATTATTAATAGAAACAATAGAGAATCGTTTTTATGAATATTCTAGTTTAATCAAATACTTTGAATTAGAACAATTTAATTACGGTGAATTAAATATATATGAAAAATTAATTTCACAAGGTAGAATTGAAACTATGTTAGAATTGGTATATACTGATGATGAAGAAGAGAGTGATGATATCTTTAAATTATTATACAGACAACCAGTTAGAAGAAAATAGCATTATACCTTTTGCTAAAAGTGCACCGGCAATAACATCAGTTGGGTAATGAACACCTAACATAATTCTACTTAATCCAACTAAATAAGGAATTACTTTAAAATAGTTATTAACTATGCCATTCTCTCTTAAAATATAAAATAGTAAGAATGCATTTAAAGTATGTCCAGATGGGAAAGAATAATAATCTAGTTTTAATTTTTCTAGATTTTCAATTGAATCATTTTCGTGATAGGGTCTTTTTCTTTTTACTATATTTTTAATAGTAATATTTATTACTTGAGCTATTGCTAAAATAGCACATTGTTTTACACTTATTAAATTTTCATAATATAATATTCCAATAATAATTATAAAAAATTTCAAGTGAAATGGAAATGATATTAAATTCATAAATTCAAAAAGTACTTTTGGACTTTTCTGTAAATTAACTACAATGCATTTTTCCATACTAATATATTATAATAGAAAAAAATAATAATATTAAAATAATTTTCTAAGTTATTTAAATATGATAAATCAGTTTTTAATAATCTTAATTTTATATTTAGTATTAAATCAAGTGATTCAATATTACAATGATACTAGTGATACTAAATCAGATAGCGTTGCAATAAATGATAGTCCCGATTCTGCCGCTAAAAGTGAATCAGAAAGTGACTCCGACTCCGACGCTAAACAAAAAAAAAACAAAAAAAATAAAAAATCATTAAAGAAGACAAAATCAATTCCATTAGACTTATTTGGCACACCTCGTGATCATAAAGATAATGAATATATAGTATGGGTATTTCATGAACCTAAACCTTGGAGTCAAATTATTTATTTATATAAACAAGATTTCCCCTTTAAATTTTTTATTAAAGTAAAGATTCCTTCACTAAATGATTATCAATCTTGGAAAGAAGTAATTCCTAATTTAGATTTTGATGCTAAAACTGGTGAATTAATTATTCCTTCTAAAGATGAAGCTAGTGCATTAGCTGTTGCAAACTTAATATTATCAACCTTTGGTGGACAAATTAAATTAGAAACTATTTTAGAAAAAGGTTTAATTCAAATATCAGTTGCGAAAGCACAACAATTTGACCTTGTTAAAAATAAATTAAGAGAACAAATTATTGATAATCTTCAAGGAAAAAGTACATCAATTGGTAATAAGGATTATGAAGCCGATTTAGCAAAAAATACTAAAGAATCCAATCAGACTATGGAAGAGTTTAATAGTAATGAACCTATGGCAGCAATGCCAGGAGAAGGTTATTCATATATTTAAAAAGTTATTCATACATTTAATAATTCAACAAAAATTCCATTAGAATTTTTTTGCTAAATCTAATATTTTATCTTTTTCTCCTTCTGATTTATCTTTCCAATGTTTAACTTGTCTAGCTGTTGCATAATTACTGGATAATACCTTTATATTTTTATGAATAAAAGAATAATAAATAGCATCCCACATCTTCCACCAATCTTCATCTTTTTTCCTTTTAAAAGTACTCATTTTATCAATGTAATTAGATGACGAGAAATAAATTCTGGTCATCATTTTACCCCCATCAGCATATTGACTCATTCCCATAATATTAGGAACCATAACCCAATCATAAGCATCAACCGTCCATTCCATAAATATTCTATGAACTTCTTTAGGGTCAGTTTGATTTATTAAAAACCAATTACCTAAATACATTAATCTTTCAATATGGTGAGCATAAGAATATTTAACAATGTTTTTAATAATAGCATCTATTGGTTTAATATTAGTTGTAGCTAACCAATATCTTTCATCTATTTTTTTATGAGCTTTTAAAAAGTTATCATTGTACATATCAGGTTCTAACATATAAACGGAATAAACATAGTTTCTCCAACCAATAACTTGTCTAATGAATCCTTCATATGATGCTATTGGAATTTTTGATTTATGTTTTTCATAATAACTATTTGTTATTTCAACCACTAATACATCTGGTAAAATACCAATATTCATCATTGGACTCAAAACTGAATGAAACAAAAAAGGATTTGAAGTATCCACTGCATCTTCATAAGGCCCAAATTTAGGTAATCTCTTTTCAATAAAATTCTTTAACCATTTAATAGCTCCTTTAGTATCTATAGGAAATGTCCACTCTTCGGTTTCACCATAATTCTTTGGAAAATGTTTTTCTACATAAGTTAAAGCTTCTTTGTAATATTTATCTTTTTTAACTTTTGGTATTTTAGGAATAGTAATACCCTTGGGCAAAGCATTTCGATTTTCCGTATCAAATGACCATTTATTACCAACTGGCTTATTGTTTTTCATTAATATATCAAGTCTCTCTCTTTGAAATTTATAAAAATTATCATGTGAATATTTTTTATTTTTATAGAATAAATCTTTATTCTCTTCAATTTCAGATGGTGTTAAAAGAAAGTTTATATTTTCTAGCATTGTAGCTTTACTTAATTCTTTCTTTAATTTTTTAGCTAATTTATGATCAATTGGATTAAAGTAAAATGTATCTTTTTTGTTTAATTTAGAATAGTGCACATTATCAAATTCCATATAAGTAACTGGAACTTTAGCATCAGCAGCATACTTTTTCATTGATGCACGATGATACATTAGCTTTAATTTATGAAAGTTAAAATCGGTAAAATATCTAGGTTCTTCAATTAAGTAGATATGGAAAGAAGACTTAATGTCTTCGGATAGGCTCTGTTTAGAAATTTTATCTTTGATTAATTTTAAAGGAAATAGTTGATTTGGTAAAATTATTAAGTTCATTAAATAATTATACAAAATAATTATTTAATTAAAATTGGGTTTGTCTAAATAGTGATAATTTCCATACCATCCAAAGCAGTCTCTGGTTCAAATCTACTAAAATCACTATACATTTTATTATCAATAATTATATTTGGTCCTATTTTTTTACCAGTTAACCGGGGTGATATGTGATGAAAATTAGCTAGTACAAATGATTTATAAATTCCATTGTTAAGCATTACTTTTAAATTAGCAATTTCATACAAGGATACACCTGAAAGAACTAAATCATTTATTAATATATACTTTCGGCGATACTCACCAGCAACAATATATTTCACTGGAATTAGCCAAGAGCATAAATTTTCATTCCAAATAATAAATTGGTCATCACAAATCATACCAGTGACAAAAGTACCATCCGACCTTTCAATCGTAAGAAGCAATAGCCATAACTTGGGTAATAAGTTAATAAAATCTTTAGGCAAGACTTTTTTTTCAATATCTAATAATCTATAGGTTTCATAATATGACATAAATTAAATTAGTTAGAGTTTGATAAAAGAAATTTCAATTTTTTTAACGACTTTGATGAGCTTTTAAATAATCCAATGTGGATTGACTTGGTTCATCAAAAACAATCTTTCTCTTAATCTTCTTGATACCCAAAGCTTCCTTGTGCTTCATAAAGTAGCTCTTGACAGCCTTATCATGCAAATCTCCCATGTAAAGAATATAGCCCCGTGTAATGATAGCTTTCATTTCCTCTGTGTTGAGAGAATCAATAAACTTTTTTATATTTGTAACATACATTCTGGATAAAGGAGGAGCAGCAAAGTTTCGAACACGCCCTTTGACTTCATCAAGATGAACATCTCCAGCGTTTTTCAACTCATCAACTGACTTTGGTGACTCAATATCATCTTCTTCCTCTTCATTCTGTACACGGAATCTCTTCCGAATTAGAGGGGGAGGGGAACGAGCCCTTACCTTAGGCTTAGGAGACTCGAGACCAGTATTTAATACATTAGTAAACTTAATAGACGACATACTAAATAATTTAATGGATAAGTTAAAGAAAATTCAATTTTTTTAACTTATTTATTAAGCATTATATTTGATTTATTTTTCATAAAATTAATACTACAGGTTTCAACTAATAATCCTCCATTGACATAGATGCCATAATTCATTTTTTCATCTTTATTTGCAAGAGCAAAATGCCAGATTGTATAAGAGCCTTTAGAATTCCAAGGCTCGGCACGTTCATCTACACATGCCATTAGTCTATATTTCTTATCAGTAACAAATAGTTTTCCAACATGTTTAATTATAGCATTTTTTTGTTTATCAGTTATTTGAAATTCAAGAATAGAATGAGATCCGGTTATATATAAATCTTCTTTGAGTTGAGGATAATTAGAAGTAGAACATTTATAGAGACGATTTTCAGTTCGTTCATTATTTCCAGGATTGTGAATGGTTCCTTTTCCAATCAAGACAACTTCCTTATATCCATTCAAACTGGTTTTAACAAGTGTTCCATTCTTAATTTTCTCTACAGGAACATACTTTTCAATACCATCTAGATTACAAAGGACCGTAGTTCCTTCTAAAAAGCAAGGGACCGATGGATATAAAAAGTAATGACCATCTGGATTTAATACATCTCCATTTGAATATACAACACTTTGTGATGATGAACCAAAACTATTGGATGCAATTCTCCAACTTGTTGTATTAGGACTAAAAGCTCCTCCAATTACAAAATTGATATTACCTCCTAAGGTATTTGTACCAGCAAGAGCATCTGCCTCTGTAGGATAATAGTCTATTCTATTATTGTAAAATTTAAATATAAAAGTTCCAAGCCCATCTATATTACCTGTACTGGAACTTGTAGTACCATACATATTATAATCGCCTTCAGTTGGACCATAAGAATAGGGAAATTTAGTTATATTGCAACCGCCACCATCAAAACACAACCATCCCGATTCATAAAGATACGTTGGTCCTCCATTATTGCCACTAGATCGAATATTTGTATAAGGATCAGTTGAATCATAAAAAAGTATTACAATGTTTGAACCATTATCTACGTCGAAATATCCATTAAATACTACTGAATTATCGGGCGCAGGAAGACTTATTTGAATATCATATCTGGTTGACGGAGCCCCAACTGGTTCAACAAGTTCATTCATAGGTCCAAGTAATAAACGAGAAACACTTCCTGTACCTTGTGTTTCATGTGAAAGTCCCTCGTTGAATACAAAACCAGAATTTGTTTTAATAGGATATGATTGTGAATCTACAATAAATTCACCAGGTGAATCATTGAGATATAATAGGTATGTATTTTGAAAATTAGATGAACCAACATCTACATGTGGTTCAGTATCACCTTTAATCCATCTCATAGGTATTTGTGAATTTACAGAAAGCTGTAATCCAAATTGTGATTGTAATGTAGCACGAATAGAATCAGTTATAGGAACTGAAAAATAAACCATTCCTGATGGTTTAGCATCTAATGAATCTTTTGCTAAAATAACGTTAGGATGATTATTTAAATATTGTAAGTCTTCACTAGAAAGTACATTTTGATAAATAAATGACATTATATACATATATTATACAATTTATTTTAAATAATTAAAAATTATCTTCATATATCCTTTCCGTGGGTTCTGGACAATTTTTAATATAATTAATAGTGCTTGATATACACGATGGTTCTTCTGGGTCTTCATTATAATTATACACTTGATAGACCTCTAATTCATATACTTTACTTGGTTCAGAAATAGAATCAACTTCAATAGAGTAGCAGATACCCATTATTAAATAAATATTGAAAAAATATAATATTTTTTAGATTATAATTATATATGATATTAAATTCAAAACTATTTATATTACCTAGTGATGAAATTAAAACAATTGGTCTTTGTAATTTAACTTATGGTTCATTGACTAATAAAGGTATAAAAACAACTGTTAACACACTTAATAAATATATTGATAATATTTACGGTTTAGACCTTGGATGTGGAGACGGTGAACTAATCTATCATTTGGAAAACTTATTACCAAATTCTAAATGGGAAGGTGTTGAAATCAGTGAACACCGTGTTATGCACCAGAGTAGAGATGTCTGTATTTGGCAGGGTGATATGTTAAATGAAAACTTTAGAATTTATAATGTACTTCACGCAGATAATTTATGTCTAGATGATAATATTGCTGAAAAATTAGAAGCAAAAATAATTAACGAGTTTAAAGGTATTTATATTACCTATCGTAAACCAGAATATAATAAATTTCTTAAAAAAGCTATCTTTTTAGATACTGTTTTAACAGAAACTACATGGACAATACATCCGATACATTATTATTTAATTTAATTTTTTTTAACGCTTCGCTGCACTAGCTGTTTTTCAAACGGCGTCAACGCTTCGCTGCAGCCTTTCAGACTGCACAGCATGTATAAGTCACCCCAGAACTAGGATTACCCACACACCCTCCCTCTTGATACTTGCATACGGCATCAGGAAAATAATAATTATTAGTGCCTAGAGTATTTGCACAATAAGAACACATCCAAGCACATCCAGTTCCTGGACCTACGGAGAAACTAGTACATTGAGTTTTGGGGAAAATGGTATAAGTACTGTGATTACCATATCTAATGGTAGGAGTATAAGGACTAGCTACCCTAGGACAGTGAGCAACTACACTTGTTAAAAAAAGAGATAACAATAGAAACATTAAAATTATATAATATTTTCTCTTTATATTAATAATTTCTTTTTTATATTAATAATTTCTTTTTTTATATTAATGAGCTATTATGATAAATATCTAAAATATAAATTAAAGTATACCACTCTCAAAGGGTCTAGTTCTTTTATAAAAAATTTAGAATGGCGGCGGGCTGAAAAACATTTTGCACCAGGTCCAGTTGATATTGAAACAATTAAATCTGCTATTTTAAATGCACCTAGTTCTTACGGAATTCAACCTTTTCACGTTTTAGTAATTACTGATCAAGAAACTAAAAAGAAGTTAAAAGAAGCTTGTTATAATCAAACACAAATTGAAGAATCACATTGTTTATTTATTTTTTGTGCTATAGATGATATTGAAAAAAGAATAGACCAATATGTAGAAAAAACTGGCTTTGTTAAAAAAAGACAATCAATGATTAATTATGTTCGTAAATTACCTTGCAAATTACAATGGGCAATGATGCAAGCCTATATTGCTTTAGGGTTTGGTATGGCTGCGGCGATGGAATTAAATATTGCTAGTTGTCCGATGGAAGGTTTTAATCCTGATGCAATAAGTCAGGTTTTACAACTAGATAAAAATCTTAAACCTTGTGTTTTGTTAACGGTTGGAAATAAAAGAAATGATTATGAGCTAGAAAAGAGATTTAGATTTAGTAAAGAAGATATGTTTACTATTTTATAATGTTAGTTTCAGGAGTTTCACTTTTAATTTCGATTTTAATATATGTTTCCGGTTTTTCGATTTTAACATATGTTTCCGGTTTTTTATATTTATAAGATATTTCCGGTTTTTCATATACTCCAATATCCTTATCCACTCTCAAAAGAATTTCTTTATCTGTTAAATTCAAGAGGTCTTCTAGTTTTATACTTAAGCCATAACGTTTAGAACTCATTAATTAATATAATATATGAAATTATATTAATATTTCAATTTTTTATATATAACTATATTTATATATTATGTTTAAAAAAATTTCCAAACAAAATCAAAAACCTAAAGCATCAGTTAAACCAGCATTAAAACCACCTGCTAAACCACCTGCTAAACCACCTGCTAAACCACCTGCTAAACCACCAGTCCCAGCTCCAGTCCCAGCTCCAGTCCCAGCTCCAGTCCCAGCTCCAGTCCCAGCTCCAGTCCCAGCTCCAGTCCCAGCTCCAGTCCCAGCTCCAGTCCCAGCTCCAGAACCAATAACTATTAAAAATGGATTAACAAAAGTATTATTAGTTGGAATAAATTATATTAAAAGTCCAATGAATGCTTTACGTGGTTGTATTAATGATGTTATTAATATGAAAAAACTTATAAATTCATATTATCCCAAATGCTCTCAATTTAAAATATTAACTGATGATTCAACTGATTTAACATTGAAACCAACAAGAAAAAATATTATTGAAGCAATTAAATGGTTAGTTACTGATTTACAAAATGGAGATAGTGTTTATTTCCATTACAGTGGTCACGGTGGTTTAGTAAAAGATTTAAATAATGATGAAATATCTGGAAATGATAGTTGTATTTATCCTATATCTGACTCAACTATTGAAATAATAACTGATGATGAATTAAAAGAAATATTAGTAAATAAATTACCAACTGAGACTAAATGTTTTGCTGTTTTAGATTCTTGTCACAGTGGTTCTGGATTTGATTTAAGATATAATATTAATGCACCAACATCTGGACAATTAATAATTACACAAGATGAAAAATATCAAAAAACAAATAATGGATCAGTTATATTTTTAAGTGGCTGTGCTGATAATCAAACTTCTGCTGATACTATTAATTCTGCTAAACAACCAAGTGGTGCTTTAACTAATGCTTTATTAGATACTTGGAAAACATATGGAACAGATATTAAATTTAAACATTTATTATGGGATGTTCGTGTATTACTAAAGACAAGAGGATATTCTCAAATTCCACAATTAAGTAGTAGTAATAGTTTTGATGTTAATAATGTTTTTAAATTATAAATGAAATTTATTAAGAGCAATCATTTAGAGAATCCATTGTTGCAGTACATTGAGTATTTGATTCTGTTATACTAGTTGGTTCTGATACAAGACTTTGATTATACAATTTGTTTACTGTATCAACAATTTTATTAAAGTCATCAACATCGTAGGCCATATCATTATAACTACAACCTCTGACATTATGAACTCCAAAACTTGCCATATATGATAGTACAATTTCATCACAACTATAATCAGTAATAATCTCGTGAACACTTACGATAGGGTAGTCATGAACCCAATAACCTCCATTACCAAAAAATGAAAGCAGATCAGTTATATTATCATTATTCAATATAAAATAGTCAATCATATGTGATTCTCCCTCTGGAACTTCACTGATATAGAATTTGTTCCCTTGAAGCGCAAGGGCATATATTAGGAATTGATTTAGCATTATGATTTAAGAAATATCTAAAAATATATTATAATTCAATTTTTTTTATGTATAGTAATATATATATATTTATGAAGCCCATTCTAATGACTTTATACGTAACCCTTTTGTTCTTTATCTTAACACCTGGGGTTTTAGTAGTTCTCCCTCCCAATATGGTAGGACAACCTAATGCATTATACATTGTAGCAGCTACACACGCTTTAATTTTTGCTATAATCTATCAATTAACTAGTAAAATGGTATGGAGAACTTTTTATCCCAGACGCAAGCCTAAGTCTAATAAAGTTAAACAATAAAAAATGAAATAAACAAATTTTATTCATATATAAATATATATATGAATAATCTAGAATTTGAATTAATGAGTATTAACAATTTAATTAAAACTCGAGAAAAAGAATTAAAATTACTAAATGAAAGTATTGTTGAATTAGAAGCAAAAAGACAAGATTTATTTGTAAGAATGGCTGCTTTATCTAGTGAAGAGCTAACCACTAGTGAAACTATACAATTAGGAAAACTAATGAAACATATTATAACTATAGTTAAAAGCGATGAAGTAATCGGTTGGCATATTTCTATTTCACATGATACACCTCATATGGAACACGATAGAGGGAAATACTCGATTCAAATCAGTAGTTATACTATAGAAGAATATGGTTACACGGGATTAAGATATTTCTTTGAGTTTAAGACAAGGCATCCTAAAGTTAAAGAAATTATTTCACAGGTTATTGATGAACCTGCTCATGGTGATAAATTAAATAAAAGTTGGAGTATGTTTTTATATGGCCCTGATGTGGAGTTATGTAAATGTAGTCGTAAGTTTAATGAGGAGTATTTGAAATCATTATTTTAATAATTTAATATTCATAAGATATTGTAAAATGTAAATCAAAAAGAGCTGCTTCAATTAAACTATCACGACAATCATACATATATATTTTTTCAATACCAACAAGATTTCTTAATCCTTCTACTGTTATAGTAGGTTGATCACAAGAAGACATATCCAATAATTTAAGTCCTTATAATGAAATTAATATAATTAAATTATTTAATTTTTCAATTTTTTTAAGATTATAAATGAATAGTGTCCAATAAGAAACTTAATTTAATAACTACATCGATTCTTTCATAATACTACATTAAGTCCTAGCTCTCTTGCACTTTGTATTAGTTGTTCATTACATCCATCCATCCGTATTTCTTGAATACCAACAAGATTTCTTAATCCTTCAATTGTTATTGTTGTTTGAGTACAATTACTTATATTTAGTTTTTTAATCTCTTTGAGATGTACAAAAGCGGCATCAGTAATTTTCATACAATGAGACATTTCTAATTCTTTTATACCAACAAGATGTACAAAAGCAGCATCAGTAATTTGATTACAATATTCGATATCTAATGTATGTATTCCTTTAAGATGTACAAAAGCATCATTTGTAATTTGATAACAATTGAACATATGTAATTCTTTTATACCATCAAGATGTTCAAAAGCTGCATCAGTAATTTGTGTACACATATTGATAATTAATGTGTGTATTCCTTTCAGATGAACAAAAGCTGCATCTGTAATTTTCATACAGCCATTCATATATAATTTTTGTATTCCTTTTAAATGTATAAAAGCATCATCTGTAATTTTATTACAGAAAGACATTTGTAATTCTTTTATACCATCAAGATGTACAAAAGCAGCATCAGTAATTTTAGTACAATTTACGATATCTAATCTCTGTATTCCTTTAAGATGTACAAAAGCAGCATCAGTAATTAGATTACATTCGTCCATTAATAATACTTTTATACCATCAAGATGTACAAAAGCAGCATCAGTAATTTGATTACAATTTTCGATATCTAATATATGTATTCCTTTAAGATGTACAAAAGCAGCATCAGTAATTTGATTACAGTCTCTCATTAATAAGCTTCGTATTCCTTTAAAATGTACAAAAGCATAATCTGTAATTTGATTACATTCTCTCATATTTAAATTTTTTATACCATCAAGATGTACAAAAGCAGCATCAGTAATTTGATTACAATTTTCGATATATAATGTATGTATTCCTTTGAGATGTACAAAAGCAGCATCAGTAATTTGTGTAGACTCACGCATAAATAATATATGTATTCCTTTCAGATGTACAAAAGCTGCATCAGTAATTTGATCACAATAATCCATATCTAGTTCTATAATTCCTTTCAGATGTACAAAAGCTGCATCAGTAATTTGATTACAATGTTCCATATTTAGTACTTTAATTCCTTTAAGATGTACAAAAGCTGCATCAGTAATTTGATTACAATGTTTCATATTTAGTACTTTAATTCCTTTGAGATGTACAAAAGCTGCATCAGTAATTTGATTACAATAATCCATATTTAGTTCTTTAATTCCTTTAAGATGTACAAAAGCTGTATCAGTAATTTGATTACAATATTCCATATTTAGTTTTTTAATTCCTTTGAGATGTACAAAAGCTGCATCAGTAATGTGATAACAATAACCTATATCTATACTTTCACATGATTTAAATATATTTCTAAATTTCTCTATTGAAATATACTTAGGAATTTTTTCATCAGAAAAATTAAATGTATAATTTTCAAGTACATTTATAAAGTCTGCATTACCAGTTAAATATACATTAAGTAATTCTTTCATACTTAAATTTTTAAAGATTTCGTATAAAACATCTTGTATTATTAATTTACCTTCATTAGGTTTAGTGAGTAAAATAGCATCACGTTTATCATTAATATTTTGGGACGACATAATGTATTTTAATTATTTATAACAATTAAATTATTCAATTTTTTAACACCTTTATTTAATAACTATATCGATTTTTTTATATTCTAGCCTACACATAGGGCATTTCTTTGTCGCAAAATACTCGTGCTCTTGATTTAAATAATTTAACTCATCAAAACTCCATTGTATAAAACTTTCATAATCATCCTTTTCCCATTGTTCTAAAATTAAATCATCTTCTTGACTACAAGGTCTGTTCTTACACGATGTATCACAAAGAAAAGATGTATAGTGACTACAAGGTGGGCAACCATATTGCACTGGGCATAAATCAAATTGATCGTCTTGAAAATACAATAAATCTCTACAACATTGAATACAAAATGAATGATTACAATTAGTTGGAAATTTCATTTGAGTACCCTTCTTATAACAAATAGGACAATCTTCATCGGTTTCAATAAATTCTAATTTACCAAAGCCTTCACCATGAGAATACCAAGTAGAACACATTAAGCAGGTATTTTCTTCAATTTCGGGATAAGCCATACCGTTACAAAAAATATAATTAATGCATTTATTAGACATATTATATTGTTTTATATAAAAAAATTAAAGGTTTTGAGTTTCCTTTTTTAATTGTCTGATTCCTTTGATAGAAGAGACAATAGTGGATACTGGTTTAGGAGTAACTGCACCTTCATAATGAATATACTCTTCTGGATGGCTTCTTACAAACTCTTTTACCGAGTCATAAGGCAACTCAATGGTATTTCCTAGATTAGTTTTAACTTTAATAACTTGATTTATTTTAGGCATAATATAATTATATTAGGTAAATAAATTAATTGGATTTCAATTTTTCTATTTTTTTATTTTTTTAAAGAAAAGTCTCAGTTGAACTGAGCATAAACCATCAAAGGATTCGCTTCATCAATAGCTTTATATATCAGTTCCTCCCTACATCCAACCATATGTATTTTCTTAATTCCCTTTATATTTTTAAATTCAGAACCAGTTATAGATTCTTGTGTACACCAATACATATATAGCAGTTCAATACCTTTCAAATATGTAAAAGTTAAATCAGTTATTGTATCTTGTTTACAAAAAGATATATCTAGTTCTTTAATTCCTTTAAGATGAGAGAATCCCTCATCAGTTATACCCCTCTGATGACACCCGCTCATCCTTAGTGTGTGTATCCCTTTAAGATATGATAATCCTTTATCAGTCACAACTCTACATTTTTTCATATATAATCGTTCTATACCTCCTAAATGTTCAAACGCTGAATCATTAATTTGATTACAATTACTAATATTTAATATTTTAATTCCTTTAAGATGCCTAAAAGCTAAATTTGTAATTTTATGACTAGTATCCGACATATCCAAATTATAAATTCCTTTAAAATTAGGAAATGCCAAATCACTGATTTGATAACATTCGCTAATATCTAATGTATGAATACCTTTTAGAATTTTAAAGGATTCATCAGTAATATTACAGCAACCATCCATTCTTAATTTAAATCCTTTAGTTGGATTACCTAATAAATTTTTAGGAAGAATATCTTCAATAAATTCTTGTTCGGTTATTTCAAATAAGTTTGAAATATTTATACCAATGGCAGATTTAAAAATATTTCTGAATTTTTTTAATGTAGTGCTTTCTGGAATTGAATTTTCATTTGAATAAAAATCAAAGTTTGTTTTTTCAATTACTGACATTATTATTTTATTACAGGTAAGATATACATTACCAGCTTCTCTATAATTTAAGAATTTAAAAATCTCTGATAAAACATCATTATTTAAATCGGTTAAGGACATAATAAATTTAATATTAAATAATAATATATTATTCAATTTTTATTACTTTAGTAATAAAAATTACTGACCTAATAACTTTAGTTTTTTAAGGGATGCCAATTTTTCTATTTATCAAATAAAAATTGAACATATTATATTATCATTAAGATATTACTAATCTATGGAAAGCATATCAGTGTTTGATAAAATAAAGTATCCGATTATTAGATTTAGGATACCCCAAAATAATGTTAAAAACGAGGAAGGAAAATATGTTTTCGTTGGAAGAGTATATGGATTTGGGAATATTAATGATGATATTTCAAAAGTTTTAGACTTTTTGGAAAATTTCACAGTATTAAATCAAGAGGAATTATTAAGTGCTGAAGATGGTGTTTATAATTGGATTTTGTATTCTGAAAAAGATTCAAAGGATATAAAATTTGCAGCAATTCAAATTGAGTCTCCATTTGAAATTGGAACAACACATCAATCATTAGCTTATAATAAAAAGGTTAATGCTTCACTAATTTACGGAGCTGGTGAGTTAAAAATAGAAGATGCAGCTCCGCTAGAGGCAGCTCCGCTAGACAAAAAGGTAACATTTAATGTATTATCAGGAACATATACATATAATATACAATCAATTACTTTTGATTTTGATAGAATTGTAACAAGACAGATTATTAATAAGTTTATAGAATTATTTCCTGAATCTACATATCAAGATTGTAAAGATTCTTATGTTCATTCTATAAAAACTGTATCTAATAAATTATTAGAATTATATAAAAAAAATGGTTTTATTTTTAGGTTGTTTGATGAATATAATGATTGGGCTAAATTTAGTAATCAATTTTGGAATATTGATTTTCGAATTGAATATTTTGAAAAGAAAATAGATGACAAAAATGAAAATCAAGATATAATGAAGACTTTATATAAGGAATCATTAGAATCGATGATTAATTTATTGGAACCTGAATTATTAAAAAGTGATTAAAAAAAGTGGTGGATTATAAACTCTTTCTGGATAGCCTTCCATTTTTTCAATCATAAAATCTGAAAGGTCAATTTTCGCTTTTTTAAATAGTTCTTTAGCTAATTTCTTTTTTTGTAAAATTAAAATTAAAGCATCATCAACTGGTGTGAACTTATCCCAAAGGTCACGAATTTCTTTAACTTCCAATCCTATAATATATTGTCCTTTATCTGTTGAATAAAATTCAAGTTCTGTTTTTTCTTTTACTAATTTTTCAACATCAATACCTTCTTCTGAACTAACATTAAAAAATTTACAAATAGTTTCATAATTAACTGGATAACCTACGACTAACATTATATTTATTGATTATTAAATTATTAATAATTAATCAATTTTTATTATAAAAATATATTATTAATTATATTAATATGAACATATTTATTTTTAATCGTGGTTTGAGGCTAACCGATAATACCACATTAATTCATCAAATAAAGGAGAAGGGTTCGGTGGTGCCTATATTTATTTTTACACCGGAACAGATTGACCCTAAACAGAATGATTATTTTAGTAATAACAGTGTGCAATTTATGATTGAATCGTTACATGAGTTGTCTGATGAGATAAAAAAGAAGGGAGGGCATATGTATTTTTTGAAGGGGGATAATGTGAAGGTGCTGAAGGCGATACATAGAAAGGAGGGGATTGAGTCTATCGGTAGTAATACAGATTATACGCCTTATGCAAGAAAGCGAAGTGATGATATACAGAAGTTTTGTAAGAAGGAGGGGATAGAGTTTTATGAGAAGGAAGATCATGTGTTGTATGATATTTTGGGAGGACAAACAAATAAAAAAGACAACAGTCCATATCTTGTGTTTTCAGCGTTTAAGAATCATTGTTTTAATGATTTAAAAGTTAGAGAAGTTGATGGATTTAAATCTTTTAAATTTGATAAAATGGAAAATAATAAATATATTTTAAATGAAAAAGATATTGATGATTTTTATGAAGATAATCCTGATATCAATGTACATGGCGGTAGAAAGAATGGACTGAAGATTCTTAAAAATATTGGACATTTTAAAGATTATTCAAAGGAAAGAGATATACTTACATATAAAACTACTTTTCTTGGAGCTTATAATAAATTTGGACCTGTATCAATCCGTGAGGTTTATTGGGCTATGGAAAAACAACTTGGAAAACACAGCGGACTTATCATTGAGCTCATGTGGAGGGATTTTTACGTTAATGTCGCCTATAATTTTCCTTACGTTCTTAAAGGTCAAATTAGTGGAAAGAATCAAAGCTATAAAAAAGAATATGATAATATTAAATGGTCTCAAAATAAAAAATGGTTTAATGCTTGGTGTAATGGAACTACAGGGTTTCCTTCTGTTGACGCAAGCATGAGACAATTGAATGAGACAGGCTATCAACACAACAGAGCGCGCATGTATTCAACGAGCTTCTTATATAAAGATATGCATATAGATTCAAGATGGGGTGAATTATATTTTGCAACTAAATTAGTCGATTACGACCCGATGTCAAATTCCGGGGGACATTTCTGGGTTAATGGTTCTGGTACTGATGCACAACCGTGGTTTAGAATTTTTAATCCCTGGACTCAGCAAGAAAAATTTGACAAAGATTGTGAATACATAAAGCATTGGCTTCCTGAATTAAAAGATGTACCAGTTAAGGATATTCATAACTGGTATAAACCAGAAGTGCACGAAAAATGGTTGAATCAAGGTGTAAAATACTATAAGCCTATTTTAGACCACGATGAAGAAAGAAAAGTAACTTTGAAATTATATAAGGAGGGATTAAAGTAATTAATTTTGCATAAATAACTTTTTACAAACAGTATATTCAGATACATTCATTTTATTAAAGCATTCTTGAGGGTCATTTAATTTTTGACATAGTTTATATTCTAAACAATTATTTTCATTAGAAGATGATGGTGTACTATAACTATTAGGTGTACTATAACTCTTAGATTCAAACATATTTCTTGCAAATGTACTACCTGTACTCCAAGCAAATCCTTGAAATACATTACTAAAAAATCCAGGTTGTCTAGATTGTACTTGAACTTGTAGTGGTTTAGTTTGAGTATATTCAGTTGGTTTAGTTATTTTATTTTCTCTACTTCTAGGCATTAAAATATACTAGAAAATTATTTATAATACTATTTAATGACAAAAATTAATAAATCCCTATACGAAGATAAACACCCCCAAACCTCAACCAAAGGCACTGGCTTTAAAGACAAACAAAAAGCATTAGATACTCTTCAAATTATAAAACACCGAGACTTAACTTATCAAAAACAAGTGGTTAATACAATGTATAACCGTGCAAAACATCATCCTCATCAAACTGCTGATATGAAAGAAGCTATGAAAGTATTTAGTACTTGGTTAAAGAAGAATTAAAGAATTTAAAAAAGAATTAGAGAATTTAAATTTTATAAAGAAGAATTAGATAAAATAAATTTTATAAAGAAGAATTAGATAAAATAAATTTTATAAAGAAGAATTAGAAAATTTAAAAAATAAATTTTCTAAAACGATATGTATTGTTTAAATTCAGTATATTCCATTGGATAAAATACTGCTCCCCAACCTCTCTCAAAATAATGTCCAACTTCTGGATTACTATGTGTTTCTAAATCTTTAATTAAATCTTGATAACGAGATACAGGATGTTTAATGATATCTCTTTTATCTATGGAAAATATTCCATAATAACATTGTACATTAACCTTAATATCTCCAAAATATTTTTCAAACCATTTACCAAATGGTCTATAAGGTGATAATAATAATTTAGATTCATTGTTTTCTTCTGAATTAGGGCCATAGGATGCTTTCCATTCATCCATTTGAAAATCATTAAACGTATTTTTCACATCTGGTATATGATTACCAAAGAAAATAGCCTTCTTTTTTTCCTCTATAGTATTTAATAGATCTTGTCCTATCTTATTTTTTGAAGTCATATCTAAAGAACCAGGTAGGAATACAACTATATTTCCTAAATTATCATAATTATTTATTATATGATATAAATAAGTGTGGTCACATCTTCCAACATTTTCGATAGTAATAATTTGTTTAACATTAGTTTTGTTAAAGTTTTCATTTTTCCCTTTATTATAAACAATATACTTGTACTTATTAAATGGTTCTTGGATAGTCCACTCTAAATCTTCATTGTAACGAGCTATTACTAATTCTATATTATCGTTAGTGTTTTCAAAAGATTCATATAAACAATTATATAATAATACTAAAACTATTATTAATAATAAAATTAATAAAATTTTCATATTTAATAAATCCTACAAAATATTTTTTCTAAAGTCATATTGTTGTTGTATATCTTTGATTGGATGATATAAATTTGTTTTTTTAATATCTTCTAAAACCCAGTCTCTTTTCCAAGTAATCGTACTTAACTCTGGTATAACTTTTACATTTAAATTATTATGTAAAGCTATTGTATTAAATAAAACTTCATCTAAAAATAAATTATTATACTTTTTAACATAATCATCTATACATATCATCATCTTTCTAGAACATCTAATAGCACATATCATAGAATTAGCATAAGGTAAATCTATTTTAATATTCTTTCTTACAGTTCCCCAATGCCAATCATATCTGTCTTCATGAAAAATTTGGTGAGCGGAAGTTAACAAATCTTCATTAATATACTTGTTATCTATATCTTTAATAGTATCAATACTAGGAATAAGCACATCTTCTTCTATAAACCAAATATTATCATAATTAATATGTTGTCTATTAAAATAATAAAGAGCTTTATCTCTAGACCCAGCTTTACCCTCTAACCATAATATAGTATTTTTATATCCAATAGATTCAGATTCTTCATTATTAATTTTAATAACTTTGACAAAACCATCGTAATCGGGAATATTGTAGTTGTTATCATCGATAACAATAAATACTTCGTAATCTGATTTTGATTTTAATTCTTTTATAAAGTTATAAGTTTTTATACAAGGTCTTACACTTAAGATACATATAATATTATAAGGTGTATTACTAAGTTTTTCTATTACAATATAATAATTTATAACTAATAATATAATTAGAATTAAAATAAGAATAATTATTTTCATATTATAAATTAATAGAGAAAAATTCTTTCACAAGTAATAATATAATTCCACCCAAAAACATAAACATCAGATTGCTTATTCTAGTATTAATTTTTTGATGAGTAATAAAATCATTAATTGTTTTGTAGTTTGCTTCATTTACTTCATCTAGTTTCATATTCATTTTAGATATTTCATTTTCAAAATACTTTCTAACTTTCTCATCTAGAATATCATTAATTCTATTTTTAATAAGTTCCAATTGATTTTTATTAAATTTGAATTTATTCTCAACAATAATCTTATAACTAAAAACATTTTCTATAGTAAACTCTTCTGTTTTCTCTAGTGAAAAATCAGACATACTTTTAATTATACTTGCAACTAGTTCTCCATCCTTTAGCATTTTCTTCAAATCTTCATTCTCTTTCATCAGTTTAGTATTTTCCAAACTAACATTGGTCAAATGTAGATTCTTATAATAAAGCTTTCTGTCCAGTTCATCAATCTTGGTATCCTTCTTATATATTTCAATATTATCAGATGCAGAAGAGGATGAATAACTAGAAGGAGTGGTGGAACCTGAATCTGAATCTGACTCATACTCTATAATCCTTTTAGGCTTCAATAAAGTAGGGTTATTTGAAATATGATTTAACAAATTCTCTAACTCTATTTTAGTTAAGTCTGCTGATTCCTTGTTCATTTGCTCAATTGATATCTTTTTATCTGTCATTAAATTATAACATTATTTATAAAAATGTTATAGTTTCAATATTTTTTAGTAATTTATTTCAATAATTTTATCTGGTCTTGTTATTACTATATTGTTCGAATTCAAATTAACTTGAGTAGTTCTGTATTTAGTTGGAAAAAAATCAATTCGACTTTCACTTATAGGACATGAATCAGTGGATAAAGAATCATCACTAGACTCAGAATCTACTTTCTTTTCTACTTTTTCTACTACTAATTTAAATTTATTTTTTTTAAAAGCATCTTCTTTTTTATCCTCTTTACTTTTAATAAAACTTTCTACTTTAATGGTTAAGTCTTTTAATTCTTTCATTAGTTCTTCAATGGTTGTCATTAAATAATATTATATTTTCTTTTTATATAGAAAAATTGTAAATATTATTTATTTGTTATTTATTAAATATTACAATGAACTTTGAATACAAAGAAATAATAAAAGAGGTTAATCCAGGATGGTTGCCATTTTTTAAAACTTTTAAGAAGGAATTACAAAAGATTCTTACTGAATTAAATAAGTATGAAGATAGAGTAATCTATCCACAACCAAAAGACATATTCAAAAGCCTCTTTTATCATCCTCCTCAAGATATTAAGATCTGTATTATTGGTCAAGATCCTTATATAAGTGAAGAAGGTGGACTACCTCAAGCAGTTGGATTATCTTTTTCTGTTCCGCCTACTCATAAAAAAATACCTCCTTCATTAAAAAACATTTTCAAGGAAATTAATAACTGTTTCCCTGAATATGAAATACCAAAACATGGTTCATTGGAACGATGGGCTATAGAAGAAAAGATGCTTTTGTTAAATTCTGCTTTAACAGTTTTTGCAAAAGAATCAAATTCACATGCAAAATTATGGACTGATTTTGTGAATGAATTAATAAGGTGGTTTTCTGAAAAGAATCCTGGTTGTATATTTCTTTTGATGGGCAAATTTGCCCAATCAAAGAAAATATTTATAAATGAAAAACATAAAATATTTAATACCATTCATCCATCTCCTCTCAGTGCATATAATGGATTTTTTGGTTGTAATGTTTTCAAAGAGATTAATGATTATTTAGACAATCCTATTCGCTGGTAAACATAACAAATAAAGATGCAATCCAAGCTACAACTACAGCTATTTTATCAGTAGTTAAAATATCACCAAATGATTTAAGATTACATATTTGTTTATTAAAATCAACAGCTTGATTTACCATATTAAGAATTACATAAGATGCAACATATCCAATAATCCAGATTAATTCATAAGTCATATCACCAATTACAGGAATCATTCCAAGAATACTTATGAATGAACCAACAAATGGTATAAATTGTAATATAGTTGGGAGAATATCAGCAATACCACTTTCAATAGAACCATCAATGAAAGCTTTCAAGAAATGTATTGCAGTAAATGAAAATGATTTTTCTTTACAACCTCTGAGTGTTCTTAATATGTGGGGTAAAGATGTTAATCCTAATTGAAGTAACAATAACAAGAATGATACTATCATACCGTAATTTTCAACTAAACTAGACGCAAAGAATCCAAGTATTAATTTAGCAATTATTGGAATTAACATATACCAATCATAAGGTGGTTCACCACCACTACCAGGTTTAATATAGTTAAAGTAAGCTGCAAATGCAGGAACTGCACTTAGTGGAGGAATCCAGAAAAAAGGTAATAACAGCCAGGATTTATCCAATGAACCATCCAACCAAAAAATTCTAGCCCATAATTGTCCCAGAGGTACAAGTATCATAAATAAAACTCCTAACCAAGTAATAGGAAGATTTGCCATTAATTAATACTATATATTTTTTTTATTAATTTAAATTACATTTGGATGAAAATATCAATTTATACCAAGAAAAATCTGGTCCAAATTCAGCGTGTTGTCTATATGCGTAATGCACAAAACCAACAATAATTAATGTTATTATTACTTTATAAATTGCATCTCTTACTTTCGTATAGTAATTTATATTAATATCACTAGGATTAATATTATTTAAATAATTAATATGAGCTTTAATAGATTGGTCTATAATTAAAAGAGTTATTATAGGCATAGAAAAATACCATTTACTTTTAATCAACATCAAGAAGAGGACATATAAATATATTGTTTTTTGCCATATAGTAAATACATGATTTCTACTATTTTTATTGAGTATAACAAATAATAAAAAGAATGCTAAAATTCCACACAAATGTCTAAACATTTGATTCTCCAACATTAATCTTTGTATATCACAATTGACCATAGTACTTAAAAACCCAAACAACAACCATAAATATAAACCAGTTAAGGCATCACTAGTATCACCAACATCAAAAATATTTTGACCCATATAATAAATAGTATAAAAAAATTTAATTTATAAGTTTATTTATATGAGTTATATGGAAATTGTTAAAAAATTTACACCTAAAATTGGGGGTAAATTTACTTACTCTGATGCAGTAACATTCTGGAATGCATTAAATGAACCCTACAAATTACAAACACAACACCATTTACAATGTGTTGATAAATCTAATCTTGTTAAAAGCTCCGAAAGTTGTAAATACGAAACTGATTTGATTAAAGTAATGAATGAACATAAAAAAATAGCCGGACAATTCTTTAACAGAACATTAAATAACAAAAACTTATTCCCTGAAAATGAAAAAATAATGTTGTTAAAGTCTATTAATCAATCTAGATTATATAAAGATGCTGTTGGACAATATTTAGAAAAGTATATGAAATACAAAGCTAAATATTTGGAACTCAAGAGTCAATTACAAATGTAAATACCTTTTTACAATTGCTTCATTGTATTCTATTAAATTTGTTAAAAACTGTACCCTAGTCTTTAACATTTCATTCTCTTTTCTTAAAATTCTTATTTTAGACTTTACTATTTGCTCTAGTAATTTTACTTTAGTTTTTAAGTCTTCGTTATCATCTGAAAGTATTTTTATTAGGTTTTTATCAAACTGAAGCGATTCTTCACAGACCTTACCAGGACTAGCCATAATATTAAACTAAGCTTTTCTCTAAATAAAATATATTATAAATATAATAATTGGTTAGAAAATAAGTTGTTGTTTATATTTTTGGCTTTGTGTTAAAGGAAATTGTTAATCTGGAAGTCGTGGGTATTTCAGAACTAGGATGACTCAATCCTTCGCTCCTACACATGGTTGCCTCGCCTGAATAAGCGTGCCCTCCATGTCGGTGTACATTTTTGCTCGAAAGCAGGTAGATACATTCTCATCGAAACCTTGTTAGTCTCCCAGCTCAATCGCGTTCACCAGTGACGGCTACTTCAGACGCAGAAAAAGACTCACCTAATGTGCCAGAACATACCCGTGTAATCACAGCAGTACTCTTGGTCGCCATAGGAATTGTTGGTCCCTTTTGGGGTGAAAATGTTTAAAAAAGTGACAAGTCGTGGGTGGTTTCAGAACTAGGATGACTCAATCCTTTGCTCCTACACATGGTTGCCTCGCCTGTTATAAGCGTGCCCTCCATGTCGGTGTATCTTTTTGTTCTAAAGTTCCTAGAACAGGTAGATACTCTCTCATCGAACCTTGTTAGTCTATAAAGTTCACTCGCGTTCATCCTTCTTAGGGGACTACTTCAGATGCAATTTAGACCCACCTAATGTGCCAGATCATGCCCGTGTAGTCACAGCAGCACTCTTGGTCGCCATAGGAATTTTAAATATGGTTGCCTCGCCTGTATAAGCGTGCCCTCCATATTAGGTGTATCTTTTTATCACACAGGACAGGTAGATACTCTCTCATCGAACCTTTGTCTCTTCCAACAGACTAATAGGGTAAAATTATATGGAACATTCAGAGAGTTAAAATTTCAATTTTTCTTACTTTAGTAAGAAAATTTAGGAAATTAAAACTTTGTTTTAATTTAACCAATTTTTTTATAATTATTACATAATTATAAAAAAATTACTGAATAAAAAATCTAGATTTTTTAGGATGTCAATTTTTCTTACTTTAGTAAGAAAATTTAGGAAATTAAAACTTTGTTTTAATTTAACCAATTTTTTTATAATTACTGAACAAATATTTTTGTTTGACCAATTATTGACTGAACAAAGCAATTTTAAACATCTATAAAAGAATTTTATAAGTGTTTAAGTTGTTGTAGTTGTTTTGTTGTTTTTGTTGTTTTTGTTGTTTTTGTTGTTTTTGTATAAAGTAAGGTGTGAATTGTTAGTTTCACTCTAAGTTGCTTTGATAAGCAACTCAAAGAGTTACTTATCTGTTGAGCCACGTAAAGGCCATTCACATTCAACAGTTAGCCTAATGCTCAGTATAAAGGGGCCTAACTTTATACCTAACCTTGCATCATTCATTTAAATGATACAGGTTTCGAAATAACTAGCATTGTCATTATTCCTATGCTGCAACTGTAATTCAAAATGTTATAGCAAATAAGCGCGCAAATGCCTATTTGATACTATGATACCTCACAGTTCAGGCTATGGGATTCCTCGCCCATAGTCAAGCCAATGGTCGACTAGCCTGTATAAGCTATCCCTCCATTAGAAGGTTGTACCCTTTCGTCCCCGTGACTGGTGGTTACTTTCTCATCGAACCCAGATGCGCCTCTTCCAACAGACCTAGTAGGGTAAAATTATATGGAACTGATAGAGAGTTAGAATTTCAATTTTTTACTGAACAAAATTGAAAATTTTGGGATGTCAATTTCTCTTGCTTTAGTAAGAATATAAACCCCCGCCTAACATTAAATTACTTGCCACACGAGCTGGGGCTCTACAAGTAGGGCATTCGTGTCTAGTAGCAATCCAAGGGTTAACACAACCTTTATGGAAAGTATGACCACAAGGTAAAACAACAACTCTTAAAGGATCCTCTCCTCCTATATTATAATTTTTATCACCAAAACATACTCCACACTCACTTACATTTATAGGAAGGGGCGCAGGAGGAGGGGGAGGAAGAGGAATTGGTCCAGGGAGAGCAACAGCTTCTGGTCCATATTCTCTTGCAGGTATACGATTATCTTCTAATTTTACACCGGCAGGAAATTTTAATTTATACCATTTAACATGGATTCCCCCTGGGTCTCCCATTGGATTACCATAAATTGTTTCATATTTAGCTATTCTTCCAGGAGGAGGATTTCCATCAATAAGGTAAAAAGCATATCCAGTTGGTCTATAAATCCTACCCCAATATTGTCCATTTCTACCAACAACGTAAGAACCTATCATATTTTCAAAGTTTAGTACTGGAGAATATTCTACTTTTTCCCAAGGACCATTTTCTAAATTAACAGGATTTGGTCTTTCATCAATAATCTGAACTCCATCTGGAAGAGTTATAGGAATCCAGAACATATTTTGTTCTGGACTATCTACATATAATCCAGTATTTAAAATTAATCTATATTCCAAAACTTTTACAATATGACCTAAATATTTTCCACTTGTTTCTTGAATATGATCACCAATTTTAGCACGAGGAGGTAATTCGGGCTTCCAGAGTACACCCGCTATAGTAGCAGCACCGGCCTCTGGTTGTGCCCCTCCAGATTGAATAATACTTTTTAATTCTAAATATTTATTTTTGTATTTTAGATATTTATCTTGATAAGACATTTATATAAAATAGATTATAAAAAAATTTTAAGTTAGCTTAATTAGGACCCTATTATTTATGACCCACTTAAAAAATAAGATTTTTTAAGTTAGCTTAAGAAACAAGTTTCTTAAGACCCAACACTATAAGTCCACACTCCCTTATTCAACCTCAAATTCCCCTCAAAGAAATAATGATTCCCTACCAATTCAATCACTTTTAATTTATTCGATTCAAAATCTTTTACCATTCTTAATCTATCCTTGGAATCAAACCATTGTCCAATTCTCTTATAAATTGCTACAACTTGTTCTCTAGATAATTCTTTAACAATAATTGTTTTGTTAACTCCTTCGTACAAACACTGCATCCAATCTTTAAAAGTATTGCCTACAAAAGGTGTTGTTAAATATACTCCATCTTTATCCATTAACATCGCTATATATTTCCCTCTAAGTTTCATATTTAATATTTCCGGAGGGAGTGGTAGTTCTTCATCTGAATTCTTAACAAATAAGGTTGCTTCAAGTGGATTCACAAAAATGCTCCACGAAACTTTAGATAATAGTTTATTCTTTTTCTCCATTTTATATATTATTATTAAATAAAATATAAAATATTAGACTTGCAATTTTTTAAGGATTTATAAAATTTTCATTAAAAATGTGATTGTAAAAACGATTACATAATCTATAACCATAAGCAATATTACGGTTTCTAAATTCTTCATAATCAATTCTTTGGTCATATAATAAATAACTTCTAATGGAACTATCGTAATATCTATTTATTGAACAATAAATTCCACCATCACCACTTCTAAGTTTAATAAGTTCCTCAAATACTTTTATTCCGTCTTGATACAATTCTAAAACTGTTTTAAATGTAGCTACTAAATTTTTTGGTAAAGTAAATTCATCACTATAATATTTTTTATTTGGATAATCAGAGTCATATTCTTTTCTATATTTAGGATTTAATAAGTCTGAATATTTAAAATCAGTCAATACAAATTTAATTTTTTCATTAAAAACTATAGGCTTATAATATTTTGATTTTGATAAATGAAATATATATTTAAAATCAGTTACTTCAAATAATATATTACCCTTATGAATATCATTGTGTAAAAATCCATATTTATAGAATGCTTCTAATTGAGCACATAAAAGTTGATCTAATATCTTTTTTATTATTTTTAAATTAGGTGTTTTTGTAAGTATATTTAAGTTTTTGAAATTATCTGTATTTGTATCTAACACTAATTTTTTAATATAAATTGATTTATTCATATATTAAGTTATAGTTTATAAATCAACTTCTCCGCAAAATCCGCCAGAACCTCCAAACTATCCTCGTACCGAATCCCATACCGTGCTGCATAAAAGTTAATTAATATTTTCGCATATAATAGATTTTCATCACTGAATCTTGAATATTTTTTAACATATCTGAACTTGTGATGAAACTTTTGATAATGAATGAAAGCCCAGATGTATCTTTCTTCGTCATTCCAGCTAGCGTCTAATTCCATAAATTTTGTGAATTCTTCTTGAATAATTAGTCGTTTGTTTTGCATTAAATAAAAAGGTGATATTATTTTAAATAAGTTCATTTAGAAAATATTTATCTTTGTTAATAATGCAGGTGTTAAAAGATGACTATCTCGTTTATAACTATAATTTGGACAATATTAAAAATGGTATTGTATATGTTATTGGTGGAAGAGCAACCGGAAGAACCACTATTGTAAAAGATATTTTGATTCAAAAAAGAGGTTATCCTGTTGGAAGGATTTTTATAACGGAAGATTGGGCGAAAAATTATTATTCTAATTCTTGTCACCGAAATTATATAAGTGTTGGATATAATAGTTATTTATTAAAAGAAGTAATAGATAAACAAAAGAAAAATAATAAATATATGAGAATAATTATTTTCGATGATGTTTTATCTTCAAAGTGTACTTGGATGGAAGATGAGAATATGATTGAATTATTAAATAGCGCAAAAGAATTAAATATTCTTGCCATATTCTGTTTTCAATTTTCATTAAGCCATCCAAAATTAATAGAATCACCCGACCAAGTTTTTATTTTATCACAAATGTTTACTGTAAATAGAAGAAGATTATATGAACATTATACTTCTGATATTTATGAAAATTTTGAAGATTTTGAAACACTTTTGGATCATATCTTTGAGAAACCTAGATATAATACAGTTGTTATTGATAAAAAAATAAATACAAAACCAACATCTGTTAATGAAGTTGTATTTAAATATTTAGCATCAAATGTAGGTCTTGATGAATATAAACAAAATCATACTTATCCAACTAAAATTTATAAAGATATAAAACTAAAAAGAACAACTATTAAAGATTCAGAAAAAAAAGACATTACAGATACCGACAAAGAAAGTATTAAAGATACAGAAAAAGAAAACAGTACAGACGCAGATAAAGAAAGCATTACAGATATATACACATACAAAGGAAACATTACAGACACAGAATTAAAAGAAAGCGATACCGATTCTTCAGAGTCTAGTGAAAAAACAAAAAATATTGAATCTAAAAAATCAACTATGAAAATAAGAGGACAAGGAGTTGATGAACCAAAAAGAAAAATTAAAATAGATTTGAAAAATGATAATGTAACAATTATCAAAGATGATAAAGAAATAGAAATCACCTTTTAGAATTTTATTTAGAAAATAATTATCTTTCTTAATAATGCAGTTAAATTTAGAAAAGGACTATTATGTTCATAACTACAACTTGGACAATATTAAAAATGGTATTGTTTTTATTATTGGAAGAAGATGCTCGGGAAGAACAACTTTAGTGAAAGATATTTTGATTCAAAAAAGAGGCTACCCAATAGGAAGGATTTTTACAATGACAGAGTGGGATCAAAATTATTATTCTGAATTTTGTGATAAAACAAATATAACTATTAGATACAATAGTTATTTATTAAAAGAGGTAATAGATAAACAAAAGAAAAATAATAAAGATATGAGAATAATTATTTTTGATGATGTTTTATCTTTCAAGTGTGATTGGGTGGAAGATGAAGACATGGCTGAATTATTGAATAAATCAAAAGAATTAAATATTCTTGCTATATTCTGTTTTCAATTTTCATTTAATCATCAAAAATTAGTAGAATCAGTTGACCAAGTTTTTATGTTAGAAGAAGATTTTTCCCACCATAAAGAAAGATTATACAAATACTATGCATCTGATATTTATAAAGATTATAAAGATTTTAATAGACTTTTACAAAGAGTTAATAAAGATGATAAATATAATACTGTAGTTATTGATAAAAAAGCATATGCAAATCCAACAAATGTTAATGAAGTAGTATTCAAATATAAAGCAATTGATGTAAAATTGAAAGCATATAAAAAAAGATATGAAACTCGAATTTATGATTCTGATTCTACAGAATCTGTTAAATCAGACGAAAGTATAATTAGATATAAAGATGATTCCAGTGGTTCAGATGAGTCTAGTGATTCTGATGTGTCTAGCAAATCAAATATTAAAAGCCTTTCATACTATTTTGGTTCTTTAGGTAAAAAACCCACTAGTGTAGATTCTTCGAAAATATTAAGAAAAATTAAAATAGACTTAAAAAATGATAATGTAACAATTTTCAAAGATGATAAAGAAATAGAAATCACTTTTTAGAATATATAGATTCGTATGCATTTAGTTGCATTTTCAAAAAACTATTTTCATCTTGTAAAAACTGTTGTTGCTTTTGCATTTCGTTAAATTGTCTCTGTTTAACTAAATTCATTAATTCGAGTTGTTGCTTTAGAATGTTATTCTCTAACAATAAAGAGTCTATTATTTGTTGATTATTAGATGACATAAAATAAATATTATTGGTGATATTGGGTAAAAAATTCAACTTTTTTTACTAAACTTTCTATAATTATAAAAGGCTTTTCTAAACACTTTATTATAAAGTATATCTCTCTCTCTAGTCAAAAAATATTAACTAGTGAAATTTCACTAGTGAAAATTATAAAAAATCATTTAAGAAAATTAATTTCTATATATAGTATATAGTGAACTATGAATAATGAGTTCAAATGTAAACATTGTGAATTATCATACAAAAGCGCATCATCTAGAAGTAATCACATCAAAAGAGTTCATAGACCTGACACAACTCAACATCCCCTCAATATACCTCAATTGGTCCCTCAATTTCCTCAAAAAAATGAGTGGTTTGAGTGTCTTAGCTGTGATAAATTATACTCAAGAAAAGATAATTTAACAAGACATCAAAAAACTTGTAAAATACTTATGGATACTAAACAAAAAGAACTAGAAGAAAAAGCAAATGACGCTATCAAAATGAAAGCACTAGAAGACAAAGTTAATAAACTAGAAAAATTAATTACAGCTAAAAACAGTAATACAAAAACAGTAAATAACAACAATAATAACGGTACCATCATCAACAACAATATTCACATTAACGAACTAGGTCGCGAAAACATCTTAAATAAATTAACACTACAAGAACAAATAAACATAGCAACTTGTCATTTATTTAACGAATCACCTCACGTTGAAATGGTCAGACTTACTTATACTAAAGAGAACTGTCTAGAAAATCAAAACACATTAATAACCAATTTACAAAATAAATCTTGTAAAGTATATAATCATAAATCAAAAAAGTTTGAGGCTACAAACAAAAGTCAACATATTGATAACATTATCCATTATCGTAAAAAGGATGTTGAAGAGTTATCTGAAACATTAAAGAATAATAAGAAAGTTTATAAACAATACGGTAAGAAATTAGAACCAGTTGAACCTATTGATCCTGAAAAAGATAAAGAAGAGATAACTTATATTATTTATAATAATAGAGGACATGTAATGCAAATGAAGAAAGAGTTGGATAAGGGGAATTATATTGAGACGGAGGAGGAAGATGAAGATAGTGATGAAGAGGAAGAAGAAATAAATGAACCTGAAGTTAAAAATATTACGGTTTAATAAATGAACCTGAAGTTAAAAATATTACGGTTTAATAAATGAAGGAAAACAATGTTTCATTGATAGTTGTACTGATCTAAATTTATGTTTAGCTACAATATGATTGTATAATATGTCTTCATTATAGTTTTCAAACCGACTTTTACATTCTACACATTCAATATATGTTGTATTTATTAATTGGATTAGTTTTAATTGTTCTATTTCTTTGTCATTTGAATTCATTAAAGTATATATATAAATTAATGAATAAAATATTTAATCAATCTTTTTTATCTAAATCAATGAATGCGGCAAAGTTTTCCTGATATTTTTTCCTAATTTCATTTTTAAGTTCCATCTTTAAATGTTCCGGTGCATCTTGAAAAGTGGCTTCAATTAACTTATAATCTTCTAAAAAGTATTTTTCAGATAATTCTTTTATTTTAAATTCAATTGCTTTCTCAGTTCTTTGATGTTCCATAGCAATATCTGGTATTGATTTTCTGCTTTTAATAGATGCTATAAGTTTATCAATTTCATCATTATCCCATCTTAGTCCAATTCTTATAGGTAGTTGTGATTTCATACAAAATATAAGTAATGATAAATAAAATAATTATTCAATTTTTTAGATATGTTACGGACTGAAGCCCTAGCAGACTAAAAAAGTCTAGTAATTTATGAAATAAATTCTAATTATGTCTACAGATATATTTTATATCTCAGATTTTCACAACCTTTCCATCAAGCATCATCAACCTATGCTTATTTATAGTAAACAGCGGAACCTTACCCGTAAAGAATCCATAGGCCAATAAATTCTGATATTGAACATTTAATAAATTATACCAAGCTTTAGAATCATAATCTTCTAGATAATATTCTAAAAGCATCCGTCGATTTTTAAATTTTTCTACTTCTTCCCAATCTGCACCCAGTCTAATATTATTCGCTTCCAACTTTCGATAGTTTATACATTCTTCCACTAATATTTTTGTAAATAGAGGTTTATTCTTTTGAAGATCTTCTATTTTCATATTATTAATTTCTTCTTCTTGAAGTTTTGCCAATTTCTTCTTTGAACAAGCATCTCCTTCTCCAATAGCCAATATTAAATATTTTTTCATATTTTTAAGGTCATTTTTTTCTTGATAATAATCAATCAATCTATTCATAGCCCAAACATCACCGTATTCCGCAGCAATTTCATAATATTTTACCATATTATTAAAATCCTTTTGTTCCCAATAATGATAACCAAGTCTAGTCATTCCCCAAACTAATCCTTCCTCAATCGCCTTATTATAACAGATTTTCATAGTTTCGTAATCACCTTGTTCGTTACAATATTTCCCAAAGTTATCCAAAGCATAAAAATCATTTTTCTCAACAGCCATTAAATAATATTTTTTCATATTGTCAACGTCGCCTATTTCTTTATAATAATTAGCTAAGTTATTCATTGCACCACCATCGCCTTTTTCAATTGCAATTAAATAATATTTTATCATATTTTCAAAATCACCTTTGCCTCTGTAATAGTTACCAATCTGCTTTATATAATTATTATTAGCAAATTCTAAATCTATTATGTCATGTGTAAATAACTTATTTAATTTTCTAAGAAATTCAATTGAATACTGATTTCTGCTAACTCCAAACAAATGTCTCTTATTGATTGATTTAAGTAAAGTATCTTCTTCATTAACTACATAATTAGGATTTATAATATTATCATTTTCTCCATAAATATCGTCTAATGACATTAGATAGTAATTTACTAAAGTAATAGATAAAATAATCAACTTTTTTTAATATTAATTATATAAATTAAAATATAAGTTTAATATATAGAATGAAAGAATATATTATTAATCAATTTCACCTTACTATAACCTTTCTTGCTTTGATAATTTATGCCTTTTTATGTAGAACAAGTAAATATATAGATAATAGCAAAATGACTCAGATAGAAAGAGATATCGCATTTGCTAGAATCATATTTGGCTTTTTAAGTGCTCTCTTCTTATTATCTCTTGAATTTAGATATGTAACAGTTGTTTTCAAAGATAATGTTTTATTAAGGTCTGTTGAATTATTAATTTGTTTAGTATTGATTGGTTTATTCTTATATGCTAATGAAAATAAAAGAGTTGCTGGTGATAGATTCGATGTAATCTTTAAGGTATTAAATCCTTTGATTATTGCATTTAGTATTATGTCATCTGGAAGTTTGAATAATATATTGAATCATTATAAGAGTGTTGTTTAATCTGAATCAATCTCATATCCTTTAACATTGGTACTTGCATAACAATCACTTGAATAATGTCCACTCCGTCCACATCTATAACATTTATTACTATTTTTTTCTGTATAATTTTGTCCAGCGTACTTAACAAAATTATTCATTTTCTTCATACCACTTTCTATTTTTATTGTTTTTGGTTTGCTTGCTTTAAATTTTTCGTTACAATGAACATTCTCGTGGAAGGTCGCGCCTTTCTGTGTTTCAAATTCTTTATCACAATATTGACAATTAAATGTTTCTACTTGATATTTTTCTTTACAATGAACATTTTCGTGAAAGGTAGCACCTTTTTGTGTTTCAAATTCTTTATTACAATATTGACAATTAAATGTTTCTAC
>Ga0114968_10000193_pt1 | contig 45380 bp, 50 predicted proteins | sample M_130807_EF_Meta_FD_87020 | JGI IMG/M metagenome (GOLD analysis project Ga0114968, IMG submission 87020) | Freshwater microbial communities from Lake Montjoie, Canada to study carbon cycling - M_130807_EF_MetaG | ecosystem: Environmental > Aquatic > Freshwater > Lake | place: Lake Montjoie... | reverse complement strand
GTTATGGTGTGCAGTTCCGCCCACGTCAGAGTTTCTTTGTTGATCGATTCTTGGCTTTACAAAACTATCTTCAACGTGCCAATGCAATAATGGCACAGTTCTCTGTCAGCGACAGCCGCCCATTCAATCTACTCAACAGTTCTGAGCCTGAACCAACATCGGCATCGGGAGAATGGAACAAGCGTGTGTTGGACTATCAAGAACTCACATTCCAGGATCTGTCTGAAGTTCCAGCAGGCTACAAATATTTGGTTGCGTCAGACGCAACCAACGATGGTTTATGGACTATCTACACAGTGGTTCTTAGCCTTGATGGTATAAGAAAAGAGTTGTTGTTGAGTCGTGTACAAAACTACGACACACGACTCTACTGGGAGTACATTGACTGGGTTAAGCCTGGTTATAACGCCAGTGTCAGACCAGTGGCCGAAGTGACTACATTCAGTGAGTTGAGTCGACTGACATTGCCCGAAGGATCCAGCGCCAAAGTAACTCGTAATAGCTTTGCTAAGTTTGAAATATATCAATACCTTAACGGTGTTTGGGAACGTGTGGTGTTAGAAGATGGCACAGTTAGAATCAAAGAAGAAGTTTGGAACTACGAACTTGGACGATTTGGCTTTGACGTAGAAACATTTGACAGCCAACGTTTTGATCAATATCCTGCCATTGAAACACGACAGATAATTCGCGCCATCAACGAGGAAATATTAGTCGATGAGTGGGCTATTTTCCGCAACGAACTGTTGCTGTTGGTGTTTGATTTTATATTGACTGAGCAACTGGCTCCAGATTGGCTGTTTAAGACTTCATTGATTGATGTCAACCACAAGATCCGTGATCTATTGCCCTACCAAATATTCCGTACTGACAATCAAGACTTTGTGATCGACTATATCAAAGAAGTCAAGCCATACCATGTCAAGATCAAAGAGTTTAATCTACGTTATGACGGGTTTGATACCTACAACGGTAACATCACAGACTTTGATTGCCCACCATACTACGACGCATCTATACAAGAGTTTCAAGCTCCTGCACTGGATGATTCTGTACCACCAAAATATTCAAACAGTGAACCAAGTACCGCGGCCATCTGGGGCGAAACACCATGGCAGCAGTGGTATGACAACTATAAACTTCTGCTCACTGGCTCCACAATCATTGAGTTGGGCGCAGGATACACAGTACCTCCTGTGGTCACAGTAACAGGTGATGCCGCACGTGAAGCTAGACTTGTAGCAAGAGTAAACACAGCCGGTCAAGTAGTTGAGCTGATTGTGATAGATCCTGGTTCAGGGTACACTACCACACCAATCATTACCATAGAAGGTGGCAATGGAGTGGGTGCCAAGGCTGTGGCTGTGCTGGAAAGCCAGCTAGTAAGAACATTCACCACCACACTCAAATACGATCGTTACAACTATACCAGTCAGGTTGTGGATTGGCAACCAAATACCAAATATACTGAAGGGCAGTTGGTACGCTTCCGTGATCAAGTGTACAGTGTCAACTTAGTTGACGACAGCACAGAGCTTGACAGCGGCCCAATCTTTGACCCTGCTCAGTATACTTTAGTAGATTCTGCAACGCTCGATGCGGCCGATCGTGTTATTGGTCTCTATGCACCAACTCCTAACGAGCCTGGCAGAGAACTAGCACAGGTTATGGTTGGCATTGACTACCCCGGTGTACAGGTCATGGGACCCAGCTTCAATCAGAACACAGGCTTTGACGTTGGTAACTTTGACGTAAACCCTTACGATAACATTGACTATGGTCCAGAAGGCCGACCAACCTATGCTGAAAACATACTTGATGCCATTTATCAAAGTTCATTTACTGATACCTATCTAGGAACCAGGTCTACAGACATCAATGTCGACGGTGGCGCATTTATTGACACATATTCGAGCCATGCTCCAGAAGAGCTTGTGCCTGGATCAACGTTTGATACACTGGACTTTAGAGTTTACACTCGCCCAGGCGCTGATTGGCAAGGCGACGGACATGGGTTTAACATCAAACAGATTAATCTGTTGTATTCCAGCACAGATGACACTGTGAGCTTTGCTGAAGTCATGGCACATGCAGTGGCAGTACGTGCAGTAAACGTTACAAATCGTATATCGTTGGTTCCTGAAGTGGACTACACTGTAGACTGGCCAAATCGCACACTGACTATGATACCTAGCTCAGATGCCAGCTTTGATGATATCATCGAAGTCAACGTTTATGGAGTCGGCGGTGGCAGCCAGTTGTTCAAAGAAAGTTATCCAGGCAATGTTATTGAAAACTCACTGACTATTCCTGTTATAACCGCGGTGACTTGGACTACATTTACTGTGTATCAACAAGGTACCTATGTTAGATTTAACAACAATGTATATCGTGTAAACAGAACTAGCAACAGTGGTTCATCGTTTGATTTCTTATTGTACACTATCATTGATCCAGACAGTGTTCTTGAAGACTTGTTGATACTAGTCAACGGTGAAATCGTCAACAACTATACTTCGGCACCAATCAACGGTTACGAAACTAGAATCACGTTCAGCAATACCTATGATGCCACAGACTGGGTAGTTGTGACTGCGTTGGGTCCAACAGATCCACAGAAATATTGGAGCTTCCCTGTAACACAATATGTTGTTTACGACGGTAGCACAACAGATTACACCTTGGTCAACAGCTTACAAGGCACCAATCCTATTGACTTGATTGTTGAACGTCAAGGACAGCGTTTGCGTCCTCCTGAAAGTATTGAGTACTTTGGAGATGGTAGTTCTATGGGACCGTTCTATCTGCCCACACGAGGTGGAACACCACAGGGTTTGATTGCTGACAATGACGTGGTAGTATACATTGACGGTGTATTATACAATCTCAGTGTTGACTACACTGTGAGTTTTTGGGATGGCAGCAGTGACCGTTACGTAGAGTTTGCAACTCCTCCTGCACCAGGATCAACGATTAAGATTGCTGTGACTACGGATGCAGATTACTTGGTCAACGGAGATCAACTGATACTGAGAGTTGGTGCAGCCACAGGCGCTGTGTTTGCAATAACAACATGGAACGATACCTCAGAGCAAGGCTTACTCACACAAGTATTCCAAGGCCCTACACAGAGTGGAGTCAGCGTTGGACAACCTTACGATGACACAACATTTGACGAAGGCAATGTCACTGGTGGCCCAGGATCATTTGATTATGGTACAGGTACTGTTGTGTCAAGCAACGACTTTGACACTGGTCGTCCAATCACAGATTCAGGACGTCTATGGGTCACCTTGGATGGTTGGCGTTTGGTAGCTGGTGAAGATTATACTGTGGCCGGTAGTGTTGTTACCATAGGTGGCAGTATTATTGGCCCAGGGCAGGTAGTAGCAATCACATCCTTTACACAAAGCGTAACACCTGAAGCTATTAGTTTCCGTATCTTCCAAGACATGCTAGGAAACCAACGCATATATCGTATTACACCAGAGAACAGCACGGTACTAACACAGGCTCTCAGCGAAACAGACGACGTGATACATGTACTCAACGCTGGTGATTTGAGTCAGCCTAATCCTACCAATAACATTTTTGGTCAACTCACAATCAACGGCGAGAGAATCACTTATCGCAACAGAGACGTAACCAACAACACAGTTTCTGGTCTACGCCGCGGAACAGCTGGTACTGCTATAGATTCACACGCAGTGGGCAGTGTGGCCATAGACATTGGGTTCGGAGAAATGTTGCCAGCACGTTATCAAAAGAAAACACTGTCAAGTGTTGCCTTGGGCAATGGTAGCACTCAAACATATACCACAGACATTGGATTTGTCAATGAAATTGACGTGTACATTGGCGGGTCAGTGAGATGTTATCTTGGTCCTACGCTGGGCTCATTGGTTGAAATACCACAAGACAATTTTACAATTGTCAGCGTGAATCCTATAACTGTGCAGTTAGATTTTATACCTGCATCGGGGCTGGTGTTCCAGTTGGCCTATATACCAACCGTGGGGGTACCGTCAGTACTCAACGTACCAACTACTGGATCAACCAGCCGCTGGGCCGCATCATTCTCAGCCACAGATTTGGTTTTGCAATCAACAGATGACTATGCGATCACAGATCTCAACCCAATCACAGTGGAGTTTGATACTCCTGTACCAGTCAAACGTGTGGTAGTAATCAATGATCTAACCAGCGATACTTTCTTTATTAGTCAAGCTGACATTGCTACAACAACATTTGTAACAGATATTTCTGTGACAAGACCGGTGCAAGTCAAAGTGGGCGGAACAACAGTGACAGATACCAATTATTCTGTATCATCGGTTAATCCAATCGTTGTTACATTCAACACTGCTCCGTCCAACGGAGTAGAAGTAGAAATATACATACAACAAGCACAAGTGATGTATGCTCAGGGTATTGGTACAGCCAGCAACGGCCGCCCACTGCAAGAGCAACCTACCTTGGCTGCTTGGTTTATAGAAGGGAGGGTATAATGGACGAGCTAAATAGTTCTATGAACGATAAATCCGCACAACAACCCAAAATCGATCCTGTGCAGAAAGCACCACAGGCCCGGCCCAATGAACGAGCTGGTTTTGCCATAATGGGTCATGTAAAAATCTTTGATCCAAACACCAACGAAGTCATTGTGGAGACACGAGCATGATGCAAGTACCAGTTAAAATTGAAGGCTTTGTCAAGATATTTGACCCAAATACTCAAGAAGTATTTGTAGACAAAAAGAATGCCATACATTACGAAAACATTTCAATAAGCATGGCCAACAGCTTGGCCAATAAAGCAATCGGCCAAATATACTTAATGTCCTTTGGCAACGGCGGAAGCTCGGTAGACCCCACAGGTGTTATTACCTATTTGCCGCCCAACACCACTGGACAGAACGCTGATTTATATAATCCTACTTACTCTAAAGTAGTTGACAACAACTCATCAGCCAACACTGATCCTAGTAGAAACAATCTTACAGTCTTACATACCACAGGAACTGTATACACAGATATCTTGGTTAGTTGCTTGCTAGACTACGGTGAACCTGCAGGACAGCAAGCATTTGATAACTCAACTAACTTCAACGGGGAATACGTGTTTGATGAGTTGGGTTTAAAAACCTGGAACGGAAGTCCAACAGATTTGCGCTTGATTACACATGTGATTTTTCACCCTGTGCAAAAGAGCTTGAATCGTCAGATTCAGATAGATTACACAGTGCGTATCCAAACATTGACTAATCTAAGTAGCACATAAATATGGATATATTAAGATATCATAAATATCTCTAAAGCGGAGTAGAACAGATGGCATATACAATTAACCTAACTGATGGTACTATTTTTGCGGTAATCGCGGACGGTACTATTAACACTGATTCCAGCATGACCCTAGTGGGCAAAAACTATGCTGGTTATGGTGAATTTCTGGATGAAAACTTCATCCACTTATTGGAAAACAGTGCTAATACCACTGCCCCAGGCGATCCACTGATTGGACAGCTATGGTGGGACAAGACCAATGATGTTCTTAAGGTCTACACTGGTACCAACTTTAAAGTTATTTCCACTGCGTTGGCCAGTGCATCTGCGCCGACACAGAGCTTGGTAACAGGTGATCTTTGGTACGATACTGTCAACGCTCAGCTCAAAGTTTTCAACGGTTCCGGATTCATTCTAGTTGGTCCAGCGTTTACTGCTGGTACTGGCACTTCAGGCGCCATTGTTGACACAGTTACAGACTCATCACCAGGTGCAGACCACGTGGTGGTAAAAGTGTTTGTTAACAATACCATTGTGTCAATCTTCTCCAAGGATGCTACATTTACTCCTGCTGCCGCTTTGTCAGGATTTGCAACCATTGGCCCAGGTCTAAACATGAGCACCACAGTGTCTGGTGCAGTGTTCAACGGTACAGCAACCAACGCAGACAACCTCGACAGCTTGACATCAAGTCAGTTTATGCGTTCTGATACCAATACATCAACCAGCGGTACATTGAGCATACTCAATGACACAGGTTTGTATGTTGGTGGCGACAGCGACGGTCGTATGTTTGTACAAGGCACAGATGTATATCTGCGTAATCAAACATTAGACGGCGACATTTATATTCAAGTCAACGATGGTGGTTCAACTACATCTCCTATCGTGATTGACGGTGCTACCAGCAACGTTACTATTTTAAACGGACTCACAGTTGGTGGAACTATTTCTTCTAGCGGTAACACAGTCAACTTTGGTACAGCCGCTGTTTCGTTGGGCAGTATTGTAAATAACAATGCCAACGGCGTTGGTAACATTGGTAGCTCTGGCGGCTACTTCAATACCATATTTGCTAAAGCTACATCAGCCGAATACGCTGACTTGGCAGAAAGATTTGAAGCTGATGCCGCATATCCTCCAGGAACAGTGGTAATGCTGGGTGGTGCAAAAGAAATCACTGCCGCAATGGAAGACGCCACAGACGACGTGTTCGGTGTTATTAGTACAAGACCAGCCTACACCATGAATGGTGCAGCCGGTGACAACGACACACACCCACCAATCGCAATGACAGGCCGTGTGCCAGTATTAGTGGTTGGACAAGTTCGCAAAGGTGATCGCTTAATTAGCGCAGGCAACGGGTTGGCCAGGGCGGCTCGCCAAGGTGAAGCTACAGCGTTCAATGTCATAGGACGAGCCCTTACATCTAAGAATACCGAAGATGAAGGAACCGTCGAAGCCATTGTGACCATTAACTAAGGATTGAGACATGGCCTATTCAACTGGTTCAGTAATATTAGACGACGACTATAACATTTTTGCCACAGGTAATGCTGCCGGCACAGGTGACAACAACGTCGCAAACGTAAACACCGTATGGGGCGTTGGCAACAATGACAAAGGATACGGTCAAACCACTCTCCCAGTGTTGAGTGCTGTGACTGCAGGTCAGACAGTTACAGCCACACAATGGTCAACAATGTTGGCTCGGATTTCTTCAGCAGCCACACACCAAAATTCAAGTATTACTCCAATTTCCAGCCCAGTGGCCGGTAACACTATCAGTGCTTACGCCGCACTGTCAACCAACATCACAACAATCTACAACAACAGATTAAACTGTGTTTCCAGTGGAACATCAATCACTTCTGGTGGTAGTGTTGATCGTACTGTCAGCTGGGCTACTAGTGTTACATTTACACAGACCATTACATTTGCATCAGGGGATGCCGCAAGGTATTACTTCAATGCAGGCGGGCGTGTTACATTGAGCTACAGCCGCTCAGGCGGTAGCGCAACCTCACAAAACACAGCCATTACTGATTTATGTACAGCAGTTGGCACAATTACCCTTACAGGTGGTTCAGGTACAGCAACCATTGCCGGCGGGTCATTTACCGGCACTAACAAAACTGGTGGTTCTGGATCACCAACCATTGCCTCAACCACGGGTTATTACGATCTTACCAGTTCCAACGTACAGGTGTTTACACAGAGTTCAAGTTCCTACTATGGTTACGAAGGTAACAGCGTGACAATCAACGTTAGATCAAACGGAACGCAGGGCTCCAACGGTGATAGAGGTTCTATTATCACAGTTGCTACAACCATTGTCAAGTCCGGTGGATTGACCACTGTTGATGGCACACTAAATGCTACAATGACACTATTACCAAGCGAAAGCACCAATCTAACCACGGTCAGTTGGGGTACACCAGCTATGTCAGGATCACAAACCGGGTCGTAATCGAGCAAATCGATTCGAGAAAAAGGGCCTCCGGGCCCTTTACTTTTGGTACATACTTTGTTATAATGGAGTATGACCTTGAACACAGAAAAACTAGCACAAGAAATCAAGAGCCGTTTTGATCACGCAACACAAAAAAAGCTCTTGAAAGAAAAGTATCAAAGCAAAATGACCTTTGCTTATGGTGGGGGTATGTGGTGCGCAGGCGCCGAACTGCTGACCTTACTACAGGCTTGCCCTACAGAAGATGCAGTGATTGTAGATCTCTATGACACACCTGTAAAAGTCAATGTGGTTGAACTACAACATCTAGCACACGATCGTTGGCAAGAGCAACTCACTGCCTGGATGATAGAACTAGAAACCCTGAGTAAAAATCGATGACTCGTGGTGCTGTACTTTTTGCTTTTAACAATGACCGTGTAGACTATCTAAGTCAAGCACAGTGGTCAGCACCTCGTATCACACAGCATCTTGGTCTGCCAGTTACGCTGGTCACAGATCAAACGCCCAACAACGTATCAATGTTTGATCAAGTGATCATACGTGAGAGTCGGTCAGGAGGTACACGCAAGTTTGATCACATGAACGCAGATTCGTCAGCTACCTGGTTTAACCGAGGAAGATGTCGTGCATTTGATGTGTCACCTTATGATGAGACTCTAGTATTAGACACTGACTATATTGTGGCATCTGACAGATTAAAAGTGTTATTTGATTCACAGCAAGACTTGCTGTGTCATAGAGAAGTTCTTGATGTCACAGACCGTAGAAACTTTGCTAGAGACACACGTTTTGGAGAAACAGAGTTTCCAATGTGGTGGGCCACAGTGCTGTATTTCAAACGCACACGCACAGCTGAATCTGTGTTTGATATGATGAACATGATTGAGGATAACTGGTATCACTACAGTCGTCTTTACAAGTTTAATCAGGAACCCTATCGCAACGATTATGCCATCAGCATAGCACTTAATACTGTGTATGGACATTTGCCATCTGTGGTACCCAGTATTCCGTGGCCGTTGTTTACAAGTTTTTATGATGTGTATCTAAATCAACTTGAAGATAATGTGTTCCAACTCAACTATGTGCGCATGATAGATAATCAAGCCCGGCACTATCGAATGATTCTGCGTGATTGCGATTTGCATGTAATGAACAAACCTGACTTGGGGAAGATTTGTGGCAGTAGAATTTGAACGCGGTTATCTAATACTGGCATCCAACAACGGGCAAGATAACTATGTTGCCTGTGCTCGTGCCTTGGCCAAGAGTTTGCGATACTGGATGCCTGAATGCAAGATTTGTTTGGTGACCGATGCCAACGAAACAGATCCTGTGTTTGATATTGTTAGACCTTTTCCCTACGGTGATCAAGACCCCAACGGCACATGGAAACTCAGCAATGACTGGCAAGCATTTCATGCTAGTCCTTTTAGAGAAACTATCAAACTTGAAGCAGACACTGTGGTAGTTGAAAACATTGATCATTGGTGGAGCTGGTTTGAACACCGCGATGTTGTAGTCAGCCGTGGTATCAAAAACTATCTTAACGAACCCAGTCCAACTCGTGCGTATCGTAGATTGTTTGATGACAATGACCTGCCTGATGTGTATAACGCTGTGACCTATTGGAGATTTAGTCAAACCGCGGCTGAGTTTTTTTATTTGGTGCGTTTATTTTTTGATCAATGGCCCACAGCAAGACAAACATTAAAGTATTGTGACAGTGTTTCAGCCAACACAGACATGATCTATGCCATGGTTGCCAAATACATAGGAGTAGAACAAGTAACGTTGCCCCATGCATGGCCTGCCATGACACACATGAAACCTGCTGTGAACTTTTTAAAAACAGATGCCAGACCCTGGACTGCTGAAATGGTTTGGGAGCTGGTGGATGGTAGATTGAGAATCAACACAGTAGAGCAACAGGGTCTTGTGCATTATCATCACAAGTCCTTTGCCAAAGAACTAGAGGAACATTATGGACGCCTTTTGGCAAGCCGCTAACGCACACGATTGGGCACCGCCCGAAGTTAGGCAAGAGTTTAGACTCTACTATAACGACACAGGAAATGTGTTATACTACAGCATGGAAGATTTGCCAGGTACATTTCTTGTGATAGATCGAGTGACATTTGATCAACAACGATTTGATATTCGAATCAAGGATGGAAAAATTGTAAAGTTAAATCATCCGGCCAGTTGGAAGCTGGCACCTGCGGATCAAGGTACACCTTGCCACCCGCAAGATATCACTATTGTCGTTGACAACAACGCAGAAAACAAACAACATTGGGAAGTGAAAACAACTTATGAATCAGATTGACATAGCAGACTTAGACTGCATTTACTTGAGTTATGATGAACCACAAAAGGAAGAGTTTTGGGTGCGCATTAAGAACATGGTTCCTTGGGCCAAACGAGTAGATGGCGTCAAAGGATCAGATGCCGCACACAAAGCCGCGGCTGATGCCAGCGAGACAGAACGCTTTATACTCATTGACGGTGACAACTTGCCAGATGAGCGGTTCTTTAATCTCACACTGGAATATCATAGTGATGAATGGGAACGAGCGGTGTATCGTTGGCGGGCTCACAATCACATCAATGGCCTGATGTACGGCAACGGTGGCATCAGTTCGTGGACACGTGAGTTTGTATGGAACATGAAAACACATGAAAACACAGACGGTCGTACAGAAACAGAAGTAGAGTTTTGTTTTGATCCGCTGTACTGGCCCATGCACGATTGCTACTCAACCACTTATCCCAATGGGTCACCTTTCCACGCCTGGCGAGCAGGGTTTCGTGAAGGTGTAAAGATGTGCCTGGATCGTGGCAAAAAACCCACAGTCAGTGAATTCAAAGATCGTGTACACAAACGAAACTTTGATCATCTTTCTATTTGGCACAACGTGGGCTGTGATGTTGAAAATGGGTTTTGGGCCATTGCCGGCGCTCGCCAAGGTACGTTTATGACCATGCTCAGTGAGTGGGATCATAAAGAAGTGCAAAACTTTGATTGCCTCAAAAATATTTGGGAAGCAGTGGCAGCACCTAGAGAACCAGCAGATTTGATTGATCAGTATCACGAGCCACTGAACACACAGCTAGGCCTGCCCATGGCGTTTATGCCTCCGTTTCAAAGTGCATTTTTCAAAGATCACTATCGCTCAAACTGGCACAATCGTGGTGTAATGACCAGAGAGATTGATGTCATACGGAGCCAAGAAGGTTGGTAATGAAAATACTAACATCTGGCTGTAGTTTTAGTCGGGGACCTATTGCTTGGCCAAACCATATGGCCAAACTATTCAACGCTGACTTAGTAAATCTTGCACAGGCCGGTGCAGGTAATACCTACATCAGTCGAAGTATCATGGCCGAGTTACAACAACGATCCTACGATTTAGTTCTAGTCATGTGGTCAGGTCTTGAACGAGTGGATCTACAAGTTGACAACATTGATTATTTTGATCAAACCAAATATACAAGCAAGTATCAAAGTTTGCAAAATGACTGGCCGGAAAAAATTGTTGAACCCATCAACGATCAGGATTATGTACAAAAGAACTGGGTATTCGGAATGGGACATTTAAACAAAGATTCCTGGTTAACAAAGCACGGACTGTTTGAAAAGATCTACAAACACCAAGACTTTAAAACTCATTTGCAACGTAGCTTTTATAATATGTTGAGTCTTGAGAGTTATTTAAAAAGTAGATCCATACCATATGCTTTTGCTTTTTATCAAAACTATGTAGAGTCAATGGGAGATTTTGCAAAACAGCTTGATTGGAAACATATTTACAATCGAACTAATCTATATGATGTCACTCAATCAATAAATGATTACGACACTGACAACATCCACCCGGGTGTTGATGCAAACAAAATTTGGGCACAGGATTTTTATACTTTTCTGAAAGAAAAACAATGATTGTCTTGCCAAACATTGACAGCAAGATCTGGAATATAGAAGATCGCACTGCTGATATTGTTGAGTCAATGACACAACAAAAAGCAGTTGATATTTCTCTCAATGGAGAAGGACCATGCTGTGAAACATTGGGATTGTATTGTCTGCTTGACAAACTGTGTGAAAAGTTTTCTTACAATAAAAAAAATATCACTATACACACTTGTAATCAACTTGAAAAACACAGCGAATATTGTATTGTAAAAATACCTCCCTTGTACATATACGAAACGCAGAAGTTTGTGATGGACAATCAACAGCTATTTTCTACAAAAACTTTTGATGCACAGTTTAAAAAATTTGGTATGTTCATTGGAAGAAGCAATGGTACACGGTTACGCATGGCTTCCCACATGTTTGATCAATATACATCTCAAACTGCGTTGACCTTTCATTATGACTGCAATAAAACTTATCATAGAGATCATTTAGGATTTGATGACATGCTAAAAGTTCCACATACGCACAAAGAACTTGAGTGTGCGCTAGAACTTATCAAAACCAGCCCCATTATGATACAGGATATAGAAGAGTCATATCCTATGCTAAGTCCTGCGCATCTTAATATTGCCAAGGTATATCATACTTTTTTTGTAGAGATTGTGTGCGAAACATATTTCACGGGCAACACTTTTTATCCAACTGAAAAAATTTGGAGACCACTGGCACTTAAAACTCCTTTCATTATTCAAGGACCAAAAGATTACTATAACAATCTACGTCGACTTGGTTTTCAAACTTTTCACCAATGGTGGGACGAAGGATTCGGCGAAGATCCTTATGACTGCCAAGTACAAAGCATTTTTCATGTTGTTAAACAAATAAACAACATGACCCTGGATGAACTACAACAGATGCACAATGAAATGAAACCAACATTGGAACACAACTATAATCTGCTGATGTCGTTGGATCCAAAAACGTTTAAGGAAATATTCCATGAATAAAGGAGATGAAGTAACATCAGACTTTAAATCAAAGTTTCTCAGTGATGCTGAGATAATGAAAGAAAAGCTAGATGCAGTAAGTCCTAGTATGTGCTTGGCCAAATGGAAACAGGTCAGTCTTCATTTGACCACAGGGCATACCAACTCATGTTACCATCCTCCATTGCATAAAATCCGTATAGAAGATATTCAACGAAGCCCGTCAGGCATTCACAACACTGAGCATAAAAAACAACAGCGTAAGCTAATGCTGGAAGGAACTCGACCAGGAGAGTGTCAGTACTGCTGGACCATGGAAGACAACGGTAAACTCAGTGATCGCCACTACCGTTCGGGCGAGCCGTGGGCCGCCCGTGATTTTGAAAAGATTACTCAGGCGCCTTGGGAGCAAGATGTTGTTCCTAGTTATGTTGAAGTTAACTTTAACTCAGCATGCAATCTAAAATGTAGTTATTGTAGTCCACAGTTTAGTTCTAGTTGGATGGACGAAGCTAAACGTGAAGGTGCTTTTCCTACATCAACCCCACACAACGATCCTGCATATTTTACAGGTGAACGTAGACCCATACCCAACAGAGAAGACAACCCCTATGTAGATGCATTTTGGTCATGGTGGCCCACCTTGTATCCAGAACTAGAACACTTTCGAATGACCGGCGGCGAACCGCTGATGGATAAAAACACATACAAGGTGTTTGACTATGTTCTCACACACGACAACCCCAAGCTACATCTAAATGTTACATCAAACTTTTCAGTGGACGAAAAGCTGTGGCAAAGATATCTTGGCTATGTCAAAATGCTGTGCGAAAAAGAAAAAGTTGAACACTTCATGCAGTATGTGAGTCTTGATGCATGGATGGACAAGGCTGAATATATTCGTAATGGATTGGATTTTAGATTGTTATGGGATCGGGTAAATCAATTCTTGACAGAGATTCCAGGCCGCTCCAGCATCACGTTTATTATCACAATGAATAATCTGTCGGTTACCAGTTTCCAGGATCTCATGGTATCTATCTTGGGCTTACGACAAATCTATTCAAATACCTACCAGAGAGTGTGGTTTGATACTCCTGTGTTGCGTACACCTAGCTGGCAAAGCATGCAACTGCTGCCAGAGAGCTACACAGACAGGTTAGAATCTACCTGGGTGTGGATGATGAAAAATCTTGAAACTGAAGAAACCAGATTCAAAGGTTTCAAAGACTACGAACTCAGCAGACTGGATCGAGACATTGCTTGGATGCGAGATGGTGCCAAGCTGGATCCTGATTATGTGCGCAGACAAAAAGCAGACTTTTACAGATTCTTCAACGAACACGATCGACGCCGTGGCACACGATTCCTAAAGGTCTTTCCAGAAATGGTCGAATGGTGGGTAGATTGCGGCTATCATGCAAATCATAGTTGAACCTGGACTGGCATTAAACTACTTAAAGCCTGACAGTGAAATCCAGTTGGGGCAGTTGAGCATGACTGCAGACGCTTACGTGATCAGTTTAAAAACATTTGTCAGTCAGTGGCCCAGGGCGTGTGATATACTAGAAATGGGCGGTAAAATCATCATTGAAAAAACAGATGAAAGTCCAGTCACGCAATGGCACATGATATCCAATCAGCACTATGTTACTAGAATGCTCTCTGGCCAAATACGCTGGATCACTGGCGGCGATGCACCCAATGGAATAGTTAACTTAAACTCAGAGCATTTTCTGGCAGCAACCATCGGTAGTCAACCCTATGGGATTCCATTGCTGGATCTCAATAAACATACTTGCCGTTACAGCTTTCTCTTTACCAATAGAAAACTCAGACCACATCGTCAATATCTTATTGATCTATTACAGCAACGCAGACTGTTTGACAAGGCTTTATGGTGCAATCATGATCGAGATATAACTTGGGGACACCCTGAGTTCAATCATGTGTATTCAGAGACCCAAGTCCCAACACAAACACTGCCCGCAGGGTATGATGCTGAAAACAATCCTGGATGGGTTGACGGTGTAATAGTACCGCAACAGTATCGAGATACCTGGTTTACTTTAGTACCGGAAACTGTATTTGAATCTCCTGCTAGTTTTAGGACGGAAAAGTTTTATAAACCTGTGTTGGCAGGGCATCCTTTTGTGGTCTGCGCCAATCGCGGATTCTATCAAGATCTTCGTAATATGGGATTCAAAACATATGGAGAGTGGATTGACGAAAGTTTTGATCAGATAGATAACGGGCAACACCGTATCGAACGCCTGGTAGAACAAGTGGTTTGGTTAGTCAAACAAGATTTGTCAAAGTTTTGGGCAGAAACACACCAAGTGCGTTTATATAATCAGCATCATGCACTAGCGATACATAGTAGTCAACAACAGACATTTACACAGCAAATGAAAGATTTCGTCAATGCCTAGATTAAACAACGAAACTGACCTTGAATACAAACGCAGAGTGATTGACATCAAATCTGACTCATTCTGCGGAGCCAAATGGTATAATGCCACTATCTGGCTGGGGTCAGGCATGACCACAAGCTGTCATCATCCCTTGCCGCACCGAGTGGAAGTAGCAGAAGTAGAAGCCAACCCCAAAGCGTTACACAATACTCCTAAGAAGAAACAAGAACGTGAGCAAATGCAACGCGGCGAGCGTCCCAGCGGTTGTGAGTATTGTTGGAAGATCGAAGACATTGGTCGCGATAATATTTCCGATCGTGTTTATAAAACTGTATTATACTCTGACGAGGACCTAGAACATGCACACAAAACACCTGCCACGGAAGACGTTGATTTACAAACACTGGAAATCGCTTTTGACCGTACTTGCCAGTTTGCTTGTTCTTATTGCAATCCGGCTTTCTCAAGCACATGGGTGCGCGATATCAAGCAAAATGGATCATATCAAGGACTAATCAGCGACGGACGTAATCATTTTACGCATCCACATGATTCAGCACAGCTCTATACCATCAACGATCGTAATCCTTATGTGGAAGCGTTTTTTAAGTGGTGGAATTCAGATCTGCACCGCACCCTTAAAGAACTGCGGATCACAGGTGGCGAACCCTTGATGTCAGGCTACACATGGAAACTGTTAGATTGGTTCAAAGAGAATCGTGGAAAGTCTGCCACACGTTTAGCAATCAACTCTAACTTGGGTATGTCAACAGAAGATGTTGTCAAGTTATTGGATCGAGCACAAGGTGTCACACTGGATATCTATACCAGCAATGAAAGCCTGAATGAAGACGCTGAGTATATACGCGACGGACTTGAGTGGAAACAATGGATGACCAACATGCACATGTTAGCTGGCAGTGGCCGCCTACGTGGACTACATGTGATGTGTACTATCAATGCCTTGTGTCTGGAAACTTTGCCTGACTTCTTGGACTTGATGTTGAAGTTCAAGCAACAGTACGGTAGAGACTTTCCTACCTTTACATTGAACATACTGCGTTTTCCTAGTTTTCAGAGCCCCTTGGTTCTGCCTGATAACATTAGAACACAATACAAAGACAATCTACAACAATGGTTCACAAATAATCAGCACAACGAACTTCTGCATCAGATGGAAATCAATCAAGTACAGCGGTTGATAGACTATCTCGACGTGGTTAAGACTCCTCATTCAGATACCTTTGATCGTGCCAGTTTACACAACGACTTTAAGCAGTTTCACGAACAGTATGATCAACGTAGAGGTAAAGACTTCCGTAAAACATTTCCTGCCCTGGCAGATTGGTACAACTCATTATGACAAAGAAAAGTAACCTTAGCAACTACAACTGGAAGGACCGAGTACCCAGTTGGATTCCTTTAGAACAACTAAACGAAAAACAACAACACCAGTTGATGCACTCGGACACATTTTGTATGTTGCCCTGGATCCACTTACACGCATGGCCCGATGGTCGTGCATATCCTTGTTGTCTAGGCAAGGCCGAACATCCTGTGGGCAACTTCAAAGAGAAATCAATGAAGGAAATCTGGAACGACGAACCCATGCGACAGATGCGCCGCAACATGTTAGCGGATCAGCCCTGCGCAGAGTGTGGCGATTGCTATGAACAAGAGTCAGCGGGTTTTGCCAGCATGCGCAACAACTCCAATAAAAACTTTGGCCAGCACATTGATCTCATTGATCAAACTCTGCCAGATGGATCTTCGCCTGACATGAAGTTGCACTATTGGGATGTGCGTTTTAGTAATATTTGTAACTTAAAATGCCGTAGTTGCGGATCAATATTTTCAAGTCGCTGGTATGATGATGACATCAAACTTTGGGGCAAGGAACTACGCCCACGTGTGCAGTTTGCCGGCCGTCATGAAGAAGACGTGTGGGAACAGATGCAAGAGCATGTTCCACACCTGGATCAGATTTATTTTGCAGGCGGCGAACCCTTGATCATGGAAGAGCACAATCGTATTCTTAAACTGTTGATCGCCAAGGGCAATACCAATGTTCGACTGATCTACAACACTAACTTGACTGAACTGCGTTTTAAAAAGGAAAGTGTGATAGATCTTTGGAAGCATTTCCCCAACGTTTGTGTGGCAGCCAGTTTGGATGACATGGGTGAACGTGCTGCCGTCATACGCTCAGGAACAGACTGGGCGCAGGTAGAACAAAACATTCGAGATATCAAACGTGAGTGCCCGCACATTGATTTTATGATTAGTCCTACCCTGAGTTTGATGAATATTTGGAACTTTGTGAAGTATCATCGTTATATGATCGACCAAGGCTTCATTGAACCCAAAGACTTTAATCTTAATATTTTGCAAGGTCCTATGAACTATCGTATTGATCTGTTGCCAGCAGAACTCAAGCAACGTTTTAAGAAAGAGTTTGAGGAGCATATTGAATGGTTGACACCGCGAGATCCTATTCAACGTGCAGTGGGCGGATTTCAAGCTGCCATTTCTTTTATGATGGCCACAGATAACAGTCACATGTTGCCAGAGTTCTGGAAAACTGTGATGGACTTAGATTGGGCAAGAAATGAATCGTTGGAACAGGTTGTGCCTGAGTTGGTAGAGCTGGCCAGCTATAAACCTGACAATCGACGTTTACCCATTGCTCGCTCACACCGAGTGTTGAAAGACCATAGTCAATTTGAATGATATGAAAATACCACACAATAAATTCTGCGTACTACCTTGGGTCAGCATTGAAGCCAGCCCCATTGGCACAGTACGCCCGTGCTGTCTTGCCACAGACGAAATCCTAGACGATCAGGGCAACAAGTTCAAGCTCAATCAAGCAGGATTCCAGGAAATACAAAACAGTCGGCACATGAGATCTCTTAGAGAGCAGTTTCTTGCTGGCGAACAACCGCAGACCTGTCGTCGTTGTTGGAATGAAGAACGTGCTGGACGTACCAGCAAGCGTATGCATACCTTGGACAGACTCAAGCACATGGGCATTTCAGAAGACTGGACAGCAGATGCCAAGCCCTTGATGTTTCTGGATCTCAAGTTAGGAAACATCTGCAATCTTAAATGCCGTATCTGTGGATCATGGTCTAGCTCACAGTTTGCCACAGAAGAACTCAACTTCATCATTGACAAGGAAGAAAAGAAAACCAGCTTTCATTATCAAATGTTACGTGATGGCGCCTGGCCCAGAGAAAGCGAACAGTTTTGGGCGCAGTTAGATTCTGCCATGAGTGAAGTTCGTTACATAGAGTTCACAGGTGGCGAACCTTTTATGATTCGTGAGCATTTTGATCTCTTAAAAAGGTTAGTTGAGAAAAACTATGCACATCAGATAGAAATACATTACAATACCAACGGCACTCAGTATCCTGAAGAAGCCGAAGAGATTTGGCAGTATTTTAAACATGTAGAGATTGCGTTTAGCATTGACGATGTTGAGTCGCGTTTTGAGTACCAACGTACCAACGCACATTGGACAGAAGTTTGTGAAAACATTGAAAAGTTCCGAGCCATGCGCGAAAGAAATCTCAACATGACTTTGCAGGTGTGTTGCACAATCAATGTGTTCAATGTAATGTATCTTGAAGATGTAGCACAGTGGATTGACACACAGGATTTTGATTTTGTGTATTGGAATATGTTGCATGATGCTTACTATTTTAGTATTGGCACTTTGCCTGCGGAAGCCAAACGTGTGGCCACTGAAAGATTAACAAAGGCCAAGATACCGTTGACATTTAGAGATGAGATTAATCGAGTCATTGATTTTATGAATAATGGTGCCAGCTTAGATGGCAAACTCTTACGAATGAAGATTGAGGATTTAGATTTTAAACGTCAGCAACGGCTAGGCGATTACCTGCCTGAGCTTGCTAATGCCATTGGATATTAATGATCGACTTAGTATTATTACCTGAATATAAATCTGCGTTTATGACTCGCTACTTGTTGCCAGTGTTTTTGCAATGGTTTAGATTCCGGCAATGGGATGCCAACACTACCTATGATAAAAGTTCATTGTTTGTAACACACCATAACTCTGACGTAGAGTTAGCCGACAAGCTATATGAACAAGGCTATCGTGTTGCAGTTGAAGAGCTTTGGGAATATAGAGATCCACATCCACGATTTCATACCATCTCTTCTCTACGATGGTTTTGGATCAATGAAGCTCATTGGTATATGATGTTGGGGTACGACCGCTACTATCCCACAAGAAACTACAGCAAACTTGCACTCATGCCCATGTGTAGACCGCGACCGCACAGAGACATGGCACTACAAAAACTAGCACCCTGGCTCGATCAGTTTATTTGGAGCTATCATAATCGTATGTTGCCCAACGATCTTCCATTGGAAAAACGAGAGCCTGGTGATTTTATCAACTGGCAACGATACTTTAATCCTGAATGGTATGATTCCACATCATTTTCCATAGCAGTAGAAACCCTGGTCACTGGTCGCGGATTTATTACAGAAAAAACCTGGAAGCCCATTGCTTACATGCACCCTTACATGGTTGTTGGACCCAATGGCACTCTGAAACATCTACGCAGTTGGGGCTTCGAAACATACAATAATATCTTTGATGAGAGTTACGATGATGTAGATTTTAACGCAGGTAAGTTAGATATCATTGCGAAAAATGTCAAACAATATCAGATACAACCTTACGATGACGAAACAAGAGATCGTGTGGTTTACAACAAAAATAGATTTTACAATCTTAATCATTTAAAGACTGTGATAAAGGAAGACATAATAAATCCTTTACAGGAGTATATCAATGCGTCCTGAAACACTTTGCATGGCCCCCTGGACGCATACCTATCTAAGTCCTCAAACTGAACGACGTATGTGCTGTGCCAGCAGAGAACCTGCACAGAACTTTGAACAGTACATAGACACAGCCGCTGGCACAGGTCAATATATTCCTATTACCTTAGATGAACATTGGAACAGTGAGCATATGAAATCAGTGCGCCGACGCATGATGGCAGGAGAAACCTTGCCAGAATGTGATGTGTGCAACAGCAAGCTCTTAAATACTGATGTCTATCGCAGTTATTTTTGGGGGTTGTTTGGTCACAAATATGATGAAGCCATGCAATCAACCGCTCCAGATGGATTCACTACAATGAAACCTGTGAGCTGGGATTATAGATTTAGTAATCTCTGTAACTTTAAATGTCGTATGTGTGGTGACATGCTGTCAAGCTCTTGGGAAACTGAGGAAAAGCGTCATGACATGGTTGACTGGTCCAATCCCAAAAACAACTGGATGCGTCCCGAAGTCAAACGTGAAATCACAAAGTTCCAGGACACACAGATAGAAGCAGAGTTTGCCCAAGCAGTAGAAGAACATCGTATAGAAGAAATCTATTGGGTGGGCGGAGAACCGCTGATGTATGAACAGCATTGGCGTTATATGAAAAGAATTATTGAACTAAATGATGGACCTAAACTTTATGCAAGATACAATACCAACCTTAGCCGCGTGGATTATAATGGGATTAGTCTTTATCGTGATTTGCTATCAAATATACGTGACTTCCAAATCTGTGCCAGCATCGACGGAACAGGACAAATCGGAGAATACATCAGAACCGGTCTGGCCTGGCCCGTATTTTTAGAAAACTTCCGTCGTGGGTTGGAAATAGCTCGGCATCGCAGACAAATGCGACTGGACTTTACGTTGACTCTGCCCGGCCTGTTCGAAGTAGAAAACATGCAACGCACTGCCAATGAACTAGGAGTTGATATTCTGGCCAAAGTAGTATTTGCGTTTACTCCAGACATTGTAATGAGCCCGTTGGCACTGCCCAGAGAGCTGTTGAATCGTACTGTTGATTGTTTGATTCCCGCCACACATGGTGCTTTAACAGATGTGCTACTACAACTTAAGAATCGCCCTAACTTTGAAGAACAATGGCCAGATCAATATCAAGCAGGCCTTGCAAAGGGCAAGACTCGTGTGTTAAAATTAGAACAGATAAGGAATGATTCGTTCACCATGAACGACATATTAAAACAAGATGCAGACATATATGCCTGGTGGCAAGACATTAGACCAAGTAACGATTGAACTTCGGAACAGACAAACACGAGAGTTGTTTTCTGTTAAGATCAATGTGTTTGATAACTCGTTGAGTCACAAGTGGCTCACAGCTCTCAATGACTTGCTACGCAACAACTATCATTTAGAAAAGAACTACTGTTTCTTTGGCTTTGTTGATCATAAAAGAAACGGTTGGCACATACTCAATGAAGTAAATCGTAGCATTGATGCTATCAATCGTGCCGACCTTGGCTATCGCATTGACGATTACTTTGACATGTCAAACACTGTCACAGACGATGCCATTGATGGTCGCACAGCAGGACGCAACATACGACAAGAAAAGCTCAACTGGTTACACAGATACTTTGAAGATCTTCAAGGAGTCAGCGGTGCACCAAAAGAATATTACCAACGGGCCGATGCCAAAACACGTTGGCATATACGTCAGCTCAACCTGTTGTGTCATGAGTTCGAATCCTGGGCATTGAGTTATCGCAAACAAATAGAAGCACCTGAGTGGCAAAGACCCAGTCAGCTGATGTGTTGGCTCAACGCACCACGCTTTGTACTAGACGAAAAAGACTATGAGTTGTTTGGTATAGAAACAATCAACAGACCCCTGGGCGGAGTGTTTGTTGGAGTAAACAAAGCAGTGGGCAAACATCATTGGGAAGTGTTTCAAGATGAAGGCAGAGACAGCAGAGTGGGCGAGTTAGTGTCAACCACACTGCGCAGTCAAACAGAAGCTGCCGGCGACTTTGATATAGAATGGGCCAACAATCCCGGCAACTATGAATGGCAGAAAATACGGCTTAAAGAGTTTAGAGAGTGGTTGATAGTCAATGAGTTTGATCCCGAAGATCCTGCGCTGACCATTGGGCATCCACAGATTGGACAAGTTGATCTCATTGATACTTTCTGGACAAATGATTACCAGGCTATCTGGCAGCGCCTAAATACACATCTTGATGTGTACAGCGTGAGTACCACGGACGCTCGTGCTGTGTATGATTACTGCTGGAGTGATCGTACTTACGCACAACAACAGATTGACATTATTGGAGGCAGTAAATGAAATGGCTAAAAAACTTGATTAGCAGAATCAAACTAGAAATACGCTATCGCAAAAAGCTAAAAGAACTTCGCAAACGAGATCCTTTTATCTACAAATGAAACATATCTTAGGTATTAGTGCAGGGTTTCATGATGCCGCAGCCACTGTCATCAACTCAGATGGCGAAATAGTCTTTGCTGGCCACTCAGAACGCTACAGTAAGATTAAAAATGATCCTACGGTATCCCCAGAGTTACTCAACGAACTCTGTGAATGGAACTATGACACCATAGCTTTCTATGAACGTCCTTGGGTGCATAATATTCAACAGATTTATTCTGGACAACAACATTTTGGGCCTTGGACCACTCGAGGCGTATTAAAGCAACATCTTGGCTCTTGGTATCAAACACCCGCTCGTTGTGAAATCAGCTTTAACCATCATCTGAGTCATGCAGCCGCTGGATTTCAAACTTCGCCCTACGACAGTGCGGCAGTTGTTGTAATAGATGCCATTGGAGAGTTAGATACCATTTCAATCTACCGTGCCCGGTATGATTCCAAAGGCAAGGCCAAATACAAACGTGTGTGGCGACAACGTTATCCACATTCGATTGGCTTGTTTTACAGTGCAATGACTGACCGTGTGGGACTACGACCCATGGACGAAGAATACATTACCATGGGCATGGCAGCCTGGGGTAAAGATTCATGGTATCAAACTTTAAGTAACTTTGTTGTCAAAGACTATCATGATATCAAGTTACGTGAAAACTTTCACATAGGTGTCCCGCCTACATTATTAGAAGCAGCCAGCAATGAAGATATTGCTTGTGCCAGTCAGCTGGTAGTTGAAGATTTGATAATAAGTGTAATGAAAAAAGCCAAAGAACTTACAGGAGAAACCAATCTTGTGTACATGGGCGGTGTGGCACTAAACTGCTTGGCCAACAGAAATCTTGGAGACATCTATGAAAATATTTGGATTATGCCTAATCCTGGTGATGCCGGTAGTAGCCTTGGTGCTGCCGCTTTGGCTCATGGACATAGAGTTAACTGGAGAAATCCTTATCTCGGTCATGATATTCCTGGGCCTTATCCTGTTGTGGAGCTTATGGATAAGTTACTTACTGAACAGATTGTCGGAGTGGCATCAGGAAGAGCCGAGTTCGGTCCCCGCGCACTGGGAAACCGTAGCCTCCTTGCAGACCCTAGAGGCAGCAAGATCAAGGACCGCGTCAATGAAATCAAACGCAGACAAAAGTTCCGACCATTTGCTCCTGTGATCCTAGAAGAATGCGTCAATGACTATTTTGAAATGCCCAACGGATATACTGCTAGTCCTTACATGCAGGTAGTGGCACGTTGTCGTCACCCAGATCATTTTCCGGCCATCATTCACGTAGACGGAACCAGTCGTGTTCAAACTGTGAGCAAAGACTGTGGGTCGGGCATTAGAAAACTGCTGGAAGCATGGTACGTAGAAACAGGTTGTCCTATGTTGCTCAATACGTCATTGAACATACGTGGTGAACCCATGGTCAACAATCGTGCAGACGCAGATCGTTTTGAACAAAAATACGGTGTTAAAGTTTGTAGTTAGACTTTAAGAATGGAAGCAAGTGCTGTCTAGTCCAGGATAAATGACCGTTGGGGCTGGGATGAAAATCATCCGTGTCAAGCAAGTCATTTTTGATTGCAAAACGATATAGATTTTCCACACTGTATTCAATCATGCCATTGTATTTTGATTGTAGATCATTGCTGAGATGATCACGTATTTCAAAATCATATCCTCTGTTGGGGATTGACCGGTCTAAATAATCTAGAAATAAAAATTTGTATTGTTTTTGGCGCAGGTAATGATATAACATTGACACGTAGAGATAGTTTTCTACGGTCCTTGATTCAATACTTTTTATTTGATCCATGTCTTTAATAGATTGCGTTTGAGCGTTGCCTTTGCTATCAGGATGATTGCCACCACTGATACCCGATACCACTGAGTCAGTATAACTAAAGGTCATCGGAAATCCATTTACTGAGTCAGCAGATATGACAGCATCATCTCTATTATGGCAACTCCACATCACAATCACCAACGTGTCTCCAGGATTGAGATTTGTAGTTTCTAATGTCCAAATAGTACTATGACAAATGTGATAGTTTCCTGCACCTGGCAAGGAACAATCATAGACTTGATCTATACCAGCAAGATCTTTAAGATAATACGGCCAAGTAACAGCACCGTTTTCGCTGTTGTTGTAAGTAAAACTACACCCGCTGATTAACAGATTTTTATACCCAAGATCAGTTTCTGTTGCAAACTGTTTTGGGAATGATCTAGTTTTCATAGGTAAGATTCTAGTCCACCTCTGCGCCGAATGTCTTGTGTACAGCAACTAACTCCGCCATCCCAGAAGTAACTGTGTCGTAGTTCACTAATGATTGGCTCGATGCGATGCTTTTTGCAAAAATCAAACACATCTTTGTTATAGGCTGAAAAGATAACATGACTTTCGTCTAACACAAGGCAGTTTACATCAAATACAGTTTCGCTGACAAAGCCAACCCAACTACTTAGATACTTGTCTACAAATGCAGAAAACTCAGCAGTTGGTTTTTGTCCTTGCACATACCAAGCGCCATTGAAGTTTTCTTCTTTGAACTTTCCAACTTCCATGGCAGCCCATATACTTGAATCCCAGATCTTGCAAACATCCCAGCCAGGAAAGTCTCCAGCTAGATCTAAGTTCACATCGTGCTTACTTGATAAGATTACACCTGGTTTGAGTATGGCAAACACAGCATCGCCATGCCCGTCTGTGATTGCTTCGTGTATTCTATACTCTGGCCCTAACACATTGTCCACGATCCAACGGGTTTGTTCTGGCTTTAGGAAGTCTGAATTATCAAAGAATACATCGCGACCCACACGTACAATACATGAAGCCGACGCACCGTTGAGTATGCAGTTTGGATCCCAAGTTCCGTTGTGTGGATCTATCACTTGATCACCATACAGAGAACAAATGTCGTTGAGCTCTGCAACAGGGAGAACACGTAACAGTTTGTCGCCTAAGGTAATCTGCCAGTCTCTTGGCGTAAGAGGTGGGAGAGGTGCTCCTTCTCCAGACGTTTGCCAAGTTTGGAACTGGTCTCGATTGGGCAAGTTTGGCCTACGCACAGTGGCCCCATAGGTTTCTATAGTGCGTTGCAGATTATCTAAGTCTTCGGCTGTTTCTGACAGGATCTGTTGTAGTTGATTTCGAACTTGAGGATCTCTAATAAAATCAAAATAGTCTGGATCATAGGCTCTGCCTACTATGACTTCTTCCAAAGGTTGCCAGCTGGTATAACTGTTTACGGTATTTTTCATTGTGTTGTGAGTTGTTTAATCAAACTATTTAAACGATCCTGTTTGTTGCTTAAAAATAATCGTTGGTTGTGTATCAAGTCATTGCGACAGTCAATATAGAGTTGGTGTAAATCTACCTGTGTTACCAGCCGTTCTATTTCGGTACAGGCCATGTCCCAACGACGGGTGTTGTTGATTTCCTGATCATAGTTGTGATTGATTACATGATCAAACGTGCGATAGCCCATGTTTCTTAACTGAGCAATACTGCCTGCAGGTGCTATCAATAAAAACGGTTGACAGTTTTTAATAGGTTTGAACGTTTTTTCAGTCAGGAATGTTCCGCCGCTTTGGTCAGCATCTAAGTGTGTTTCGAGTATGACATTGAAGTAACTGTCATTGAAATGCTCATGCACTGTGGTAGCATAAAGATTGTGAGTGGCCGAATCTAACTTGTCGGCGCAAAAAGGTCCACTGGCTAGGAATCGATGAGTATCGGCACGTAAGTCATTAAACAAATCAACTTCGATCGGGTTGTCAAGATTCTCGTCATCGTTGATCAACTCTTGTGTGTTATAAGAAAAGTATCCCAACTCGTGTAATCCTTGTCTCCAGAGTCTGGCCATGGTGGTAGCTCTCCACCATTTGTGAGTTCTGACCAATGCTGTGTATTTTTTTCTTCTTTTGATACTGTGATCAAACGCTATAGGAGGCTCTTGATTTCTTAGTTGATACAAGCATTCATCATCAACAAAGTGTGTGAAGTTCTTGATCTGCCGGGCTGAAGAGTTTGCGCTGGTAAACTTGATACGATTAGGATCAATATCTTGATTGGCAAACTGTGATAGGATGTGTTCTTGTATGCGCTGTGGATTGTCTCCTTCGCTGTAGAAAAACCATAACGTCAAACTTTTAGTTCTAAGTTTTTCTCTTATAAAAGTTGGTAGTAGTTCAAACCAGTTGATACTAAAATCAAAATAACTAAGGCTGATAGGATATAATGTTTCTCTAGTTGCCTGCGTCCACTCTACCAGTCGATATTCAATGCCAGCACAATCGAGGTATTCAAAAAAATGCACAGGTTCACTGTAGGGCCACTGCCTACTAAACTGCCACCATTCAGGAGTGTAAGGTTGTGCTTGCCATCTAGCAAGATTAGGATACGGCTTGTTGTTTACAACACGGTCAATGCAAAAAGTTACCATTGTTTAACCATGTCAGTGAGTTCTTGCCACAGCAAACTTTCAAACTCTCTAGAGTAAAACCATCGGAAGTTATGTTCTACAACAGTTGCTAGGTGTCTTTGTAGTTGAGCTTTTTCTCTAGCACTAAGTGATTCAAGATCTGCCAATAGTTTACCTACACGAGATATTCTTAAATCATCGTCTTTGTCATCGTAATCTTCATTCCAAAACTCGCCAAAGGTTTTAAATCCATACCTACGAAGGTATTCCAGGCTACCCTGACATGATACTAGCACAAACGGTTGTTGCATGACAATAGGGCGGAATGTTTTTTCAGTTAGGTGTTGTCTACGCCCACTGTACACTGTTTCAGTGACCACATTGAGCAGGCTGCGATTGGCTAGCTCCCACATGTCTATTCTATGACTGCTGCCGGCATGGTTGGCCCCATGATCGATAATCAGCGGCAAGTCAACATGCCCTAGATGAATATTATATTCTTGGCAGAGTTCAGCCACAGTTTTGTTTTCGTAAGGACAGCGTTCAGGAAAACTGATAAAGTTTGAATCAACCAGTTCTCGATCAACCAGCTCATTTAACAATGCTACTCTATGATGTCTTTGCCCGCCAATGATATTGTTAGGACAGAGAAAAGTGCGTTCAATCTTTCTGTCCAGGAATGGCTGTGATAGAAATGTATGATTGTACCCTCGATACCAATCTAACGCGGCCCAGGCATGAAAGAAATAATAGGATCGATCGAGTCCATAAGTATCACACACCCAGTCAACCGCTTCACTGTTGTATTCAGAAGTGATTATGGTAGTGGGACCAAAATACTGATTGGTAAACTGATCAAAAAACTCTTTAACTCGATCTTGATGCAAGGGTTCTTGATCCCAAAATACCAACCGTTTTTCAGCTACATGATTAACTGGAGGAACATTGCAGATATCACTGAACGCAGTAGACCCAAATGGATCAAACCAATGCAATCCCACAAGCGGTCGGTGTTGCAGAGCCGACACAAATGTGTTATAATATATTTCATCGATACGAATCATGTTTGACGTCTTTTATCTAACCACTCCAAGTTATCGTTGGCCTCATGAGCGCCAAGCAGATAGCATTGAACATGCTTGTGAACTCAGCAGGACAAGATACTTATGGGTTGTTGATGGCCTGAATGACTATTCTCACTTTGACTGGTTATGGGAACCTGTGCCTTGGGAAGCTCATCAAACACATGTGTGGCCCAGTCAGCATCAGGAAAACAGCGGCACATATCTTGTACCCAAAACAGGCATCAGCGAAATAAACAGAAATCATGCTCCTGTGCCACGCATTGGATCTGTGCCACGCATTGGCATCGATCATGGCAATGGGCTGGGTATAATGTGCAGAGAAAAATCTAGATATATCTCAGATTATCTTGGTACCATGCGCCGAGTTCTCAGCAAATGTAAACATGAATATGTTTGGATAGTTAGCAGTGTATGTGACTACAGCAAGTTTGATTTTACCTGGCATCCCAGCGAATGGCAACAGGATATGTTGCATGTATTTGCCAGCAACGAGCAAGCGTTTGGCGACACATTCTATGTGCATGTACCTAGCTTCATGGCCAAAACAGAAAGTCTTGCCATACTAGAATGGTTTGAAACTTTAAACTTTGTAACGGATCATGCTGTGCCTAGACTTCCGGTTCCTGTATATCGTCACAGTTACGACAGTCAGGTTCCTGCTGTGTGGGAATACAACTTTCAAGATCCTGTGGTACTGTTTGTTAACGACAACTCTGAACCAGTGAATAATATTCCCACAATAAGTCTTTGGAGAGAAAAAACCAAGACCATAGTGCCCCTGACTCCAGGCGCTAGTAGTGTGTTAGTTCCTAGAGAAGCCAAAAACCATCTCAAGAAACAGTTATACGATTATCCCAACATAGACAAAACACATCGTGCATTGGGCAATGATCAACCATTAGACATTGTGTTCATTGACAACGGCGAACCCAATGCTGAAGAAAATTATATGCATTTGAAGTGGGCCGCTGAACGGGCTAACTCTGTCAAGATACATCGCAGTTCAGGAGTGAATGGTCGTGCGGCAGCTTATCATGCCGCGGCCCGAGCATCAACCACTGATTGGTTCTTTGCGGTGTTTGCCAAGCTCAAAGTCAACAGTGACTTTGATTGGTCGTGGCAACCTGATCGTATGCAACAGGCCAAGCACTACATCTTCCATGCAAAGAATCCTGTCAATGGGTTAGAATATGGCCACCAGGCCATGATTGCCTACAATAAGAGACTGGTGTTGGCTAACCCAGGACGCGGACTGGACTTTACCTTAGATGATGAACACGAAGTGGTACCGGTGTTATCAGGAACAGCAGAGTATGCTCATAGCAAATGGAGTGCATGGCGTACAGCATTCCGAGAGTGTTTGAAACTCAAAGGTCAGGCAGATGTAGAAAGTAAGTATCGCTTAAACAAGTGGTTGAACTTTGACAACACTGATCAACACATTGTTAACGAAGATTGGAGCCGATGGGGTGCAGAGGATGCTGTAGCTTATTATGAAGAAGTAGACGGTGACTTTGATGCTCTCAAGAAGAGCTATGAATGGTCCTGGTTGGCCAGCTATGCTTTACTCAAGCGCAATCTAACACCTGATCAATAACATATTCAACTTCGAGATCAGTGAGTTCAGGGTACAATGGCAAAGTCAACACACGTCTACTCAATGCACTTGCACAGCTTAGTATATCGGGGCCTTGGTACTGTCTAAACGTACCAATCTCGTGCAGTGGTTGTGTATAATGTATTTTAGTTTCTATCTTGCGTACAGCAAGATTCTTTTGTAGTATGTCTCTGTTGCCAATATCAATGACAAACTTGTGATAGGCATGATCGTGTTGATTATCTTGATCAATCAAACAGCGAATATCTGATTGTTTTAAACGTTCGACCCAGTATCCGGCAATCTTTTCTCTGCGTGTTTGCCATGCATCAATGTGTTGTGCTTTAACCAACATGTGAGCACAATCAAGTTCACTCATACGACTGTTAGTTCCTGTTTCGTTGTGTGTGGTTTTTCCATTGTCTCTCCAAGCTCGCACAAAATGAAAAACATCAATGTCGTTTGTAACTACAGCACCTCCATTACCATAGCAAGGTAGATTTTTCATAGGATCAAAGCTGATGGCAGCGGCCTTGCCAATGCGTTGACAATCGGCAGCCAGCCAATGTTGCGCCGCATCTTCAACAATGATTTTGTTATTGAGATTCCATTGCCGCCAAGTACTGATATCTCCCATGTGTGTGATACTGGCACCATAGAGTCCGATTAACACCACTGCTTGATAACTGACATTGGGAATCTTTTTTATGTCAAAAACTCCATTATGATCAGTGTCTATAAAATGCACATTCCACCCTGCACGAATGAAAGCGTTGGCAGTGGCCGCATAGGTTAAACTGGGGATTAAAACTGTGGGAGGGTTGGGAGCAAGTGTGTCTGCGGCATAGTATTCAGCAATGGCTTCTAGAGCAGAAGTGCCCGAGTGTACGCACACAGCATATTTCACGTAATTCTTTTTGGCCAACCATGCTTCAAACTCAGCAGTAAAGTTGCCATTCATCAAAGACCCACTGCGAAGAACTTCATCAGTGGCATCTAGGATCTCCTGCCGGAGATTGTTATACTGTTTTTTTAGACCAGTAAACGGAATTGTTAAGCCACTCATGGTACCTTTGGAAACCTTCTTCTACATCTATTTGGGGGTTGTAGTTAAAATCTCTACGTGCGGCATCAATGTTTAGTGCGCCACGACTGGGGAAATCTGCATCTTTGTCTCGTACTTCAATGGTACCTTGGCCAACTATTTTTACAGCAAGATTGGCCGCATCTAACAGTGTGCGACTGTGACTCTTAGTAATGTTGTAGGTTTTGTTATTGGTATTTGCACTCAGTGCGGCAGCCACAATACCATCTGCGGCGTCTTCAACGTAGGTAAAGTCCAGGGTTTCATTGGCACCGTTGACTTTGATTACACCGTTGCGAATGGCAGTCAACAAGAATTTTGATACCACACGATCTTCAACATCGTATTCACCGTACACAGCACTGGGCCGAATAATAGTATGAGCCATGCCCGTGCTACGAGTGTAATCACGCACAAGCCACTCGCCAGCTAACTTCATAATACCGTATTGTCCTTGTGGTTTGCACACAGCATCTTCTGTTACGTCGTCAGTGAAGTCACCGTAGACCATTGAACTTGAAATATAGAGAAATTTACAAACTTGATGCCGCTTGCTGGCTTCCAGTAAATTTAATAGACCTTCGCTCATGGTCTGAGAACCTGTCATAGGGTCAACATTTACGACCTTTTGTCGGGGAAAGCTGGCAAGATGAATCACAGTATCAGGCTGATAGTGTTGCATCATCCAATCTATTCCGTCTCGATCTGCTATGTCAACTCCATGCACTCTGGCGTCAGGGATCTTTTTCCTACGTTCAGACATGAGATAATCTAGTTCATCCTGCGGCACTAGTCCGTAGTTGGTTTGGATATCTGTTACAGCAACATCGTGACCCTGGGCCATTAGACGTTGCACTACATTGTGCCCAATAAGACCCAGTCCACCTGTGACTAGTATTTTTCTACGTTGTTCCATTTTAAATAATACTCCGTTGCTGATTTGTCTTCTACATCGCCGTATACTATACAACGTACTCCAAATGTGATAGGGTCTGGTCGTATTATGTAGCAGGGATCTTTGCAGTGATTGCGAATCCATTGACCTTTTTCTGTTGCCATGAATTCGCCCAAGGGAAAGGCGGCATAGAGTTCAGGATCCTCTACGTCGCCCATTGAAAAACTGTGAAATGTTATCTTTTGCACTGCTCTTATTATAGCAGGTTTAGACAGTTTGATCTACAAATTCGGCACTCATGGGGAATATCTTGGCTATGACTTCGGCGCAGGCTCTAGCTACTTCCATGTGTTCTAGTTGGGTGCCGTGCCCGCTACGAAGTTCGATAAAGTGTATCCAGCTTCGTAGAGTTCCGTTCATGTACAAGCGGCTTTCTGTAAGCCCTTCGGGCAACACAGCCCGAGCTTGTTCTTTGGCAATACCACGTTCTATTGCTTCTTCATATGCTATGCGAGCACATTCAATGATGAACTTTTGTTTGGCATCCCACCATACTTGTAACTCTGAATCATCCGTGCTGATGCTGTTCTGTCTGTTCTTTGTGTCTTGGAGTCGTGCTTCTCTACATACAAACGACAGGTCTCGAGTAGGGTTAGCATATCGCTGACTGAACTCTTGGAAGCTGAAGCTTCTGTGTCGCAAGATTTGTCGGGCAATGTCTCTGGTTGTGTTGATTTCACAGCAGGCCGACACCATTTCGAGTGGGCTCCAGTGTTGGTGTCGGACCAAGTATCTGATGAGCTTTTCTGATGATTCAGTGTTGAGTTGGTTGGAGGGATTGGACACACGGGCGCAATACGCAATGAGTTCCTGCGCATCTGCGATGCCCATGTCTCTAAATTCACCTGTTGGTTGACTATACGATACCAATCGAACATTCATAGATTTCCTAATATTTTGTCTGTGTAAGGTTGTATGTGTTGCGCTACAGTCTTAACGTCGATTACAAAATCTACATTTATAATAGTACGGCCACGTTCTGCCATGGCACGAGCTACTACTCCTTCGATGTCTTCAACATCAAGACCGTTGCGTCTCAGCGTTTCGAGGTTGATGGTTTTTTGACGATTGCCAGCAAGTTTTAGTATGACTTTTTTAACACAATCAATGGGTATATGTTCTTTGTCTACTGAACTTACAACATCTTCCCATTTTTCAATATCATCAACCTTGAGTTGCATCCGCCACCTTCGCTTTCGCTGGACGACCGCGCTTGGGCGCAGTGGTGGTTTCTGCAGGAACTCCTTCAAGATTGGCAGCTTCTTTGGCTAATCTGGCACTCTCGGCCAACAGTCCTTTGGCCTCAGCTTCCATCTTGGCAGCCTGTGAGCGGAAGTTTGCAGCCAAGGCACCATCATCCAGTGCTTGATTGCTACCCATGATATTGGTTCTAGCCTGTGGAGGCGGACGTAGTTCGCGACCAAAGCCATCACGGACTTTGGCTTTTCCACTGATGCCAGAGTTAGCATCTAGCTCGGCTAGTTTACTGATAGCCTGCTGACCTTCTTTCATCTGACGAAGTATTGAGTTGAGTTCGCTGAGTTTAACAGAAGAATGTGGTGTAGGTGTAACTACAACAGTTTCTGTTTGCACTTTTTTCAACATGCCTTCAGAGTGCAAGGCAACTAACATAGGACGACCGTCTGGGAACATCTTGCTGTTAATGGCCATGGCCAGGTCTTCTGCTTGCTGTGCTTCAGGCGTTTCAATAGCCTTCATCAGTGCATCGTGCATATGAGTCGGAAGTACATCAGGATAAACGACCAAACACATATGGTCCTCTCCGGGCACTTCTCTGAATATGATGGCTACCCTACGGTCGCCTTGTTTACCTACGTGTTTGATGAACATTGTCATTCTCCTTTTGGTTCTTCGGGTTGTTGTGGTGTTTCTGGTGTTGGTTGCATCTGTGTCAGCCAGGCTGATAGTCTGTCGTAACACTGACCAATCTGACTCATTTCTTCAGCACGAAAAGCACCACGTTCACAGGACACCTGTACTATGCTTTGAAGCATAATAAGATCTGATACTGCTAGGTTTACTGTTTGATTTTCCATACATCTATTTAATGATAAAAAAGAAATAGACGTAGTTTATGTCAAGAAAAAACCGCCTTTGCGGCGGTTGTAGAAAAGGTTTTAGATCAGTTTAGCCTTTTTGATTTTTATTTTATGTCTTTTTAGCATCTTCAGCTACCAAGGCCTTCATTAGTATGAATTTTTCGTGTAAATCCTTTAAACCAGGATGTTTTTCCATCAGCATTTCTAACTGTTCATCTTCCTTCATTTTTTTGTATGCCCAGTCCATGATCTGCTGTGCTTCAGGACTAAGTCCAACATCTGCAGATCCAGCAATGGCCAACCAACTATTGCCATCATAGACTTCTAGAGTTTGTGTGTTGGGATTATAACGCACCATTCCGGCACTCATGGAACCTGGGCTGATATAAGGATTATGAGCACCGCTGTACACAGACATCCATCTTGGGCTCGACGTAGAAATACCTTTGATCATCCTGACTGCTTCATAGATTCTAGGGTGATTATTTTGCCCAGTTCTTTTTCAAACTCTTGTTCATCAGTGATGATGTAGTGACGGTCATTGGAGCGATCTGTTTTGCGATCGTAGCAACGGAAACTGACCACGTATCCACCAATCATTTTTTTGACATTGATACGCAGACCGTCTTCCCAACTGTCATCTGCTACTGCAATGTGCATACCTGCCATACTCCCACGTAGCTCATGGATAGGACCATCTTGTTCCATCTCATCTTTGTGTTCCCAAGCCCATTTGGCTTTATTATAAAACCAACGATCAAACCACTTCATTACTGCCTCCAGCGTGTTTCACGAATCTCACGAATAATTTTGGGAATGATATCAGCAACGGCTGGTCCCAAGAACCAGCCCGCCCAACATCCCACTGCAAAGTAAAGGAAGTTGACCAAGGTCATTTATCTTCCTCGTACAATGCAAAAGTACCAAACGGTGGACTAGGATTCTTGTCACCGTGGATGATCCATACTGTATCACAGTAGTTAGGGTCACCCCAACTACCACATGGATAACCGTCTGTGAACACCACCAGGCGCTTGGGTTCAATCTGCTCATCTTTCAAGTGTTTAAAGATTGAATCAAAGTCAGTACCACCGCCACCTGCCAACTCGTAATCATCAATGGTGTCCAAGTTGTCCGAGTTGTACTGTTGTAGATTGTAGACTTCAGTATCAAAGCAAGCAATATGAATCTTGTAAGACTCAAATGCTTCCATGATACCTTTGACTTCGCTGAGAAAATCTTTGCCTTGCTTTTCAGAAATACTGCCAGACATATCAATATATACAGCAATGTCAATGGCATCAGTACGACTCATACCAGGCAATACAGCATCCATGTCCCAACCTCGACGGCTAGGGCGCATCCAAGTATAGTCACTCTTGATAGTGCTCTCCAACTGCATACGAAGCAGTTCGCGCCAGTTCATCTGCGGATCAGTAAGATCACTGATCAGGCGTTTGACACCCAATGGAATGGATCCAGCATCCGAGGCTTGGGCGGCCGCCAACATGGCTTCTTTGATCTCGTCCTTGATCTTTTGACGATCTTCGGCATTGAGCTTGGGACGACCTTTGCCCTGCTTGTCACCATCTGGGCCGTCGCTATCACTATCGCCTTCACCGTCCAAGTGATCATCCAAGAGCTTGTCAATGAGATCGCTGAGACTGATTTTTTCAGCGTTTTCGTACAAATAATCGTAAATCTCTTCAGATGACTTGCCCTCAAACTTAGAGTCATACAGGCAAGGCACTGATGTAATAAACTCACCAACACGATGTTTTTTCAAGTCTGCATTGACAGCAAAGTCATTGGCCACATTGAACAGTTGAGGATCACGATCGCCACGGCGACCAAAGTGATCATACACACAATGCAATACTTCGTGCCCAAACAAGAACTCGATTTCTTTGGGCTTGAGCATCTCAATAAAACGAGTATTGTAGTAGAAGTGACGGCCATCTGTGGCGGCAGTGCTACACCACTCATCGGCATTGACCAACTTCAATCGAGTGGCCAAGTTACCAAAGAAACTGGCACGGAGCAACAAACCCACACGGGCAGTTACAAGTTTTTCACGCACAATCTTGTCCAACTTAGGATCCATGGGACCAATAAGATTGGCGAACTTTTTAGCGTCGTCTTTGTTTTGTGTAGAAGTTGCGGTTTTTGTAGACATGGTTGCTCCTTAACTATATCTTATATTATACGGGAAAATGGATTATCGGTCAACCGGGTATTTTAGGGTAAAAAGTGTGAGTTCTTGCTGGCTTTTTACATAGATACGCAGGTCCTCATACCCATTGGTCCAACTCCAGTTGGTGTTTACTGCATCTGGCAGATCAGGTTCAGCTCCCGGATTGCTGTACTGGTGAATCATGGAAAGATATTGTTTGATATCGGCCCATTGTCGGATTTCGGCACTCCACCCATATGTGTCAAAAAAGTATTTTTGTGCTGTAACAAAGTGCATGGGGCCGTTCCAAGCACTCATGCGATTAGAGAAGATTATCGCATATTCAAAATATTTGCGATAACTCCAGCGACCATCAAGTTTGACTATTTTATATTTCATCTTTGATATTTAAGGCCAAAAATGATTGCATCGTGCGGATTAGCAAAATAAAAGTCCAACTGCCAAACATTGTTTTCGTTTTCTTCAAGGTCGGGGCTACGATAACGCCATCTTTCACCAGGACGACCAAACTCTTTAACTACAGCTCGTAGAGTGTCTTGAACTTCGCTGTGATTGTATGGGGCAAAAACCACCCGCACGGGTGGTTGGTAAGGAGGATGGGTTGGACCCGACATAGCCCTATGTCTCGTTTCCGATATTGGATCCAACCCTAAACCGATCAGCTATTCTGGCTTGCGCTAAGAATGTACTTGCCATACCGCTGGTGGAACTCGTCAAAGTTCTTGAGCTTGGTAGGTTGAAACGGCAGGTTGTAAGTAGTGAGCGCAATACGAGCACCCATTACAACCAGTTCAGTCTCAAAGTTCTTCATCATGTAAGCAAAGAAGTGGTCGGACATGGCATGAAACTCCCTGTCTGCAACCTTGCGTTCAATGGCACCCTTGAGCTCGTAGCACATGGAAATCACCAAGGAGTACATGGCACTGACTTCTTTGATCTTGAGTTCTGTTTCTTTGCCTGACAGGATGTCTTCGGGCTTGGGCATGCGGCCTGCAATCTTACGATGTGCCATGAACTTTACTGCCAAGCCTTCGCCCACAGCACCTGCAATCAAGTCAGTGTAAGTGGTCTCATCTACGTCTTCGTCGGCGAGCAGTTCGCTCACAAAGGTCCAGCTACGCGGTGTAGCAAAGGAACGACTGGCGCTCTTGGCATCAAAGTCGTACAAGTCTTGCTTGGCAAAACTCAAGTAACCAACCACATCCTTGTGAACGCCGTTGCTCACAGCCCACTCTTGCCACACAGGGAAGTCAACTCGCATTTCCAAGTGGACAAAACGGTTTGCCAACGGAGTAGGCATACGGAATGTAACACCCTTGTCAGACTCGCGGTTACCAGCGGCAACCATGACCACATTGTCGGGCAAAACATACTTGCCTACACGACGGTTCAGCACCAGCTGATAGGCCGCAGATTGTACAGCAGGCGGAGCAGAGTTCATCTCGTCCAAGAACAACACCACCACAGGATACTGAGAGGCAGTTTCTGCATCAGGCAAGTCAATGGGAGGAGCCCAGTCCATGACATTCTTTTCTTTGTTATAGAAAGGAATACCTCGAATGTCTGTAGGATCCATCTGACCCAAACGCAGGTCAATCATGAGACCGCCAAGTTCGCGAGTGATATCTGCTACCACTTCACTTTTGCCAATACCGGGAGGACCCCAGAGAAACAGTGGGCGCTTTTTAGAGAAGCATTTTTTGATGGACTTGCGGGCACCAACCGCGGTTACGGTGCGATGTTCAAATGACATAGGGCTTGGTCCTTGTTGTTGATGATTCTACTATTGTATGTGAAGTTGATTTCTGCGTCAACCTTATGAAAACTCATAAAATGTCACTGTGGGATCTAGACGACGTAGTTCAGTGGCCGCTGTAGTAAGCTGACGATAGCGGGCTTGCACTTGACTACGACTCAGTTCACCGTCGCAGGTGAGATTTTCTGGTGAAAGTTCGCTGTCAATCATATTGGCAATGCGTTGATTGTCTTTGCCAATGACCAATGCTTTACCGCCAAAGATAGCGTTCCATTGGTTTTTTTGATCTAGGTATTTTTGAAGATTTTTCACAGTAGGGCTCCTGTTTGTTTAACTTAGCCTATAGTATAGCAAATGGGCTATTTCTAGTCAACCAGGGCTTTTACCGTGTATTTTAGGTGTTGTTTTTTAGCAACACAGCAGATTCCAGTCTAGACACGTCATTCAATGAGCATTGTATAGTGATGCGCCTAGACTTTAGATTTTCTACACTATGCAAAACTCGGACATTGATAACGTACCACATTCCAACTTTCATAGACACAGAGTTTAGCAGTTCAAGATCGGTGTAGTCGTAATATAGCAATGGCGGGTGATCTTCTAAAGAGTACATTATTGGAGAATCTTTCTTTTGCCACCAAGAAGTTGTTACAGTTGGACCTCCGGTGTCTACCACGTACAGTAGTCCATAGTTTCGATAAGGATCAATGTGGGGGCCGTGAAATGGCTCGTTGCCCTCATTGGTGCAGATACTGCCATTGAAACACTCTAGATCAATATTTTCCTTACACCATTGTGTAAACTCATCAGCCAATGGGAAACGTCTTTGCCTTCGTGACTTGTATGTTTTTCCTTTGTAGTTTACTGATCTATTGGTGTAGTTTAAATCAGCAGTACCATTTTCTACACTGCCACCACCTTCAAAAGCACCAGGAAGATATTCTTCCTGGTGAACCATGGCCTGTGTAACATAGGCAAGAGGAGGATGAGGAATATGCGGCAGTGCCAAATATGTCAGCATATATTATTTATTAAGCCAAACCAGCGGGCGAAGTACCAGTTCACTGACAAAGTGCATGTCCCTAGAATCAAACAATTTGTAGATAGTTTCAGCCGCGTCTTCGCAACGTATTGGTTGTCTAGATGTACGATGCTTGCTCCAGTATCCAGCTGGCTGGGTATCCAGCATGCCTATGTCAACCAACATGAGTTGCGGCCAAGTGGTCATCTGATAAAGATAGTGAGTGGCCTCTGTGAGACTGAGTTTGTGTGTGCGGTAGTTGACAGCACGTTGACCTTCGCGCCAGTCAAACGGAACTATGGTATTACCGTGATGATTGCTCCAGCGCCTTGTTTGTTCACTGCCAATGTTTATAATAAACTTATTGTTTTGCTTTTCCCAACAGTCAACAAGAGAGTATAAGAGATCTACTTGTCCATACCCATCATAGGCGTTGTTGATGAATAGGTCACAGTCTTGTGCCTCATCAACAATCCTCTGTGGTTGTTTGATATCGTAGCCATTGCTACGATTAAACTCAAGCACTTTGTGGCCATGCTGTTCAAACACCTGTTTGAGATGTTGTCCTAGTCCTTGTGTAGTTCCTGTAATGGCTATTTTCATTTTAATGTAAACTTTATGTTGTTATAATCTACTTGTAAACTCAAGCGATCGCCAGTCATTTTTTCAACGCTATGATAAATCCATCCATTGAGTAGATACCATTGATTTGATTTTAAGACCACAGACTCTACATGCGTTAAGTCAGGATAATCTTGTGCTACTCCAGGCCAGTCTGGTTTGTCAAACTCAATAGGGCAGTTTGGCCGTTGCCAAAAACTAGTTTGTACATTGTCTCCACCGGTATCAATACTGTAATATAAAATATAGTGTCGATTATAGTCAATGTGCGGACCATGTATGGAGCTGTTACCTTGACTTACTGCCAAACTTGAGCAATGGTATCCTGTGGGAAGATTACAGGATATCCATTTATCAAGTTCTTGATCTAACATGTATCTATATTGCACCCTAGTCTGAAAAATCTTATTTCCCCAAGTTACTTTTCTCTCAAGATACGTTGAACCAGATTTTTCAAATCTTTCTCGTTGAGCAGGATCCCAAATCAACGATTTGTTGCTATGATCTAAAAGTATTTTGTCCACGTATTCTTTTGGTGGCACTGGCAATGACAATGGAATGTAGGTAAACATTTTATTCTATGTGATATTTTATTTCAAGTCGGCGTATGTTCTGTTCTAGACTGCCTCGATACTTGGTCCACTCATCTGGAAGTTGAGAGTATGTTGAAATGTATGCTTTGTACCATTGTTTGGCTTCTGCGGGCATTTCTTCAGCTAACCACTGATGCCATGGATGTACTGCACGACCTTTTTGTTTCCATTGAGTGTACCCTGGTTTCCAACTTGGATACACTAGTTTATGAAACTCCTCGTACGTCATCATATAATCAACACCGTCTTTTTTGGTAAACACTGAAGAATACCTAGGATCCAATACATCAAAGCCCCAGGGACCATTTACATATTTTGGATACTCGTTGTATTTCCAAAATAGCTCAGGATTTTGATCTAAAGATTGCACAGCGTTTAAACATAGATGTGCTTGCTTGATCATGAGCTCAGGCAAATCAGGTTGCAGGAAAAAGTTTTCATAGTTTTCCCTGGGATCATTGCACCATTGAGTATGGGGACTGGGTTGACTAGCGTAGTGATCAATCACAGTATAAAAATGCTTACCTGTTTCTTGATCAAGATTTAAGTTGGGTTTGGCCTCGGCAATGACAAAACACATAGTTTTGCCACTGTCTTGAACGTCTCGCCAGTGCTGAAATCTACGATGGAAACCCACTGTGGGACTGTGATAGAATCCAGTCATAGCAAGATTGTGTATGTTATTAAAAGCTCTCCAAGCGTATTCTCTTACATACGGATCTTTAAGATTCTGCCGTTCCCAATCGCTGTTGTCATGCAAAGTAAAACGTGTGTCTGGACAGTTTTTTAGTTTTTCCAATGCGTGTGGAATGGCCAGATGGAATGTTTCTGCAGTCATAAAGGCATGCATATTGCCCTTGTGCCCATCCAATGTGTGTAAATGGAATACTTCGTCCACATGAATACCGTTGTCGATAAAACTGTCAAGCACACAGGTACTGTCACAACCACCACTGAACATGACCACAACATAGTCATAGCGATCTCGGATTTGTTGTGCTCTACAGCGATACAGTTCTTGTATGGATTCCTGTGGCTCCACAGTCCAATCCAAAGATTCAAACAGCGAGTTATTGAAATCCCACTCTACTTCATAGCCGGTGGCCATGCTATGATGCACAGCGTCTAGCTTGGAATAAAAACATTCATCTCCCACACGGAAGAATCCAAACTTGTTGAACTTACCATCAGGGATGAATTTAGGATATTGTATCATTTGCCTGTGTAACGATTGATGTGATTCTGAATAGTTTTCCATTGAGCATCTTTGGTCTGACCGGCAGCGATGCCTGTCGGGTATGAATTGGTTTTATTATATTCTATTAGCACAGGATTGGTCTTGATTACTTCCACTGTTTCTTTGGCTATAGTGTCGGGATCTGTATTAAATGCCAAATACACATACATCTGTCCCGACCCGATCCAGGGATTCTTAGGATCCAAATCTGCTATACTTTTCCAACCCATTTTTTCTGCCACGGGCTTGGCCGCTGTGCTCAAGAAACATTGAGCACCAGCACTGGTCACGCTGGCCGCATTGGTGCCAATGGTAAAGTCAACGTCACCACTGACTAGAGCTTGTGTGTTTTTTGGTTGGCCTTGGAATCTCAAAACTTTGGTGTCTTTAAGATTTAGCGTTTTAACTAAACTTTCTGCCACTACTACATTGGTGCTGGCAAAAAATGTAACACCAATTTTGTTACCACCGGCTAAAAATTTAGGCAAGGCTTTTTCAGGAGGCAACATGCTACATACCACGTAGTGGTTGGCCAAACTAATGGCAGCTACGTTTTTAGGATCTATGGTCAGTCCACAGGCATCGGCTGCACCAGGTGCCATACGAGTGTATGCATCTTCTTCTACCTGGAAGTTCATCACTGCTGGCTTGCCAGGATTGCCATCCAACCAGGCCTTGGCCGCCCTGCAGTTGGGAGCACGAACAGCGTCCACACGCCAGTTATTCTTTTCTAGTTGTTCTTGCATGGCTTTGTTGTGGCCATCTATCAAGCCGCCTGCAGGGCTGGAGTAGATCACAGTGATTTGCCGCTCCTTGGCCTGCGCCCCGGCAACCAAAAACAGTGATAACAATAACGCTGATATTCGAAACATTTTTCTATCCTTTAAAATATATCTGCCACAGATTAAAAACTGCTTGATCAATGTTGTTCTGTAGTAAATAAACAAACAACACCGGCAGCAAGTCCAGTTTGATTTTCAAACAGGCCAACCCAATCACAATCATTATAGCATACAGCACAAGATATAGCAACAGCATTTGACTGTAATATCCTTGCCATAACACCGCTACAGACACAACAATAATTATTGAGATCAAAGTCACCCGGAGATTTATTTTGCTTATCCATTGAGCCATGCGCACGGCCATGGGCCAACAGAAAATCAACCCTATGACATTGGCCATGGCAAATGACCATAACAGCCATGCGTAGTTGGTGTACAAAAATGTGCCTCTGCTGAAATCTGCACCATTGGTCATCATGAGATTGTAAAGTATGACTTCTGATATGGTTATTGGAATGCCAAAAATCATCAGAGGAATCATGGTACTGAAAGCGCCACTGGTATTGCCTGTTTCGGCAGCCACTATGGTATGCATGTCTCCGGGTGTGTACAGTGATTTTCTGATTCTGCGCCATTTTTCATAGGCATAGCTGCCGGTAGCACTGAGTATGTAACTCAGTCCAGGAACCAGTCCCAGGAACCAACCCAGTATGCTACTACGCAACATAGTGGGCACATAAGGACCAACTTTAACAGCAGTTTGCTGAGGGGGCAAAGTAACATGATCTAATGAGATTGATTTGGCCAACTCTGTGAGCAACAAAGGAATCACATAGATACCCATCAACACTGACATCAGCGGAATACCTTCTTGTAGTTGTGGTAGTCCAAATGTCAGTAGATCTTGACCTGTGGTATAATCAAAACCCACTTTGCCTATGACATATCCCAAGGTCATTGCTGTCATGGTCTTCCACCAGGTGGATTGGCTGGTAATGGCCACACCAACCAAGGCCAGGGCCAACAACGCCAACTGCACATTGTTTTTGAATATCCATGTGCTTTGTATGATCACTGAGAACAACAGCAGGGCCAATACCACTGCTATGGAACTGGCCAGTACTCGACCAATGGCTGTGATTCTAATGCTGGCCTGCCCCAGTCCTTTGGCCATGAGTCGAGGACCTTCGTAGCTGGCCGGTACTGCACTGGTTTCGCCAGGCACTCCAAAATAGGTAGCAGGTACAGAGTCAAGATACTGGCTGGTAGTAATCAAGCCAATATAGAACACAGCCAACTGTACAGGATCTAGAGACAGCAAAGCCAAATAAGCGATGGCCAGGAGTTGTGCTGGACCAATGCCGGGCACCAAGCCGACCACAACACCGGCTAGGCTTCCTAATATGGCAAAAGATAAAATATCAAACATAAGTTAAAAAAAAACACACAGGGGTTGCCTGTGTGTCTTAGGTTACAAAGTTCTTGGATTAGAACGAATGACGTATACCAACTGCATAAGCAGATTGATCTGCGCCAGCTGTTGCCAAGTAGTTGCTTGTGCCCAATGAGTTCAAGTTAGCACCGCCGCCACCATAGGCTGCGATACCAGTTGCACCTTTGTTCTGTACAAACGAACCTGCCACATAGGCCTGGGTGCGCTTGCTGAAAGCATAGGTAGCTTGCACAGACTGGAGGCTTGCTCCGTTGTTGCTACTGTTGTTGTCTTTGAGCTGATAGATACCAGTTGTGACATCGACCTTGGGGTTGACTTGATAACGAGCACCCACACTGTACAGATTAAAACTGCCGTTGCTTGCAGTTTCAGCTGATGGATTGGTCAACTTGAAATAAGTGGAAGTCAATGTGAGGTCCTTGGTTACACGAGCACCAACACCACCAAATGTTGTTTCGCCTGCGGCATTGCCAGAGGAGTTGTTGACTTTGTACATACCAACAGCGCCGTAGAACATGCCATTGTTGTCGTAACGAATCACATACTGATCAGCAGAGCTTTTGTCTGCATCTCCGGCAGTGTTACCAAACACACGAGCGTATGTACCACTTACGCCATAAAACTTAGGTGTGTCATAGCGAACAGTGTTGCTGGTAAATGGGCTACCTGTGTAGTTGGCCAAACCAGTCTTGGCAGTGGCAGTACCACCGAATGAAGAACCGTCAGCAATGAAGTTTGTGATAGAACCAAAGTTTGAGTTACGACGTGCATCTAATGACGCATAGTCGCCCCAAGCCGCATTGGCTTGACGACCCAAGGTCAGTTTACCAAGTTTGGCATCTTCTAAGAACACGTTGGCACCACGGCTGAACACAGCATTGGCTGAACCTGATGCTGAGCCAAGACCTTGTGAACCAGTGCTACCGTTGGCGCTAGAACCATCAATCTGGCTTTCTAACTGCGCACCAGCTGTTAATCCACCACCAAGATCCTCTGTGGATCTAAATCCCAAACGGCAAGTCTGGTCAATACCGCAAACAACAGAATTCAAACTACCATTAGCCGCTCCTGCATTGTTGGTGCTCATTACACCCATGTCCATGATACCATATACTTGAACATTGGATGATTGTGCTAGGGCAGAGCCTGCGGCGGCCGCCATCAGTGCTACTGCGATAACAGATTTTTTAAACATTTATTTTCCTTTCGAAAGTTATTAAAATAGCAGTTGCTATTATAACAGAGTTACTTAGCACAAACAACAAGATCTAGTATTTTTTTTACCCAAAAGTAAACAGCACACTTTCTCTGCTGAGTCCTGGGGTTATACGGCGTGTTCCGTGGGCTTTTTTGACAGTATTGTTGTTGATGTACCCTGCGTTGGGAGCATATGGAGTCTCTACGATGTCCAAGCCTTGTACATCTACAATAGAGTCTACTCCGTGCTGAGAGAATAAACTAGGGTTTTTATCGCCCACGTACCACTGTGTGCCCATGTTGGGTTGTGCAATATCTCCACAGTAGACTTGTAGCAAGACCCGGTAGTTGTCATTGTCAAAGTGCCAGGACAGTTGGTGACCAGGAAGGTCGATGAATATTTCTTGATTGAGCGGACGTAGTTGTAGTCCTGTGAGTTCGCTGACAGCGAGGTTGATATCCTGAGCTACATCTTGAAGATAACTGTAGTCTGGATTGTTGGGCAGGCTCATGAGCCTGTTGGGAACGAGACATTGCCATCCTGTGACAGTTTCACGATAACAACGACGTATCTCACGATAGGTTTGGTTATCAAAAACTTGAGGTAGATACCAGAGCCCCGGTGCCAGGCTCTGGGCTTGTTCTGTGTGTAGCATGTCTGTATTTACTGTGACATGCTGAATGCAAGATTACTTCCGATCGCCTCTGGGCTGACGAACTTGCTGTTGACTGGCCAATTCAGCTTGAATCATGCTTCGTTTGATCGCCCCTCGAAGATGAGGATCTAGTACAGTTGCTAGAAATCGCTTGCTTTGTTTAGTCATTCGGTAGTTTGGTCCTGGCTTCATAGATACTTTCTTATAGAGTTGATAAAGATGGTGCCGGATGTCGGATTTGAACTGACGACCTACCGCTTACAAGGCGGTTGCTCTACCACTGAGCTAATCCGGCATGTAG
>Ga0114968_10000192_pt1 | contig 45388 bp, 40 predicted proteins | sample M_130807_EF_Meta_FD_87020 | JGI IMG/M metagenome (GOLD analysis project Ga0114968, IMG submission 87020) | Freshwater microbial communities from Lake Montjoie, Canada to study carbon cycling - M_130807_EF_MetaG | ecosystem: Environmental > Aquatic > Freshwater > Lake | place: Lake Montjoie... | reverse complement strand
GCAGCGCATTGATCGCATCCCACTGCGCGCTGGTCGGTCGATCGTCGACTGACACACGTCCGACGGGATCACCAAGAGCGCCATGGAACACCGACCCAATCTCGAACATGCGCAGATGAGTTGTCCCGCGTCCAAGATTGCGTTGAGCCGCGGCCAGGAGTCCTGGCACGAGGGTGCCGCCCAGGTAGGGCTGCTCATCAGAAATCGGATTGGCCAGCTTGGCCGTGAGGCGACGCGCATCGCCGGACGGCAATCGCAGCGCATCCAGCTCTGCGGGACCCACAAATGGATACGTCAAGACTTCCACTGCGCCCCGGGATGCGAGCACTGTGCCCACGCGCCGCTTCATGCGTTGAGCCGGCGTAAGACCATGACCCAGTGCAGCAATAGGAAGAGTGGACGGCAGCGTGTCGTACCCAACCAGGCGTACGACTTCCTCAACGAGGTCTGCCGGATCGGTGAGATCGGTTCGCCAGGTGGGTGCGGTGACCGTGAGGACATCGTCTCCCGAGACTTCACACCCCACGGCTGTGAGCAGCGTCACCACGACGTCGCGCTCGATGGGCATGCCGGCAATGCGTGCCGGCTCATCAGCGCTCATGATGATGTTCGTGGGGTCGAACGGCCCCTCGACCGCCGTCATGCCGCAATAGGCGCCGCCCGCGAGGTCTAGGAGCAATTCGATTGCGCGCGCGGATGCATAGGGCGCGAGCACGCGATCCACACCTCGCTCGTATCGACGCGATGCCTCTGAGGACAACTTGTGTCGTCGCGAAGCCCGCGCGACATAGTCGGCACTGAACCAGGCCGCTTCGAGTGCAATGTCGGTGGTGCCGTCCTCGACCTCGGATGTCAGGCCGCCCATGACCCCGGCGAGGCCGATGGGCCCTGAGTCGTCGCGGATCACGAGGTCGTCGGCCACCAGAGTGCGCTTGACATGGTCGAGAGTCTCGAACACCGTGCCCGCTGGTACATGCGCGGGGCGGATGGCGCCGCGAATCTTTGCCTTGTCGAAGGCATGGAGCGGCTGCCCTAACTCGAGCATCACGTAGTTGGTGATGTCGACCGCCAGCGACACCGGTCGCATGCCGCACGCCGACAGGCGCTGCTGCATCCAACGAGGCGAGGTGGCACTCGGATCGATGCCGACGACCGTGCGCATGGTGAAAAGCGCACAGGCCTCCAGATCCTCGCTGCCGCATTCGACTGGTGGATGGGTCGGTGAGGGGGCGGGAAGAGCGATGTCGCGATCGATCGGATCCATGAACGTGACGCCGTAGGCGATGGCGAGTTCACGCGCAATGCCCCGCATAGAAAGTGCATAGCCACGGTCCGGGGTGACAGAGATATCGAGCACCTCGTCACCAACGCCAAGCAGGGTCTTCGCGTCGTCGCCCGGCGTTCCCTCGGAGAGAATCATGATGCCTTCGTGAGCGTCGCTGAGTGCAAGCTCGCGCTCGGAGCAGATCATGCCGTCGGATACATGGTTATAGGTCTCACGTGCGGTGATCGTGAAGCCCCCGGGCAACGTCGTCCCGGGAAGCGCGACGACAACCATGTCTCCCGCCACGAAGTTACGTGCCCCACAGATGATCCCGTGCACTCCGCCGTGGGCCGGGCCCACATCCACCTGGCACCAGCGAATGGGCTTCTTGAACTCCGTGAGTTCCTCGACCTCAAGAACCTTGCCCACCACGAGGTCTCCGAGGACACCGCCGCCAATCGTCTCAACGGTTTCGACCTCAAGTCCGGCTCGAACCAAGCGCTCGGCAACGTCACGACCCGACTGATCGGCAGGAATGGCAACAAGTTCGCGAAGCCAGGACAGCGGGGCGCGCATCAGGCTTCCAATCCAAAGGCCAGGGAGAAGCGCACGTCACCCTCGACGATGTCGCGCATATCGGTGACACCATTGCGGAACATAAGCGTGCGTTCGATACCCATGCCGAAGGCGAATCCGCGGTAGCGATCAGTGTCGATGCCGACGGCCTGCAACACACGAGGGTTGACCATGCCGCAGCCTCCCCACTCGATCCAACCCTCACTGCCGCATGTGCGACAGGGACGGTCAGGATTTCCCACCGACGCCCCACGGCACACGAAACACTGCACATCGAGTTCGGCACTGGGCTCGGTGAAGGGGAAATACGACGGACGAAGGCGCGTGATGATGCCTTCACCGAACATCGCCTGTGCGAAGTGATCGAGGGTGCCCTTGAGGTCGGCCATGGTCAGGTGCTCATCGATCGCGAGGCCCTCGACCTGATGGAACACCGGCGTGTGGGTCGCGTCGAGCTCATCGGTGCGATACACGCGGCCAGGTGCGATGACGTAGATCGGCAGCGGGCGTTCGAGCATCGCTCGGATCTGGATGGGCGAGGTCTGGGTGCGCATGACGACGCCGCTGTCGGGTGACTCCACCCAGAAGGTGTCCTGCATCGTGCGGGCGGGGTGATCCGGCGGCACGTTGAGCGCATCGAAGTTCGCCCACTCAGCCTCGGCCTCGGGGCCTTCGGCGATGTCGTAGCCCATAGCGATGAAGACATCGGCCACATGCTCCATCAGGGTGGTGAGCGGGTGTCGCGCACCCAGCGGTGCCCAGTCGGTGGGCAGAGTGACGTCGACACGTTCGTCGGCCAGTACGTGTTCGTCGCGCTCAATCTCCAGCGCGGCCTGACGCGCATCCAGAAGGCCCTTGATCTCACCGCGGGCTTCGCCCACCCGCTTGCCGACCTCCGCCTTGGCCGCCGGGGGCAGTGCACCGATCTCTCGGTTGGCCAGAGAAAGGGGAGATCGATCGCCGGCATGGGCCAGACGCACCTCTTTGAGCGCGGCCAGATCGACGGCTGCAGCGATGTCGATCCGCGCCCGCTCAATCATGCCGGCCACCGCGGCAGCATCAAGACTGGCGACCTGCTTGGGGTCGAAAGAGGTATTAGGACCGGACACGAGAACCATCCTGCCGGACGCGAGGGTCGCACGCGCGCAGGGCTCAGCCCAGGACGACGCCAATCAGTGTGTCGACAGATGCTTCGAGGTCTCCGGTGCCGTGCAGGATGAGCCCCGGGCTCAGCGGTGGCTCATAGCCCTGTCCCACACCGGTCATGTTGGGCAGGTTGCCGGCAGCCGCCTTGGCGTACAGGCCCTTGGGATCGCGCTCGGAGCACACCTCGACCGGCGTATCGACGTACACCTCGAGAAACTCCCCCGGCTCGAACATCGCGGCGGCAGTCTCGCGATCGGCGCGGTAGGGCGAGACCAGCGCGACGAACACCACCAGCCCGGCGTCACGCATCAGCTTGGCGACCTCGGCCACCCGACGCACGTTCTCGGCGCGGTCTTCAGACGTGAAGCCCAGATCCTTGTTGAGTCCGCCACGGACGTTGTCACCGTCAAGCACGTACGTGTGCACTCCCATAGCGTGCAGACGTCGGACCGCGGAGTCAGCGATCGTGGACTTGCCAGAGCCGGGCAGACCGGTGAGCCACACGACCTTGGCCTCATGGCCCATCAGCAGTGCACGCGCCTCATGATTGATCTCGTAATCCTGATGAACGACATTGAAAGCACGTCTCATCGAGTGGCGCATGAGGCCGGCGGCGACGGTGTCGGCGGTCACACGATCCACCAGCAGGAACCCGCCGGTATCGCGGCATGCGCGGTAGGGATCCATGGGGATCGGGCGATCGGTGGCGATCTCCACGCGGCCGATGTCATTCATCTCCAGGATGCGGGCCGCGTGCTCATAGCCCGTGACGACATCCATGCGGTTGCGGACATTGGTCACTGTGGCCGGCACGGATCGCGATCCTGACACCAGGAGATACGAGCGACCGTGGGCCAATGGCTGCTCACCGAGCCACACGAGATCGACCGCGAATCGGTCGGCCGGCTGGAGCTCGTTGCCACCGGCAATGACATCCCCGCGAGTCACATCCACTTCATGGTCGAGCGTCAATGTGACGGCCTGTCCGACGGATGCCTCTGGCAGGTCGCCGCCATGCGTGACGATGCGATCCACCACTGCTGAACGTCCAGAATCCGCAACGGTGACGGTGTCGCCCGTGCGGACGGTGCCCGAAACCACGGTGCCCGCGTACCCGCGAAAATTGTCTTCAGCTCGGACGATGTACTGCACTGGGAACCGAAAACCCACTGACTCCATGGCTGCAATGGGCTGCCACTGCTCAAGGAAGCCCAGCAGACTTGGGCCGACGTACCACGGCATGCGATCGGCGGATGTCGTGACATTCTGTCCGTCCATCGCCGAGATGGGGATCGACACCACCTGCGGCACTTCAAGACGCTCAGCAGTGGCCAGAACTTCGGCCACAAGGGCATCGAACACCGACTGCTGGTAGCCGACGAGATCCATCTTGTTGATCGCCACCACCACGGTGCGCACTCCCATGAGTGCGCAGACCGTGAGATGGCGGTGCGTCTGCTGACGAATGCCGCGAGCCGCGTCGACAAGGAGAACAGCGACGTCACCGTTGGATGCGGCAACAGCCATATTGCGGGTGTACTGCTCGTGGCCCGGTGCATCGGCGATGAGCACGCGACGACCGTTGGGCAAGTTCATGTGGCGATAAGCCACGTCGATGGTGATGCCCTGCTCGCGCTCGGCCTCAAGGCCATCGGTCAGCAGCGAGTAGTCGATCTCCCCCACCGGGATCGTGGATCCGCCACGTCGGGTACGTCGCGCATAATCAATCTGGTCGCTGGGCACACTGCCGGTCTCGGCGAGCAGCCGCCCGATGAGGGTCGACTTGCCATCATCAACGGAACCGCAGGTAACCAGATGAAGGACAGGGACGAGTTCGGTGGCCATTAGAAGTAGCCCTCCGCCTTCTTGGCCTCCATGGAACCGCCACCTTCGCCATCGATGAGACGGCCCGCACGCTCAGAGATATTGGAGGACTCCATCTCAGCGATGAGGTCGGGCAACGTTGCAGCCGTTGATTCGACCGCTCCGGTCAGGGGATAGCACCCAAGTGTGCGAAAGCGCACCGATCGCATCTGCACCTGTTCGCCATCGCGTAGCGGGAAGCGATCATCGTCAACGCAGATGAGGGCGCCGTCGCGCTCGATGATGGGGCGCGGCTTGGCGAAGTACAGCGCGGGGATGGGGATGTCCTCGCGCTGGATGTATCGCCACACGTCCATCTCTGTCCAATTCGACAGAGGAAAGACGCGCATCGACTGCCCCGGTGCCAGCTGGGTATTGGCTGTGCGCCAGAACTCAGGGCGCTGCTTGCGCGGCTCCCACCGGTGACCTGGCTCGCGCAGGCTGAAGATGCGCTCCTTGGCGCGACTGCGCTCCTCATCGCGGCGGGCACCGCCAATGGCGGCATCGAACCCGTACCGGTCGATCCCCTCGCGCAAGGCAACGGTCTTCATGAGTCGGGTGTACTCGTGCGTTCCGTGGGAGAAGGGGGAAACGCCTTCGGCCATTGCTTCAGTGTTCTGCGCTATCCGCAGGTCTAGACCGAGTTCGCGCACCCGTTGATCGCGGAACTCAATCATCTCGCGGAACTTCCACGTGGTGTCGATATGCATGACAGGGAAGGGAAGGGCCGCTGGCGCAAACGCCTTGAGCGCAAGATGAAGCAGCACCGACGAGTCCTTGCCGATGCTGTACAGCAGGACGGGGTTGCGAAAGGCTGCCGCAGTCTCTCGGTAGATGTGGATGGCTTCGGCCTCGAGCTCATCGAGCACCGCGCCATAGGGAACCGCTTTCATGCCTCGGACAGAACCTCCGGTGCAGGAGCCGGGGCGGAATCCATGCCGTCCATCGACTCCATGCCGTCCATCGACTCCATGCCGTCCATCGACTCCATCGCCTTCAGCGTTCCGTCGCCAAAGCGCGGATCTTGCCCCTTGGCGGCAATGGCGGCCGCCCGAGCATCGCGACGGCGCTGAGCTTCGGCTTCAGCCTCGGCGATGAACTCTGGTGTCAGCGTTGCCCCATCGACGCGGCTCACTCCGTGCATGCCGGTGATGTAGGCGTCTAACTCGGGACCTGATTCATATGACGTAATGAGGCAGTAACGAGGCTCGTCGCCCGGGTGCCACACCGCGTGGTACAGCCGCTGGGTGTCGATGATGACCTGGGCGCCAGCGGGTAACGGAATGCGCGTCTCAGTGGACGGATCGTCCTTGTCCTCGCGAAGGACCATCAGCGAGTCGGGGTTGTCCGTGAGATTGAAGAACGCGCGAACGATCCAACCGGTGCCCTCCGGATTAAGTCGGTTGTTGTCATCGCGGTGCAGGTTGTAGAGCGCATCCGCATATGAGTTGGGCTGCAACTCGATGATGCGGCACCGGCCAATGTTCGCCCCGGGAGCCAGCGCGCGTTCGACAAGGCGTGGTGCAGCCGCAACGTTGGCCGGCACCCACACACCGTCCTTATCGGTCTTGGGCGGCGTGTGGTTCCAGAAGCCGTTGCATTCCATGTCGCCGTAGGCACTGGCCAACGGGGCAAAGCGCGTATCGCCGGAGGACTTCCAATCGACGTACTCCACATCGCGCCACTCCTGCGCGTCAGCAGACTGGTCGTAGGAGTCCAGAACCACATATCCCGTTTCCGCGAACACCGGCAGTGAGATGTAGTCAGCAACGTTCATGAGTTCCTCCCTAGCATCCGACAAGTGTGTCACTTCGACTGCGGCGAAGTCCGCTCACCATGCCGCGCCACGTAGAGCACGATGGCCGCGGCGACCGCAGCATTCAAGGACTCCGCTGAGCCAGTCATCGGGATTGAGACCGTGAGATCGGCGCACGTGCGTGCCTGTTCGCTCACGCCGTGCGCTTCTGACCCCACCAACCACACGGTGGAATCCCCCACCGACCCAGAATCGACGGCCGCAAAAAGGTCAACGTCGCCATCGCCGGTCGCTACTGCCAGTGACCGTGATGCCGCGTGTGCCGCCGTGGCGATGTCTTCGACGCTGGCACCGGTCGCGATCGGCAGGTGGAAAAGCGAACCGGCCGTCGCCCGCACGACCTTGCCGTTGTGGATGTCCGCCGAGTCCAAGGTCACGATGACTCCCGCGGCACCGACAGCATCGGCGGTGCGGATAGCCGTGCCGACATTTCCCGGATCAGCGAGCGACTCCAGCACCAGGATCGGCCCCGACCGGTTCATGAGGGACGCGAGCGAGGCGGGCACCAGCAAAGGGCACACGGCCAGAACACCCTGAGGCTGCTCGGTCTGCGCCATCGCCTCCATCACCTCGGGGGCGACCCGAGTGACGCGAGCTCCTACCGATTGCGCCGCGCGGGACCATGACACATCAGCTTCGAGAACGAAGACCTCGGTCACCAATGCACCTGAGTGAAGGGCTGCCTCGACCGCCTGCGGGCCCTCGACGAGAAACGACCCCGCCTTGTTGCGGCCCCTGCGCGAATGCAAAGCACGCACAGCCGTCACTCTCGGCGATTTCGCCGACGAGACGGTGCTGTCGGTCACATTGATCAGGCTGCGTTGGCAGGCAGAGCGCCGCGCGCAACGCCGACCAGCACCGTGAAGGCCGCAGGATCGTTGACGGCAAGCTCGGCGAGCATGCGGCGGTCAACCTCGATTCTCGCTGCCTTGAGGCCCTGGATAAATCGGTTGTACGTCATGCCGTTGGCACGCGCAGCAGCGTTGATGCGCTGGATCCACAGCCGACGGAAGTCTCCCTTGCGATCACGACGGTCATTGAACGCATAGACCATCGAGTGGGTGACCTGCTCCATCGCCTTGCGGTACAGGCGGGAACGCTGGCCACGGTAGCCGGATGCGCGCTCGAGGACGACGCGACGCTTCTTGTGAGCATTTACTGCGCGCTTGACGCGTGCCATGGGGTTCTCCTGTGCTTTGTTCGGTCAGAGGGCGAAGGGGGAAGGAGACGTTTAGAGCATGCCCAGCATGCGCTTGACGCGAGGGACGTCGGCCTTGGCGACAACCTGGTCGGACTCAAGCTTGCGAGCGCGCTTGCCGGACTTGACCTCCATGAGGTGACGACGGTTCACCTGCTCATGGGTGATCTTGCCTGAGCCGGTCACCTTGAATCGCTTCTTGGCCCCACTGTGGGTCTTCTGCTTGGGCATCGCTTCGTCCTGTCTGCTCTCGTCCTGCGGTGGTCAAATGTGTGGGTGGTACCGATCAGCCGGCATCGTCGACGTACTCGACGTTGGCCGACTGCTCGCCGCCCTGCTCGTGCTTCACCTTGGGGCCGGAAGCCTTGCGGTGTGGTGCAAGAACCATCAGCATGTTGCGCCCATCTTGCTTGGGGGTCGCCTCGACGAATCCCAGTTCAGCAACGTCCTCGGCAAGCTTGCCCAGCAGGCGCAGCCCCAGCTCGGGACGACTCTGCTCGCGACCGCGGAACATGATCGTGATCTTGACCTTGTCCCCTGCCTTGAGGAACCGCTCCACGTGACCCTTCTTGGTCTCGTAGTCGTGCTGGTCGATCTTCGGCCGGAGCTTCATCTCCTTGATCACCGTGTGAGCTTGGTTTCGGCGTGACTCGCGCTCCTTGAGCGCGGCCTCGTACTTGAACTTCCCGAAATCCATGAGCTTGCACACCGGCGGCTTGGCCATGGGAGCTACCTCGACGAGGTCGAGATCGGCTTCCACTGCCAGGCGCAGAGCGTCCTCGATCCGGACGATCCCAACCTGCTCGCCTTGCGGCCCGACGAGTCGGACCTCCGGCACGCGGATGCGGTCGTTGATGCGGGTTTCTACGCTGATGGTTCCTCCTGACTTGAGTGGATCAACCCACCCCGGGAACCACGACGGCCCCGACATGACACAGGGAGGCCTCGGCAGGCATGCGGCGGCGAGCGCCTATGCCGTGACCCACAGGACCTAGGGCGATCCGGGGTGGGAGTCGAGGACTCCGCTTCGTGCGATCCGACCATGAGGCCGGATCAGTCGCCGACAGGCTACCAGCCAGGGGACCAGCGGCGCGAACCGCGGCCACTACCCCTGACGAACACCGATTCCCCCGGGCACGAGCACCCTGAGATCGGCAGAGTTCTCCAGAGCACGGGCTGCCCGGGCCGCGACGGTCCCAGCATTCGGTCCCCTGGAGTCGTCCTGCGCGGTGATCTCGACGAGGACGTCGACGCCCAGCGCCATCTCACGAGCGTCGAGCGTCACGGCCGTCAGGTGATGGTCATTCACCAGGCCCGCCAGCGCCTCGCGCACGAGGCCCGCCACCGCGGCCAGGTCGACGTGGTCGCAGAGCACGGTAAGGGCGGCGTCCTCGAGGACCATCGTGACAGGTCCGGCCACATCGACCACGACGGCCGCTGCCCCCTCCTCCCGGGCAGCTTGGGCGAGGTCGCGGCCCCGGACGGGCACCGGTCGAGCATTCGGATTCCAGGCCAGCAGCGAGTCGAGGCCGCTGAACGCCAACAATCCACGCCGGCCATCCGCCGTGACCATCGACACCACAGCCATGTGGCTTGACTTGTCGGCCCCGGACGCATCGAGCTCTTCTGCTACTGCGACGACCGAGGTGAGCAGTCGAGCATCACGCAAGGAACGTGCCACACGTACCGGATCGTGTTGTGCGATGAGTACTCGAATCGCAGGATCGGCGGCGCCGTCATCGCCGGCATATCCCGGCCGGGCAAGGTCGATCACGCCGGCTAGAGCCGGCAGGCGTGGATGTCGGTGACCAGAATCCCTCGCGCGCCCAGGTCGTACAGCTCATCCATCACCCGGTGGACATCGGCCGCCGGCACCATGGCCCGCACAGCAGACCACTGCGGGTCGAGCAACGGCGACACCGTAGGGCTTTCGATGCCGGGGGTGAGCTTGCATGCGCGCACCAGGTTGGTGCTGTGAATGTCGTAGTCCACCAGAACGTAGGACCGGGCCACCATGACACCGTGCAATCGCCTCAGGAACGTCTCAATCGCCACATCGGATGGTGCACCCCTGCGTCGAACCACCAGTGCCTCAGAGATCAGGATCGGATCTCCGACGAGCTCCAGACCGGCCTTGCGCAATGTGGTTCCGGTGGCAACGACATCTGCGACCGCATCAGCCACCCCGAGGGCCACCGCATTCTCGACAGCGCCATCGAGCTGGATGACCTGTGCCGAAAGTCCTTCGCGATGGAGATATGCGTTGAGAAGACCAGAGTACGAGGTGGCAATGCGCTTGCCCGAGAGTTGCGAAGGCTCCTTCGCCATCCCGATGGGCGCTGCAAGACGGAAAGTGGATGGTGCAAAACCAAGCGCAAGGATCTCGTCCGCGTCTGCCGCTGAATCCAGCAGCATGTCGCGGCCAGTGATACCAAGATCAAGTGTGCCTGCACCGACATAGATGGCAATGTCGCGCGGGCGCAGAAAGAAGAATTCGACATCGTTCTCGGGATCCTGAATGACCAGCTCACGCAAAGACGCTGAGCGCAGGTACCCGGCCTCCTGCAGCATCTCTCGCGCAGGATCAGCCAACTGGCCCTTGTTCGGAACTGCTACACGAAGCATCTAGAGCCGCCGGTAGACATCATCGAGAGATACATCGCTGGCCAGCATCAGGCATTGCACGGTGTAGAGCAGCTGTGCGATCTCGTCGGCTGCACGGTCATGACCTTCGTGTTCTGCGGCCATCCACGCTTCAGCTGCTTCTTCAACAACCTTCTTGCCGCATGCGTGGACCCCCGCCGACACAATGCGGTAGGTGGCCGATGCGGAATCCTCGTGCTGGACCTTTTGGACAAGTTCGGAGTACAGCGAGTCGAAGCTCTTCACCACACAAGCCTATCCGGCGTTGAATTGCCTCAGCACCAACGCTGCGCCGATTGCCGCCTGAGCACTCTCGGCTCCCTTGTCCTCGGATGATGCAGGGCGGCCAGCGCGAGCAAGGGCCTGACCCTCGGTGTCACAGGTCAAGAGTCCGTAGCCCACCGGCACTCCTGTGTCGAGAGCCACCCGGATCAGCCCATCGGTGGCAGCTTGGCACACGTACTCGAAGTGAGGGGTATTGCCGCGGATGATGACACCCAAGGCGACGACGGCCTCAAAGTCAGCCTTTGCGCACGCGAGCGCGACAACGGGCAATTCGAACGAGCCGGCAACCCGGAAAAGCGATGCCTTGGCCCCGGAGTCCGCACACGCCTTCTGGGCCGCCTCAATGAGGCTGCGCACGATACTGTCGTGCCAGCTTGAGGCCACGATGGCGACCTTCATGCCTTGGGCACGGACCTCATCCTTCGGTGCGCCAGATCCGGTCATAGTCCGACTCCTTCGACTGGTGTGTGGTGTCCCATGCGCTTCACCTTGGTGGCAAGGTACGCGCGATTGTGGTCGTTGGGCTGTACCTCGATCGGGACACGCTCGCTGATTGTGAGGCCGTAGCCCTCCAGCCCAGCTCGTTTAGCCGGGTTGTTCGTCAAGAGCCTCATGGTCCGAACGCCCATATCAACCAGAATCTGCGCCCCGGTTCCGTAGTCCCGAGCATCCGCCGGCAGACCGAGTTCGAGATTGGCGTCAACGGTGTCCATCCCCTGCTCTTGCAAGGCGTAGGCCCGTAGTTTGTGCAGCAGGCCGATGCCGCGCCCTTCATGGCCCTTGACGTAGAGCACCACGCCGCGGCCTTCCTGTGCGACCTGACGCATGGCTGCCGCCAATTGCGGACCGCAGTCGCACCGAAGCGACCCGAACACGTCGCCGGTGAGGCATTCCGAGTGCACTCGCACGAGGATGTCCTCGCCGTCGCCGACCTCACCCATCACCAACGCGATGTGCTCGGAGTCATCCACTTCGCCGCGATAGCCGTGTGCGGTGAAGGTACCCCACTCAGTGGGAAGCGCCGCCTTGGCGATCAACGTGACTTGGCGTTCCATGCGGCGACGGAAGCGGATCAGATCCGCGATGGAGATCATCATGAGTCCGTGCGCATCGGCAAACGCTCGACAGTCCGCTGCCCGCATCATCGTGCCGTCGTCGTTGACCAACTCGCAGAGAGCACCTGCGGGCGTGAGCCCCGCGAGCCTGGCCAGATCCACAGATGCCTCCGTGTGACCAGCGCGACGCAGGACACCACCGGGCACCGCCCGCAAGGGCATGACGTGTCCGGGCCTGGAGAGCTCCCACGGCTCCGTTGCTGAGTCGGCTAGGACGTGGATCGTGTGAGCACGATCTTCGGCGGAGATTCCTGTCGCGGTGACATCGCGCGCATCGACCGATACCGCATAGGCGGTGCCGCGACGATCCTCGTTGACCGAGGTCATGGGCGGCAGATTCAGCCGGTCTAGGGTCTGGCCTTCCATCCCCACACAGATGTAGCCGGACGTGTAGCGGATCATCAAGGCCACCATCTCGGTGGTCGCCTTTGATGCAGCGAAGATCAGGTCACCCTCGTTCTCCCGGTCCTCGTCATCGACGACCACAACAGGTTGGCCGCGCCGTATCGCTTCGATCGCGTCTTCGACAGTGTCGAGCAGCACGCCGGCCGCGCGGGGGGCGGGCTGCCAAGGCTCCACCACCGGCAGTGGCGTGCGGTCCTCCTCGGCGAACAGTTCATCAGCGGGGATCATGCGTCCCTCCACTCCAGAAGCCGTTCCACGTACTTGGCGATGGCATCAACCTCTAGGTTGACGCGATCTCCCACCTTACGGTCGCCCAAGGTGGTCATCTGAAGGGTCGTGGGAATCAGCGAGACGCTGAACCAGTCGCGCTGAGCGTCGACGACGGTGAGGGACACGCCATCGACCGTGATGGATCCCTTCTCCACGACATAGCGCGCGATCTCCTGAGGAAGCGAGAAGCGCATGACGGTCCAATGGTCACTGGGCTCTATCGCGAGTACGGACCCGGTGCCATCGACGTGACCTTGCACCAGATGCCCACCGATGCGCGAGTCCAGTCGCGCCGCTCGTTCAAGGTTGACATGGGCCCCCGCGGTTGCGGCGCCGAGGGAACTGCGATCTAGGGTCTCCTGCATGACGTCGGCGGAAAACGAGTTTCCGTCGCAGTCCACAACCGTCAGGCACACACCATTGACGGCTATGGAATCTCCGAGGCGCGTGCCCTCAAGCACCTCGGCCGCGGCGATGACTACGCGGACGGAGTCGCCGAGCGGCTCGACCGTTGAGATACGGCCACGCTCCTCAACTATTCCCGTGAACATCCACGACCCCTTCGATTTTGACGTCAGCGCCAAGCATCACAACGCTGCGGACCGACAGCCTACGTGGCGCGGGCAGCGAGGGCAGCGTCGCAAGTCCGGCGCCCAAGAGCACGGGGCCGATGAGCCACACCACTGAATCGACCAGGTCCTCGCTGACCAGTGCACCTGCCAGAGTGGGCCCGCCCTCAAGGACCGCTTCCTGTACGCCGGCCTCGACCAGAGCTCGCATGAGCTCGTGGGGATCACGCGACCGCACCACCAGTGTTGGCGCAGCATCATCGAAGATATTCGACGTCTGGGGAACGGGCCGGGTACCGAACACCAGCCGCAGCGGCTGCCGAGAGGCGAGCGATCCGTCGGCGAGACGGGCTGTCAACGAGGGGTTGTCGGCGAGAACCGTCCCGGTTCCCACGATGATGGCGTCGGTACGGGCACGTTCGGCATGCGCCCAACGACGCGCTTCCTCGCCGGTAATAGGAGTGGGTCCCCCCGACGGACCGGACACCCGCCCGTCCATCGACATCGCACACTTAAGCGTGATGTGGGGCCGCCCGCGGAGTTGCACTGACGTCCATCCTCGAGTGAGCCGCTGGGCTTCGTCTGCCAGCACACCTGTCACGACGTTGATGCCAGCATCGCGCAACACTGCCGCGCCACCGGATGCCTGCTTCGTGGGATCCGATTGTGCGTAGACGACGCGCGCGATGCCCGCGTCCACCAGTGCAGACGTGCACGGGCCAGTGCGCCCGGTGTGTCGACACGGCTCCAGAGTCACAACCGCGGTCGCGCCCCGCGCTCGTGGCCCAGCCTCCGACAACGCGACCACCTCGGCATGCGCGGTGCCTGCACCGCGGTGAAAGCCCCGACCCACAATGGCCCCCGACGCATCCACGATGACGCAACCCACCTGGGGGTTGAATGAGCGAGGACCTTGCGCGGCGAGGTCCAGCGCAAGCTGCATGTGCTCTACCCACGTCACGGACGAATCGCCCCCTCCGCGAGTGCACGCAGCTGCAGCACCGCCTCGGCAGGATCTTCGGCGCGATACACGGCTGATCCGGCAACGAACACCGTGGCCCCGGCATCGGCGCACAGCTCAATTGTTTTGGCGTCCACACCACCATCCACCTGAACCCAGATGTCCGCATCACTTGCGTCCGCGAGAAGTCGAGCTTGTCTCACCTTCGGCAGCATGTCGGCCATGAAAGATTGTCCGCCAAAGCCGGGTTCGACCGTCATCACCAGGATCATGTCGACCGATGGGAGAGCCTCGTGGATTGCATCAATGGGTGTCCCCGGCTTGAGGGCGATTCCTGCTCGGGCTCCGGCGGAGCGAATATCGCGCGCCACCTGGAGTGGATGCCGCGCCGCTTCGACGTGGAAGGTGACACTCCCCGCGCCAGCCTCCGCGTACCCGGGCGCCCACCGATCAGGATCGTCGATCATGAGATGGCAGTCCGCAGGCACATCTATGTGGGCAAGCAGGCTGGCCACCAGGGGCAGGCCGAACGTGAGGTTGGGTACGAAGTGGTTGTCCATGACGTCGAGATGGACCCATTCGGCGGCGCGCCCGAGGCGCCTGACCTCGTTAGCCAGGTCAGCCAGGTCGGCATTCAAGATACTCGGCGACATCTGCAAGCCCACGGTCGAAGGGTAGTCCGCTCAACGTCCTGCGATACCTGCCACACCTAGACTCTGAGCCACCGAGGAGAACGACATCCCCCGCCGCGACCCGAAGAGGTGAGCATGGACGAGCGCTACGACTTCGGCCTGACTGTCATAGCTGAAGCCGGTGCCTTGGCCCTGTCGTTCTTTCACGACCTCGGATCCTTGAACGTCACAGAAAAAGGTCCACAGGATCTCGTAAGTCAGGCCGACCGTGAGACGGAAGCTCTGATCAAGTCAGCCATCGCCGAGCGATTCCCCGGCGATGCGTTCGTCGGTGAGGAAACCGGCGTCACAACTGGCTCGTCGGGCGGCACATGGGTGGTGGACCCCATCGATGGCACCACGCCCTTCCTGCTCGGAATGACCTCGTGGTGTGTGTCGATCGCCTACGTAACCGACAACGACACAGACTTCGGGCTCATCTTCGCCCCTGCGACCGGCGATCTGTATGCCGCTCAACGAGGTGCCGGAGCCACACTCAACGGACAGCCCATTCATGTCGGCAATGCAACCACCTTGTCCGCCGGGTCCACGGGCATCGGGACATCAAACAAGACCACGCTCGAGGAAATCATCTTCATGGTCACCGGCCTGCACACGGCAGGCGGGATGCTCTACCGCGTGGGCTCGGGCGCCCTCACCCTGTGTTACGTCGCAGCGGGCCAGCTCGTGGGCTACGTCGAGCCTGTCATCAATTCGTGGGACTGCCTCGCCGCCCTGTGCATCATCCGCGAAGCCGGTGGACGCACCAGCCCCTTCCTCGAAGAATTCGGCGTGGCCGGTTCGGGACGCCTCGTGGCCGGCACGCCCGGCGCCTACGAGGCACTCGAGGCACTGCTGCCATAGCCGGCAGACCGGCGCTCATCACTGCGGCGCGAAGGCGGCGCTGATGACTCAGCCGCACCTACCCTGTGAAGCGTGACGGGGGCATGGAGGACAGGTGTGAGGTGCATCGCCGCGGTCGCTCTCTGCACACTCCTGGCTGCGCCACCGTCAGCTGCCCAATCGTCGATGGGCTCGATCTGCCGGGATGGGTCGTGGACCCCGTCAGTCGGATCAGGAACCTGCAGCCACCACGGTGGCGTGGCGGAGAAAGGAGTGGACCGACCAGGCGTGCCGTCCGCGAACCCACTGCCGTCCGCGAACCCACTGCCGTCCGCGAACCCACAGCCGTCCGCGAACCCACTGCCGTCCCGGGTGCCGGTCCCTGCATCTGTGCTCCTGCCAAAGGCGGTGACCCCCGGAGCGGTTGATCCCCGCGTCACCCAGGCCAACATCGACTCCACTATTTGCCGGCACGGGTACACCGCGACCGTTCGACCATCGTCGTCCTACACGACCCGGCTCAAGCGTGAGCAACTAGCGACGACCTACTCGGATTTTGCTGACAAGCGCACCGGATCGTATGAAGAGGATCACCTGATCTCACTCGAATTGGGCGGAAGCCCCACCGATCCCCGAAACCTGTGGCCTGAGCCTTATGCGGGTACAACCGGAGCGCGCATCAAAGACCGATTGGAGAATCGACTGCACGCCATGGTGTGCGCACGATCAATTAGCCTCGTGGAAGCACAGTTCGCGATTGCTGCCAACTGGTGGGACGCCTACCAGCGCTACGTTGGCTGACGAAGAATGGCAAGGAACATGGCATCGGTACCGTGGCGATGCGGCCACAACTGCACAAAGGGACCGTCGCCGCAGTCAGCAACCTCCGGCACAAGAAGTCGTGCATCCTCGAGGGTCACACCGCCTCTTCCGCGCAGCACGTCGCGCACGACGAATTCGGTCTCGGACAGGTGGGGCGAGCAGGTCACGTAGGCCGCTACTCCACCCGGTTTCGTGGCATCGAGCGCCGCGCGAAGCAGATCTCTCTGCAGCGGCCCCAAGGCAGCGAGGTCGGCCGCCGTGCGACGCCAACGTGACTCCGGTCGACGACGCAGCGCGCCGATGCCCGTGCAAGGTGCATCCACGAGTACGCGATCGAACAGTTCGTTGCCCCACGGCGCGAGCCGGGCATCGCCTATGACAACGTCTGCGAGCCCTGCAACCGCATGCTCCACGAGTCGAGCCCGATGACTATGCGGCTCGACACAGGTCAGTGTGCCTCCGCGCTCATGCGCCACTCCCGCCAGAATTGCGGCCTTTCCTCCTGGGCCCGAGCACACATCGAGCCAGCGCCCATCACCGCCCGACGCACGCGTCAACGCGAGGGCCACTAACTGACTTCCTTCATCCTGCACACCCGCACGGCCATCGCGAACGCACGCCAGCGCATCAGGGATTCCCTCAACCACCGTGGCCGCCAACGGAGAGTGCATTCCTGGCTCCACACCTGGTTCGGCCAGCAGTTCACCAATCGACATCCGGCCCGGTCGCGCCACAAGGCTTGGTCGCGCGGCGACATTGTCGGCTTGCAGAAGTGCGGTGAGTTCGTCGCGGCGATCACCGAGAGCGTCACGCAGTGCGCGCACGATCCAGGCGGGGTGGGACCAGCGAGTCGCGAGCCAGGCAGGATCCTCTGGACTGCGGTCGGCAGACACATGCTCTGCCCACCCCTTCGTGTCGCGCTCGGCCACGCGACGCAGCACGGCGTTCACGAAACCTGCACGAGCCTGAGCCCCGCCGGGCGCACCCGCGGCATACGCGAGTGTGCATGAAGAATCCACCGCTGCATGGTCAGGAACTCGCATGGCAAGAATTTGATGTGCGCCAAGACGCAGCACGTCTCGAACAACCGGCTCGACGGACTCCCGCGTGATGCAGGCGGCAAGGATGGCGTCGTACCAGGCCTGCCAACGCAGAGTTCCGTAGCCGAGCTCGGTTGCGAAAGCAGCGTCGCGACCAGACAACCTGCTCTCCCGCAGGAGAACTGCCATGGCAAGATTCGCGTACGCCTCGTCGTCACGAACAACACGCAGAAGTTCGAGCGCGACTTCGCGCGGGTCACTCATGACAAGACAGCCAGGGAATCCAGACGCGCTCCGCGCGCCCAGTCAGCGGCGGTCATCGCTTTCTTCCCAGGCGCCTGCACCGTACTGAGGCGCATGGGGCTCGTAGCCGTACCGATGAGGACCTCGTGCTTTGTCACGGTGATGCCCCCCGGAGTCATGGCAGGGGCATCGCTCACCACCGCAGCAGGACCAAGGCGAAGGCGTTCATCCCCGAGCATCGTCCACGCACCCGGCTCGGGAGTACACGAGCGGATGTGGCGATCGATAGTCACCGCAGACGCCGACCAGGTGATGCGTGCGTCGTCAACGCTGACTTTGGGGGCAAGGCTCGCTGAGCCAACCTGTGGTGTCGCCCGAAGTGTTCCGGCTTCGAGCGCGTCCAGTGTGTCCACGAGTAGTCGCGCGCCGACAACGCCCAGGCGTTGCATCAATTCCCCGGACGTGTCGGTGTCGCGAATGTGTTGGGTGGCGGTGCCATACACCGGTCCGGTGTCCATCCCAGCATCCAGACGAAACGTCGTGACGCCAGTGATGTCGTCGCCATGCTTGATCGCATGCTGAACTGGAGCAGCACCCCGCCACGCGGGAAGCAGTGAGAAGTGCACGTTGACCCAGCCCCAGCGCGGCACGTCCAGCAGGTCAGACGGAATCAATCCGCCATACGCGACCACGGGAGCGCAATCAGGCGCGAGTGAACGCATGCGAGCCAGGAGCTCGGGATCCTTGGCACTCACCGGCACAAGAAGCTCAATGCCACGCTCAGCAGCCAGCACACCCACGGCAGACCGAACCTCGTGACGGCCCCGCCCCGCCGGTGCATCGGGGCGTGTCAGGACCGCTATCACCTCATGCTGAGAGTCCAACACAGCCCGCAGCGACATCGCGGCGACATCAGGCGTGCCTGCGAACACCACTCTCACGCATCACATCCAGTCTTTGGACATGCCATGCGGGCTGATGCGGACGGTAGGGGCGGGCTGTCCGAACCACTCCGCTTCGCGAATCGCCTTCATCGCCTCCTTGCGCGCCTCGGAGTCAAGTCGATCCACGAACAAGATCCCATCCAGATGGTCGGTCTCATGCTGGACACATCGTGCGAGCCATTCAGTACCCTCGAGAATGACCGGCTCACCGTGCATGTCCATCCCGTGCGCCACCACGCGCTGAGCTCGCGGGGTTTCAAAGTGGAGCTCGGGGATCGACAGGCAGCCCTCGAACTCGATCTCCGTCTCCCCCTCGAGAGTGAGCTCGGGATTGCACAGGTGGCCCAACTCGTCATCGACCCAGTAGGTGAAGACCCGCAGGGAGACGCCAATCTGGGGAGCCGCCAGACCTGACCCAGGCGCATGCTGCATCGTCTCGGTCAGATCCCGGACCAGCAGGCGCAGCTCCTTGTCATACGTCTCGACAGGTGCCGCAGGGGTGCGAAGGATCGGATCACCGAAGAGCCGGATGGGTTGCACAGCCATGACGGGAGTCTAGAGGGGAGCCAACACGGCTACAGGCTCGCGGGATCCATCACCACGCGGACGATAGTGGCCCCCGATCGCGAAGATCGCGCAGACGTGATGCCACGAAGCTCGTGTGCCAATCGCGCACCCTGGTCGCGCGGAACCACCACGAGACCCCGTTGCTCAACACCTTCGGGAACCGGGCCCAGTAATCGATGCGGTAGTTGAAGAGAAGCAGCCACCTCCCGCACGCTGGCGAGGTCGCCTGTGAGCGCGGCGATGCGCGTTGAGGGAGGAAGCCCGGCCGTCGCCCGTTCGGTGATCTCTCGTGACGCCAGCCACACCGGATCCCATCGCACCAGCGCCTGTACCGCGGCAAGAGAGTTCTCTGCTGTGATCACGACGGGAGCCCCCGGAGCCGCCAGTCGCGCAGCCGCCATCCAACGCTGTAGAGCCGACACCGATGCATCCAAGGTGGGACGCTCCAGCATGCTGCGCGCGTCGAGCAGAAGCACTGCTGCATATCCGGGATCACAGTCGGGCTCGGCCCCCGGCGTAGCGACGACCAGCGAAGGGCGATGCGGGATTTCTGAGAGCACGTGACCCGCATGGCTCGACAGAACTGGAACGCCAGGGAAGGCGCGGCCGATCTCCTCTGCAGTGCGCTCCGCGCCAACGCCAACGGCCCGCACGCGTACATCGCCGCAATACGCGCATGTCCATGATGATGTCCCGCACCACGAGCACGTTGCTCGCTCATCAGGACCGCCCTGCCGCATCAGGCCGCCGCACGAGCACCGGGCAAGTTCTCGACACCCTTGGCAGGCGAGTGCCGGCAGGTATCCACGCCTCGCGACCTGCACAAGGACGGGGCCGTTCTGCAGTGCGGTTCGTGCGGCCTGCCACGCCGTGTGCGGAATGCGTGCGGTAGCAGCTGCAGGGTCGCGTGCCGCATCCTCCGTGGCTAACGCCCGCACCTTGGGTGCATGGCTCACGACAGTTGCCTTCGTGGGCACGATGCTGCGAGCCCAGCCCGACTCACACCATTGCTGGGTTGAGGGAGTGCGAGCAACCGAACCCACGACAAGGTGACAGCCCGACAGGTGCGAACGCAGGGCGGCGACTTCGGCGGTGTGCCAGTAAGGGGCATGTGGCTCGTCAAGAACATCATTACCGTCGTCCCACACGACCACGAGTCGAAGATCGTCCACCGGTGCGAACACACTTGCTCGCGTGCCGATGACCAGTCTCGCTCCACCGCGCAGGACCTTGAGGAATTCGCGGTATCTGCGCTCGGGTCCCATGTCCGCGGTCAACACGGCGGTTGTCTCGTGCGCGTGCATCATGTGCTTGCTCATGCGAGAGACATCGGCAGCATCTGGCACCACCACAATGACGCCACCCTGCGGTTGTGACAACACCGCATCCACGAGATCGCGGACATCTGCTGCCCACGAGGTGGCCGGTGCGAGAGACCACGCGACGCGCGTGGTGCCGGTACCGGAGATTCTTGTGAGAAATTCGGCGCCTCGCGAGTAAGCCGACCATCTCTGCGCGTTTGGTGGCGTGGCGCTCCAGTGCGTCGGTCCCACTGCCACTGCCTCTGCCCGTGCATGCCTGGGCGGAACAGCAGAACGCACCACGTCGCTGAACGTGCCCGCATATCGCTCGGCAACAGCGTCAATCAGCGCAAGAGTCTGCTCGGTGAGCACGGCCTCCGCTCCCACGACGCGATCAATCGGCCGCAATGGGCCCGCATGCTCGCCTTGATCCGCACGGGCGACGATGTAGCCATCAACCAGGCGCCCAGAGAAGCGGACGCGAACCCGAGATCCCACCTGAGCCGCTTCGTCGAGGAGGGCAGGTATGGCGTAGTCAAACGGATGATCAAGATGCGGAACAGGCGAGTCGATCCGCACGGACGCCACACCGCACGTGTCAATCGGCGGCTTTGGCGCCTTCGACGACCGTGCCTTTCGCCCCGGCACGAGCGCCAGCTGCTCAGGGGACGACTCCCCCGTCATGTCACCGACCTGCCGTGGCCTTGAGCTGCTCTGCGCGATCGGTGGACTCCCATGTGAAGGTCGGGCCCACCGGCACGCGCTTACCCGTTTCCGGCTCAAACACCTCGTTGGTGCCCTGCGGACGCCCAAAGTGTCCATAGGCGGCGGTCGTTCGGTAGATCGGGCGCAGGAGGTTCAGGTCGCGAATGATCGCCGCAGGACGCAGGTCGAACACCTGAAGCACAGCGTCCTGAATCTTCTCGTCAGGGATGATTCCGGTCCCGAAAGTCTCGACGAACACACCCACCGGGTGCGCCTTGCCGATCGCATAGGCGACCTGCACCTCGCAACGTGTTGCCAGACCCGCGGCCACCACGTTCTTGGCGACCCATCGCATGGCGTAGGCGGCCGAACGGTCAACCTTCGATGGGTCTTTGCCGCTGAATGCTCCACCACCGTGACGAGCCATACCGCCGTAGGTGTCGACGATGATCTTGCGGCCGGTGAGACCCGCGTCACCCATCGGCCCACCGACCACGAAGTTGCCAGTGGGGTTGACCAGGAGCCGATAGTCGGTGCTGTCGAGGTCAATGCCGGCAAGCACCGGATCGACGACGTGGCGCTTGATGTCCGGCGCGAGCGTGGTGTCGAGGTTGATTCCGTCGGCGTGCTGAGACGACACCACGATGGTGTCAATACGCACGGGTCGATCGTTCTCGTCGTACGCAATGGTGACCTGAGTCTTGCCGTCCGGACGCAGGTACTCCACCAAGCCGCTCTTACGAGCCTCGGTGAGGCGCTCCGCAAGACGATGCGAGATCCAGATCGGCAGCGGCATCAGCTCGGGCGTGTCGGTGCAGGCATAGCCAAACATCAGCCCCTGATCACCGGCACCCTGCCTGTCGAGGGGATCGACGCTGCCGCCAGCACGCTCCTCGATGGCATCGTCGACTCCCTGAGCGATGTCCGGTGACTGCTTTCCGATCGACACCTGAATTCCACAGGAGGCTCCGTCGAAACCCTTGAGGGAGGAGTCGTAACCGATTCCCAGCACGACGTCACGCACCAAGGTCATCACGTCGGCGTAGCCCGCTGTGGTCACCTCGCCAGCGACATGGACCTGGCCCGTGGTGAGCATCGTCTCGACCGCGACGCGGCTGCGTGCATCCTGACGAAGCAGGTCATCGAGGATGGCATCACTGATCTGGTCAGCCATCTTGTCGGGGTGACCCTCGGTGACGGACTCGGACGTGAACAGGCGATGGGACACGGGACTCCTTCGGGCAGCCCCTAGGGGGCATGACATGTGCGGTGAAGCAGAAGTCTACTGATCGTCGGCTGCTGCCAGCCGCACCACCACGTCCCAGATGGCGTCAGCGATTGTCGCTTTATCCGCACGCGCCACAGCAGTCTCAGAGCCATCCTTCGCCAGGATGACCACCTCGTTATCCGGCTGGCCAAACACCTTGCCGTCGGAGACGTCGTTGACCACGAGAAGGTCGCATCCCTTGCGACCGAGTTTCTCGCGACCGAGGTCAAGGGGGGTACGCGAGGAATCCCCGGTCTCCGCTGCGAACCCCACAATGATCGGCCGCCCACGATCGCCGCGCGATGCCACCAGACCCGCGAGAATGTCGGGGTTGTGAACGAGGGTCAGGACCACATCGGCCGGGGACTGGCTTCGCTTCACCTTGTGCTCCCCCGCCGACTCGGGGCGAAAGTCAGCCACGGCCGCGGCCATCACGACGATGTCGGCTGCCGTGGCTTCCCGATCCATGACTGACTGAAGCTCCTCGGCGGTACCCACCCGCACAATCGTGGCGCCGGCCGGCAACTCGACCTCCACTGCTCCGGCCACCAGGGTGACGGCCGCGCCGCGAGAAAGTGCCGTGCGAGCCAGCTCAATCCCCTGCATGCCACTGCTCACATTGCCAATGAATCGGACCGGATCCCACGGCTCGCGCGTGCCACCTGTGCTGATGAGCACCCGCTGGCCGGCAAGGTCGTGTTCCACAGGGGAACCTCGGCGAAGGACATCAAGTGCGGCCGCCACGATCGCCGTGGGATCAGGTAGTCGTCCTGCACCGGAGTCCTCGCCTGTCAACCGGCCCACCGCAGGGTCAAGCACGATCACCCCACGGTCCCGCAACGTCTGCACATTGGCCTGCGTTGCCGGGTGCTGCCACATCTCGGTGTGCATCGCCGGCGCCATGATGATGGGGCAGGTGGCGGTCAGCAAGGTGTTGGTCAGGAGATCGTCGGCTAGTCCGTGGGTGGCGCGGGCCAGCAGATCGGCGGTGGTGGGAACGACTAGAACGAGGTCGGCGCCTTTGCCGAGGCGAACATGAGGCACCGCGTGAACGCCACGCCACACGGTTGTCGCAACCGGCTTGCCCGAGAGCGCGGCCCATGTTGCCTCACCGACGAACTTCAGGGCTGATGCCGTGGGAACGACAGTGACATCGCAACCTGCTTCGGTCAGTCCTCGAAGAACTTCACACGCCTTGTAGGCGGCGATCCCCCCGGCAACGCCGAGGACGACCGTGCGACCGCCCGGCACGTGCTACTCGGCGGCGACGGTTGCTGCAGCCTCTTCCGAGAGCGGCTCGATGGTGAGCAGCCCCGCATCGATCTCTCGCATGGCGATCGACAGTGGCTTCTCTTGAACGTGGGTCTCGACCAGCGGGCCCACGTACTCCAGAAGGCCTTCGCCCAGCTGGGAGTAATAGGCGTTGATCTGGCGCGCACGCTTTGCCGCGTAGATCACCAGGGAGTACTTCGACTCGGTCTTGGTCAGGAGCGCGTCGATCGATGGGTAGGTGATTCCCTCAGGGCGTGCGCTCACGTGAAGCCTCATTCGTTGACAGGAGCGGGATCAGTGTCCCGGGTTAAGCGCCAATGCTACCAAGGCTTCGGCGGTCTCCTGCACGTCGGCGTTGACCAGTCGCCGATCGAACTCCTCGGCAGCGGCCAGCTCATCGCGGGCCGCCTGCAGCCGACGGGCCACCGCCTCAGGGCTTTCGGTGCCTCTCCCCACGAGCCGCTCCGTCAGAACCTCCCACGAGGGTGGCTCCAGGAACACCAGGAGCGCATCGGGTACCGACTGACGTACCTGACGAGCGCCCTGTACCTCAATCTCCAGCAGGACCGGCCGACCCGCGGCTCGCCGGTCCTCGACCGGCCCCCGTGGCGTGCCATACCTGTTGCCCGTGAACTGCGCCCACTCCAGCAGACCGTCCTCGGCAACGAGCCGATCGAACTGCTCGGGAGGGACGAAGAAGTACTCGCGGCCGTCCACCTCGCCCGGTCGTGGGGATCGCGTCGTCGCACTGACCGAGAGCCATATCGACGGCTCCCTCGCCAACACTTCCGCCACCACCGTGCTCTTGCCCACACCTGACGGACCGGAGACCACGATGAGCGGCCCCGTCATGGGGTGCGCTCCGACGCGACACGGGCGGCCAATGACATCAGGCGCCCAATGTCGACGCGATGTCGCGCACGGCCGCTGTCAGATCTGCCGCAGCCGTGATCGGTCGACCGATCACCAGCAGATCAGCTCCATCGGCCAGTGCCTGCGCGGGGGTCGCCACGCGCTTTTGATCACCAAGGTCGGCACCCGAGGGACGCACGCCGGGGGTGATGAGGACGACGTCCGCCCCGACCGCGGCACGGATCGCTGCCACTTCTTGGGGCGAGCACACGATCGCGCCTGCGCCCGCGTTCACCGCAAGGATCGCCAGGCGCACGGCGGCATCCGCGGGCGTACCGGCAATGCCAATGGCACGCATGGCCGCCTCGTCAAGAGACGTAAGGATCGTGACGGCTGTGATGCGTGTGCGTGGCAGGGCGGCAACAGCTGCTGCGATCATCTCGGACCCACCGGCAGCATGGACCGTGAGGAACGCTGGCTCCAGTGGTGCCACGGCCAGAGCCGCCCCCTTCACCGTGGCAGGAATGTCGTGCAGCTTGAGATCCAAGAACACATCCACGCCGCCCGCGGACGCTGCGGCTAGGCGAGCCACATGCACGGCCTGAGCCCCGTCGCGACAGAAAACTTCAAGACCCACCTTGACAGTGGTGACGATCGGCGCAACCGCCTCAACCCACTGCTCCAGCACCACCAGGTCAGGGGCGTCGAGAGCCACCGCTATCGGTGAACGCATCGGGATAGCACCCCTACTCGGTGATGAGGTCATCCTCACCTACCTCGGGTTCTTCGACCGGATCAGGGCCGCGATGGGCGTAGGAGATCGCATCGCTCAGGCTGGTGAATCCGCGAGCAATGAGTTCCTGCTCAAGCTCGTTGTGGATGCGCATGGGCGATGAAGGGTCGTGAAACACCACTGTGCCGACACTGACGGCATTGGCTCCAGCAAGGATGAACTCAAGTGCATCACGGCCGGTGCGCACACCGCCCATTCCCAGAATAGGCAGATCGGGAAAAGCCTCTCGGATCTGCCACACACAGCGAACGGCAACGGGACGGATCGCAGGGCCAGAAAGTCCGCCAGTGACTCCGGCGAGGTGTGGGCGCATGGTCTCGGTGTTGATGACCATGCCCAGCAAGGTGTTGATGACGGACACACCAGTGGCACCCGCACGCACAACGGCATCGGCAATCTCGACGATGTCGGTGACATCGGGTGAGAGTTTGGCCATGATCGGCATCCGCGGATCCGTGCTGCGGCGCACCGCTTGGATGACGTTGGCTGCAAGGTTGGGGTCACAGGCGAACACCTGATTGCGATTCTCGACATTGGGACACGAGATATTGACCTCGATGGCGTCGATGCCTGGCGTCATGCGCAACTTGCTCGCCAGCTTGCCGAATTCTTCGACGCTTCCGCCGGCAATGGACACGATCGTGCGCGCGCCGCGCTCGTTGAGCCACGCGAGGTCATGCTCGATGAACGAGTCAATGCCGGGGCCCTGGAGGCCGATGGAATTCAGCATTCCGCTGGGCGTCTCGGCCATGCGCGGTGTCGCACGACCCGAGCGAGCCTGCATCATCACACTCTTGGTTACCACCGCGCCGATTTGCGTGATGTCGAAGAAGCCATCGAGTTCACGTCCAGCCGCAGCGCAGCCCGATGCCGTGAGCATCGGACTGGGCATCTCCAGGGGCCCCAGATTGGTGCTCATGTTGATATGGGCCACCGACTTGTTTCCGCCGATGGGGCCGGTCGAGAACACTGCTCGCGTCATCAGTGACCCCTCTCCACCGGAGCGCCAAGGGTGTCCGGAGGAATGGTGCCGATGTCGTTCCACCGCACCCGGTCGCCGCGGAAGACCGGCCCCTCGGTGCAGGAGCGAAGCATGCGCGTGATGCCATCCTCGCCGACGATGGGCAGCACACAGGTCATGCAGACGCCGATTCCGCACGCCATTGCTTCTTCGACAGCACATTGCGAATGCGCGCGGTAGTGAGCTGCGATCTCCGCAACCGCGGCCAGCATCGGCATGGGACCGCAGGCATAGACCACGGGAGCGTCTGACTTCTCCATCAACGCCGGAAGCACGTCGGTCACTCGGCCCTTTGTGCCCATGCTGCCGTCATCGGTCGTAGTCGTGACGCTGGTGGACACGCGTTTGAGTTCCAAGGTGGCAAAAAGCTTCTCTTCGGTGGAGGCGCCCACAATCACGTCGACCCGGCAGCCGCGTTCACGCAGGTGCTCGGCCAGCATGAACAGTGGTGCCGTGCCGTAGCCACCCCCCACCAGAACGCAGTTGACCTTCTCCTTGGGCAGCACAAACGGGCGGCCGAGCGGTCCCACGATGTCGATCGTGTCGTGTCTGCGCCGATCAGCGAGCCACCGGGTTCCGTTGCCTTGAACGCCAACAACAATGTCGAGGGTGCCGCCGTACACACCACGCGACTGCACCTGGTGGATTGCGAAGGACCGTCGAAGTAGAAGCGCCGACTCCTCGCCGCCGATGCCGAGCGTCACGAAATGACCCGGGCGGGTGATCTCTGTGATCCCCGGTGCCGTCAGTGACAGTACGTGGTAACTGCCTGAACGACGGACGTCCAGCACCTCACCCTTGACCTGAATGGGCACGCCTAGATCCTCTGCTTGTCTCGGAGCACAGCGAGGTCACGAGCATGCTCTTGCAGTGAGCGCACCCCGAGATCTCCTGCTTGCAACGCATCTATTCCCTGAACTGCTGCCGCCAACCCTTGGACCGTGGTGATGCAGGGAACCCCCTTGATCACCGCAGCCGTGCGGATCTCGTAGCCGTCCACCCGTGGGCCTACGCCGTACGGGGTGTTGACGATGAGGTCGATTTCCCCCGCCATGATGGCATCCACCGTCGTGGGTTGACCCTGCGGGCCTCGACCCTCGTGCTGTTTGCGCAGCACTTCGGCTGCCACGCCATTGCGTCGAAGCACCTCCGCGGTTCCTTCGGTCGCCAGAATTCGGAAGCCAAGATCAGCGAGGCGCTTGATGGGGAAAATCGCCGCACGCTTGTCCCGGTTGGCCAGCGAGACGAAGGCGGTGCCAGACGTCGGCAGCCCTCCGGCATACGCCGCATCCTGTGACTTCGCGAACGCGATGCCGAACGAGTCATCGATGCCCATGACTTCGCCCGTCGAACGCATCTCGGGACCCAGCACGGTGTCGACCCCATGGAATCGACCGAAGGGCAGTACCGCTTCCTTGACACACACGGCTGAGCCGACCGGCATCGTGCCACCGTCACCCTGCTCGGGGAGCACTCCGACCGCGCGCAGGTGAGCGATGCTCTCGCCGACCATGACGCGTGCCGCTGCCTTGGCTACCGGCACCGCCGTGGCCTTGGATACAAAAGGAACGGTTCGGGATGCGCGTGGGTTTGCCTCGAGCACGTACAGCACGTCGCCAGCCAGCGCGTACTGGACGTTGAGCAATCCCCGCACACCAACTCCCTCAGCGATGGCTCTCGTGGACTCACGAATGCGTTCCATATCCGTGGCTCCCAGAGTGATCGGCGGGAGTGCGCAGGCTGAGTCACCCGAATGGATTCCGGCTTCTTCGATGTGCTCCATGACACCCGCGAGATACAGGTCGCAGCCGTCATACAGGGCGTCCACATCGATCTCGATCGCGTCATCCAGGAAACGATCCACCAGAACCGGGTGCTCGGAATTGATGTCAGTCGAGCGGAGCAGGTAGTCCGCAAGCATGTCGTCGTCGTACACGATCTCCATCCCTCGGCCACCGAGCACATAGGACGGTCGCACCAGCACGGGATATCCGACCGCTTGAGCGATTGCCTGGGCTTCGTCGAAGGACCGTGCGGTCCCGTGCTTGGGTGCTGGCAGGCCCGCCTCGTGAAGCACCCGACCGAATGCACCACGCTCCTCGGCTAGGTGGATTGACTCCGGACTGGTGCCGATAATTGGCACACCGGCGTCCTTCAATCGCTGCGCCAGTCCCAAGGGTGTCTGACCGCCAAGCTGCACGATCACTCCCACGAGCGTGCCTGCGCCCTGCTCCGCGTGAACAACCTCCAGAACGTCCTCGAGCGTCAATGGCTCGAAGTAGAGGCGGTCAGAGGTGTCGTAGTCGGTCGACACGGTCTCGGGGTTGCAGTTGATCATGATGGTCTCGTAACCGCATTCACGCAGTGCCATCGCAGCGTGGACGCATGAGTAGTCGAACTCAATGCCTTGACCGATGCGATTGGGACCCGAACCCAGAATGATCACCTTGTCGCGCTGACTCGGTGCTACCTCGGTCTCGTCGTCATAGGACGAATAGTGGTACGGCGTCTGCGCCGCGAACTCCGCCGCACACGTGTCGACCGTCTTATAGACCGGACGCACGCCAAGCGAATAGCGAAGTGCTCTGACCTCTACTTCTGTCAGGCCACGCAGGAGGGCAATCTGTCCATCAGAAAAACCCATGCGCTTAGCGGTCAGCAGCACCCCGCGGTCCAACTCGGCGGCGTGGCGCACCACATCGGCGAGCTCATTGATCTGTGAAATCTGGTCCAGAAACCACGGGTCGATGCGCGTAGCTTCCCCGACCTGGTCAATCGTGGCTCCGGCCCACAGCGCCTGCTGAACCAGAGACAGCCGCCCATCGTGCGGCCTGCGCATGACCTCAAGCAGGGCTGGGACATCCACGTCAGCACGCACTGCAGGCCAGGAGAAGATCGCCTCGGGCCGTTCCAACGACCGCAGGGCCTTCTGCAGGGCCTCCGCGAAATTGCGGCCAATGGCCATGGCTTCGCCCACACTCTTCATCGTCGTGGTCAGCGTCGTATCCGCCTGAGGGAACTTCTCGAATGCGAATCTCGGTACCTTTACCACGATGTAGTCAAGGGTGGGCTCGAACGATGCCGGAGTCTGCTTGGTGATGTCGTTGGGGATCTCGTCGAGGGTGTAGCCGATAGCCAGCCGCGCGGCGATCTTGGCAATGGGGAATCCGGTGGCCTTGGAGGCCAATGCTGAGGAGCGCGAGACGCGCGGGTTCATCTCGATCACGATCATGCGGCCGTCAGCAGGATTGATCGCGAACTGGATATTGCATCCACCGGTGTCGACACCGACCGCCCGGATGATCTCGATGCCCACGTCGCGCATGTGCTGAAACTCGCGATCGGTCAGGGTGACAGTCGGTGCCACCGTGATGGAGTCGCCAGTGTGCACACCCATGGGGTCGAGGTTCTCGATAGAGCACACCACGACAACATTGTCGTGATGGTCACGCATCAGCTCGAGTTCGAATTCCTTCCAGCCGATGATCGACTCCTCGAGGAGGATCTCAGTTGTGGGGCTGGCCTGAAGGCCCAGACCGGCGATGCGGCGAAGATCGTCCTCGTTGTAGGCGATTCCCGATCCTGCACCGCCCATCGTGAATGACGGGCGAACCACAACCGGGTAGCCGAGATCGCCCACACCGTCCAGGCACTCCGCCAGGCTGTGGCATACGGCGGACCGGGCGCTTTCGGCGCCAATGGTGGCGACGATTTCTCGGAATCGCTCGCGGTTTTCGCCGCGCTCGATGGCTTCCACATTTGCCCCGATGAGCTCGACGTTGTACTTCTCTAATACGCCATTGCGGTGCAGGGCCATCGCCGCGTTGAGTGCCGTCTGGCCACCGAGTGTCGCAAGCAGCGCGTCAGGGCGCTCCTTGGCGATGATGCGCTCGACGAACTCCGGAGTGATCGGCTCGACATACGTGGCATCGGAGAACTCGGGGTCGGTCATGATCGTCGCCGGATTGGAATTGACGAGCACCACCCGCAAGCCTTCGTCTCGAAGCACTCGGCATGCCTGTGTCCCCGAATAATCGAACTCGCATGCCTGACCGATGACAATCGGACCGGACCCGATCACCATGACGGTGCGGATGTCTTCGCGGCGTGGCATCAGCGCACCCCCGACATGAGGGTCGCAAAATCCTCGAAGAGCCCGGCACTGTCATGCGGTCCGGCCGCGGCCTCGGGGTGGTACTGAACACTGAAGGCCGGCACATCAACGCATCGCAGTCCCTCGACCACATCGTCGTTGAGGCACACATGACTCACCTGAGCCTTGCCGAATGCGGAGTCAAACACTCCCCCGCGCGGTGCATCTACGGCAAAGCCGTGATTGTGCGCCGTGATCGCCACTCGCCCTGTGGCGAGGTCTTTGACCGGCTGATTGATGCCGCGATGCCCGAACCGCAACTTGTAGGTGCTCAGGCCGAGTGCGCGTCCCATGATCTGATTGCCGAAGCAGATTCCAAAAACCGGAATCCGGTCGGAGAGGAACTGCGACATCAACGCCACAGCATCGTCAGCGGTCGCGGGGTCGCCCGGCCCGTTGGAGAAGAACACACCATCGACACCCAGCGCGCGGATATCGTCCGCCGACGTCTGTGCCGGAACGACGTGGACCTCCATTCCTCGCTGGGCCATCCGATGGGGCGTCATGGCCTTGATGCCGAGATCGACTGCGGCGACACGGAAGCGCCGTTCGCCGATGGCAGGAACCACGTAGGGCTGCGTTGTCGTGACGTCAGCCGTGAGGTCAGCACCAGCCATGACTGGACTCGCGTGGACCTGTGCGAGCAGAGCGGTCGCATCTTCACGCGCCGCATCTCCGCTGAATATGCCTACGCGCATGGCACCGCGGTCACGCAGGTGGCGGGTGAGGGCCCGAGTATCAATGCCGCTGATTCCCACAATGCCTTGGTCATTGAGATCGTGGTCAAGAGTGCGCTGCGCCCGCCAATTGGAGGCGATGCGCGCAGGATCGCGAACGACATATCCGGCAACCCAGATGCGACCGGACTCCTCATCCTCGGTGTTCATGCCGGTGTTGCCCACATGCGGTGCGGTCATGACCACTACTTGGCGGTGATAGGACGGGTCCGTGAGGGTCTCCTGGTAACCCGTCATTGCGGTGCTGAACACGGCTTCACCGAACGTCGTCCCGACGGCACCGTAAGCATCCCCCGCCAACATGCGGCCGTCCTCCAGGACGAGCACGGCGGGCTGACTCACGGAACTCCCTATCACGGTCACGACCGACTCCCGGCCACAGCACTATCCAACACAAGGGCACCGTCTCTCACCGTGGGGCGTCCGTCCTTGACGACGTGCACGACCCTGCCTGGAAGCTGCATTCCCGCATATGGGGTGTTGCGGCTCTTGGACGCCAGCTCCGTGGGCTGCACCGTCCACATCTGAGTGGGATCCACCAGGGTGACATGGGCAATCGAGCCGATCTGCAACGAACCTCCGTGCCGGGTCGCCCGGCCGATGCGGGCCGGTGCCACGGACATGCGATCGGCCACTCCCGCCCAGTCCATTCGTCCCGAGTTGACCATGGTGTCGATGACCACGCTGAGCGCAGTCTGCAAACCAAGCATGCCGAACGAGGCTGCTCCCCACTCGCAGTCCTTGTCCTCATGCGCATGCGGTGCATGATCGGTGGCGACGATGTCGATGGTGCCGTCGGCGAGTCCTTCACGAAGAGCTTCGACGTCTTCGGCACGGCGCAGGGGCGGATTGACCTTGAACACCGGGTCGTAGCTTCGCACGAGCTCCTCGGTAAGCAAGAGGTGATGCGGAGTGACCTCGGCCGTGACGTTGATTCCGCGCGCCTTCGCCCACCGGATGATGTCCACCGAGCCGGCCGTCGAGACGTGGCACACGTGCAACCGCGACCCGACATGATGCGCGAGAAGAACGTCGCGGGCGATGATCGACTCCTCAGCCACCGCGGGCCAGCCGATGAGACCAAGAACTCCACTGAGCGCGCCTTCATTCATCTGGGCGCCCTCGGTCAGCCGGGGTTCCTGTGCGTGTTGTGCAATCACTCCGTCGAACGCCTTGACGTATTCCAATGCGCGTCGCATGAGTGCGGCATCCCACACACACTTACCGTCGTCACTGAATACGCGCACCTGAGCTGCGGATGTGGCCATGGCACCCAGCTCGGCGAGGTGAGTGCCCATCAGGCCCACCGTGACAGCGCCGACCGGGTGAACGTCGACGAGTCCTGACTCACGACCCAATCGCCACACCTGCTCGACCACGCCCGCGGTGTCAGCGACGGGATCGGTGTTAGCCATCGCAAACACGGCGGTGTACCCACCGAGTGCCGCGGCACGCGCACCGGTCGCCACGGTCTCGGCATCCTCGCGGCCGGGCTCGCGCAGATGCGTGTGGAGATCCACCAGGCCGGGCAGGGCGATGAGGCCGGTGCCATCCAGCACCTGCGACCCTGCCACGTGGGCCGCGCCTTGACCGGGGCCCACGATGTCGACGATGAGGTCACCCTCCATGACGATGTCGACAGGATCGCCGCCCAACGGCCGCACGCCGGTCACGATGAGCCCACTCATGCTGAACTCTCCGCGGAGCCACCAAGCATCAAGTACAGGACAGCCATGCGCACAGATACACCGTTGGTCACCTGATCGACCATGACGGATCGATCGTCGTCGGCCACGTCGGCACTGATCTCCATTCCTCTATTCATCGGCCCCGGATGCATGACTATCGCGTGCTGAGGCAGTCGTCCCATGCGTTCGCGATCCAGGCCGTAACGACGGCTGTATTCGCGCGCGGACGGGAAATAGGCCGCCTGCATGCGCTCGCCTTGAACACGCAGCATCATGACCGCATCAGTGGTGGGAAGAACGGAGTCGATGTCGTAGGTGAATGCGCACGGCCACGTCTCGACCCCCTTCGGAAGTAGGGTGGGCGGAGCCACCAGCGTGACGTCGGCCCCCAGAGTCGACAGGAGCAGCACATTCGAGCGCGCCACTCGACTGTGGAGCACGTCCCCGACAATCGTCACGCGAAGGCCGTCAAGGTCACCAGAACCCTGGCGCAGTCGCTCGCGCAACGTGTAAGCATCCAACAGGGCCTGGGTGGGGTGCTCGTGCGTGCCATCCCCCGCATTGATTACGCTGCCGTGAATCCATCCCGCATTGGCCAGTCGGTGCGGCGCTCCTGACGCAGGGTGGCGAATTACGACGGCGTCAGCGCCCATGGCCTCCAAAGTCAGCGCGGTGTCCTTGAGGCTCTCTCCTTTGGACACGCTCGAGCCCTTGGCCGCGAAGTTGATGACATCGGCTGACAGCCGTTTGGCGGCAATCTCAAAGGAGATGCGCGTACGAGTGGAGTCCTCGAAAAAGAGATTCACCACCGTGCGTCCCCGCAAGGTCGGCAGCTTCTTGACGGACCGATCCGTCAGGGTCGCCAACTCTGCTGCGGTGTCAAGAACGAGCATGGCCTCTTTCGCATCAAGGTCGGTGGCCGACAGCAGATGTCTCATGCCACACCACCCATGATCGTGACGCCATCAAATCCGTCTACCTCGCGAAGACGAACGGCCACCTTCTCGTCGGTCGATGTAGGCAGGTTTTTGCCGACGAAGTCCGGGCGGATCGGAAGTTCGCGGTGCCCACGATCCACGAGCACCGCAAGTTGAATGGCTCGCGGGCGCCCAAAGTCACTGACCGCATCAAGAGCGGCACGGATGGTGCGCCCGCTGTAGAGGACATCGTCGACAAGAACAACGGTCGCGCCTTCGACTCCGCGCGCCGGGATGTCCGTCGGCTCGAGAGCTCGAGCTGGACGAAGTCGCAGGTCATCGCGATACATCGTGATGTCCAAGGAACCCAGAGGCACAGCGCCTCCATCGATACGCTCCAACTGCGCGGAGATGCGAGCCGCCAGCGGCAGTCCGCGGGAGGGGATGCCCAGCAGGACGAGGCCCGAGATTCCTTTGTTTCTCTCGACGATTTCGTGCGCAATGCGTGTGATCGCGCGGGCAATGTCGTTTTCGTCGAGAACCGTGCGAGCTTGGCCCGAGGTCAGTGCAGCGTCCATAGAGGACCCCCTTCCCCGCCTCACAGGACGGGCTTAAAGGAACACCCGCACCCTAACCGAGCGGACTGAGCCGCCTGCCCGCCGCGCCCGGGTGTGACAGGAGTGACAGCTAGACGTGGGCCTCATCACCGGCGAGACTCGAGCCACGCGTCACACGCCGAAGCCGGGTCCTGCGGAGCCGATGCGGTGCACCCGCATGCCGTTGGTGGTGCCTGGCACGCCCGGTGGCACGCCCCCGATGATAACCACTCGATCACCATGCGTGGCACGCCCGATATCCAGCAGGGCCCGATCCACCTGGGAGACCATGTCATCGGTGTGGGACACCGGCGGAACAAGGAAGGTCTCCACACCCCACGTCAGGCACAGTTGGCTGCGCACTCGGGCGTTGGGGGTGAAAGCCAGGATCGGCACGTGAGGGCGCCAGCGAGCCGCGAGCCGCGCCGAACTTCCTGTCTCGGTGAAGGCGATGAGATGCGTGGCATGCACTCCGCGCGCGACATCCACCGCCGCATGCGTTACCGCCCGTGCAGTGGATCCCACGTAGGCATCCGAGAGCATCGGGAGTTGATCGAGGGCCTCCTGCTCCACATGGCAAATGATGCGTGCCATCGTCTCGACCACAAGCGCCGGATTGTCGCCGACGCTTGTCTCGCCCGAGAGCATCAGGGCATCCGCACCGTCGAGCACAGCGTTCGCCACATCGCTGGCCTCCGCACGGGTGGGCCGTGTTGCACTGATCATGGAGTCGAGCATCTGCGTGGCGACGATGACGGGCTTTCCGGCCTCCCGCGCGAGATGAATCGCTCGCTTCTGCACCAACGGAACCTGCTCTAGTGGTAGCTCAACACCGAGGTCTCCGCGCGCCACCATGATGCCGTCAAATGCAGCGATGATGCTTTCGAGATTCTCGACCGCCTGTGGCTTCTCGATCTTTGCCAGGACGGGAAGGCGTACCCCTTCTTCATCCATGATGCGATGCACATCAGCGATGTCCGCCGCTGATCGCACAAAGCTCAGGGCAATCAGGTCTGCTCCGGTGCGAAGCGCCCACCGCAGGTCTTCCTCGTCCTTGTCGGACATGGCCGGCACGCTCACGGCAACGCCAGGCAGATTGAAGCCCTTGTTGTCGGAGACTCGACCTCCCTCGATCACCTTCGTGTACACACGGGGGCCATCAACCTTGGTCACCATCAGTTCGATGCGGCCATCATCGACAAGAACGAGGTCGCCGGGTGTGACGTCCTGCGGCAATCCGGCATGCGTAGTGGAGACCATGACCGCGTCACCCGGGACGTCTTCGGTGGTGACGATGAATTCGGCGCCCGGCTCCAGGAGTACCGGTCCATTGGCGAACCGGCCGAGCCTGATCTTGGGACCTTGGAGATCCACCAGGATTCCCACACCGCGGCCCACCTCATCGGACGCGGCTCGCACACGCGCGTAGGTCGTCTGATGCACGCTGTGGTCACCGTGGGACAGATTGAGACGCGCGATGTCCATGCCCGACTGCACGAGCGCGGTGATGGCTTCTGCCGACGACGTCGCAGGCCCGAGCGTGGCAACAATCTTGGCGCGTCGCATGGACACACCTTACCCGTAAGCGGTTGCATCAAGGTGGACAGGCGGTGTCTCTCAGACGACGAGCCTTCAGACGACCAGCGGCCTGGCAGATGCGGGGATCGGTGCCGGCAGACTCGTGCGTCCGGTGAGGTAGGCATCGACGGAGGCCGCGGCGGACCGGCCCTCGGCGATGGCCCACACGATCAGGGACTGGCCGCGGCCGGCATCACCGGCCACAAAGACCCCATCGACGCTGGACCGGTACCGATCGTCCCGCTTGATGGCCCCTCGGTCGGAGAGCTCGACACCCAGCTGCTCGATCAATCCGCCACGCTCGGGCCCCACGAAGCCCATCGCCAGGAACACGAAGTCAGCAGGGATCTCGCGCTGCGAACCTTCACGCGGCCGGAATCCACCATCGTGCGGCTCGACCTCGACGATCTGCAGCGCCCGAAGGCTTCCCGCACCGTCAGCAAGGAACTTCTCCGTGGAGACCGAGAACACGCGATCGCCACCTTCCTCATGAGCGCTGGCCGTCCGATAGACCATCGGATAGGTGGGCCATGGTTGTGACCCAGGGCGCGAGTTCGGCGGGGTCGGCAGGATCTCCAGTTGAGTCACTGACGCGGCACCCTGGCGATGTGCGGTCCCCAGGCAGTCGGCACCTGTGTCACCGCCGCCGATGATCACCACATGCTTGCCATGCACGTCGATCGGCGACTGCTCAAGGTCTCCCTCCTGCACGCGGTTTGCGAGCGGCAAGTACTCCATTGCCTGGTAGATCCCGGAAAGCCCACGGCCTTCGGCAGGGAGTTCCCGCCAGTCTGTGGCACCGACGGCGATAACAACCGCGTCGTAGCGTTGGCGCAGGTCGTCGCCCGTGACGTCCATGCCCACATCGACGCCGGCACGGAATTTCACGCCCTCAGCTTCCATCTGAGCCAAGCGGCGCTCCAGATGCCGCTTTTCCATCTTAAATTCGGGAATCCCATAGCGGAGCAGCCCGCCAATGCGATCAGCGCGCTCGTAGACGGCGACGGTGTGACCGGCCCGGGCCAGCTGCTGCGCAGCGGCGAGGCCAGCCGGACCAGAGCCAATGACCGCAACGGTCTTGCCCGAAAGACGGGTGGGCGGTTGGGGTGTAACCCAGCCCTCATCCCATGCTCGATCAATGATGGAAACCTCGACCTGCTTGATGGTCACCGGATCAGCATTGATTCCCAGAACGCACGCGGTCTCGCACGGTGCAGGACAGAGCCGACCGGTGAACTCGGGGAAATTATTGGTCGCGTGCAGGCGTTCAATGGCGTCCTGCCAATCCCCTTCCCATACGAGCGAGTTCCACTCGGGAATCAGATTGCCCAACGGACAGCCGTTGTGACAAAAGGGGATACCGCAATCCATGCATCGACCCGCTTGAGTCTCTAACCGCTGGTCGGGAAACTCTTCGTAGACCTCGCGCCAGTCCAGCAGGCGGATGTCCACTGGACGACGCGTCGGCAGTTCGCGATCGGCCTTGAGAAAGCCGCGTGGATCAGCCATTGAGGGCCCCCATCACTGCGACCATCGGATCCAGTCCCTTCTCGATGGCGTCAGCGCGAAGTCGCAGCACCCTCTTATAGTCCTTGGGCATGACCTTGGTGAAGCGCGTTGCTGCGCTCGGCCAGTCGACCAACAGTTCTGCGGCTTGCGATGACCCTGTCTCTTCGACATGGCGATGAAGGAGCTCCTGCACGGCTGCAACGTCGGCCGCATCAAGCGCATCGAGATCCACCATCTCAGGGTTGACGCGCCCCACCTCTACATCAAGCACATAAGCCTGGCCGCCACTCATTCCCGCGCCCAGATTGCGTCCGTGCGCACCAAGGATCAGCACGGTGCCACCGGTCATGTACTCCAGAGCGTGGTCGCCCACGCCTTCCACGACCGCCGTCGCACCTGAATTCCGGACGCAGAAGCGTTCACCGACACGACCTCGAAGGAAGATTTCTCCGCTCGTCGCTCCATAGCCGATGACATTGCCGGCGATGATGTTGTCCTCCGCCACGAAGCCGGCTGCACGGTCTGGGCGCACGGCGATTCGTCCACCCGACAGACCCTTGCCGACGTAGTCGTTCGCGTCGCCTTCGAGGCGAAGCGTGATCCCTGAGGGCACGAAGGCGCCAAATGACTGTCCCGCAGAACCCACGAAAGTCAGGTCGATGGTTCCGTCGGGCAGCCCCGCACCTCCATGGCGACGCGTGACCTCAGAGCCGAGCATTGTGCCGACTGTTCGATTGACATTGCGGATGCTCAGGTGAGCACGTACTGGCTCACCTGTCTCCAGTGCCGACGCACAGAGCTCGATGAGGTGAACATCCATGGCGAGCTCAAGGCCGTGGTCCTGATCGAGCATCTTGCGACGCGGGGTGCCCTCCGGCAATGCGGGTACATGAAGGATGGGTGTCAGATCCAGTCCACGCGCCTTCCAATGATTCACCGCCCGAGCCACATCCAGCACCTCAGCATGGCCGATGGCGTCATCGAGCGACCGGAAACCCAGAGAGGCGAGGATCTCGCGAACCTCCTGGGCGATGTACTCGAAGAACGTCTCGACGAACTCGGGCTGCCCGGAGAACCGTTCGCGTAGGACCGGGTTCTGCGTTGCGACACCTACAGGACAGGTGTCGAGGTGACACACCCGCATCATGACGCAACCCATGACGACCAGCGGTGCGGTTGCAAAGCCGTACTCCTCCGCTCCCAGCAGGGCAGCGATCACGACATCTCGGCCGGTTTTGAGTTGGCCGTCAGTCTGGACCACCACACGATCGCGGAGGCGATTGAGCAGCAACGTCTGCTGCGTCTCAGCAAGCCCGAGCTCCCATGGAGCGCCCGCATGCTTGAGCGAGGTCAACGGTGAAGCACCTGTACCGCCGTCGTGACCGGAGATGAGCACGACGTCGGCATGAGCTTTGGCAACGCCGGCGGCGACTGTGCCGACACCAACCTCGGCGACGAGCTTGACGTGTACGCGTGCTCGCGGGTTGGCGTTCTTGAGGTCATGGATCAGCTGGGCGAGGTCTTCGATCGAGTAGATGTCGTGATGCGGCGGAGGGGAAATCAATCCCACGCCGGGGGTTGAGTGCCGAGTCTTGGCCACCCACGGGTAGACCTTGTGACCGGGCAGTTGGCCACCCTCGCCCGGCTTTGCGCCTTGCGCCATTTTTATCTGAATGTCGTCGCTGTTCACCAGATACTCGCTGGTGACGCCAAAGCGGCCCGATGCGACCTGCTTGATCGCTGAGCGCTTGGAATCCCCGTTGGCCATCGGGAGGAATCTCTCAGGATCCTCGCCGCCCTCACCCGTGTTGGACTTTGCGCCAATACGGTTCATGGCGATCGCCAGGGTCTCGTGCGCCTCTTGAGAAATGGACCCATAGGACATTGCCCCGGTGGAGAACCGCGTGAGAATGGACTCGATGGATTCCACCTCTTCCAACGGGATCGCATCACGATCGCGGAATCGGAACAGGCCGCGAAGGGTCATGAGTCTTTCGGCCTGATCATTTACACCGTCGGTGTACTGACGGAAGATGTCGAATCGCTTGTTGCGCGTCGCGTGCTGCAGTCGGAACACTGTTTCGGGATTGAACAGGTGCTGCTCGCCCTCACGTCGCCACTGGTACTCGCCACCGACATCAAGCGTGCGGTGCGCATTAGGTGTGCCAGACGGCGGGTAGGCCGTGCGATGACGAAATGCGACCTCCTCGGCTAGAACATCCATGCCCACGCCGCCGAGCTTTGACGCGGTGCCGGTGAAATAGGCGTCGACGACCGACGGGGCCAACCCGATGGCCTCGAAGATCTGCGCACCGCGATACGACGCCACGGTAGAGACACCCATCTTCGACATGACTTTCAACAGGCCCTTGCCCAGTCCCTTGACCACGTTGCGCATGGCCTTCTCCGGGGTCACGCCGTCCAAAAGCCCACGGCGAGCCAGATCCTCGACCGTCTCCAAGGCCAGGTACGGATTGACCGCGGCTGCGCCGTAGCCCACAAGCAGCGCCACGTGATGGACCTCTCGCACATCGCCGGCCTCGATCAGGAGGCCCACCTGGGTGCGGCTTTTGGTTCGCACAAGGTGGTGGTGGACCGCGGCACACAGCAGGAGCGATGGGATGGGCGCCATCGTGACGTCGCTGTCACGATCGCTGAGCACAATGAATCTCTTTCCCTGACGAATGAGGGCATCCACCTCGCGGAAAATCTCCCGCAGGCGACGGTCCAAGGCCGCTCCCCCACCGGCAACCGGGTACAGGCCCGCAATGCGCACGCCCGCGAAACCGGGCTGGTTGCCGTCGGCATTGATGTGCAGCACCTTGGCCAGTTCGTCGTTGTCGATCACCGGGAACGGCAGCACGACCTGTCGGCAGTGTGCGGGTGTGGGCTCAAGCATGTTGCCTTCGGGGCCAATGAGACTGCCAAGCGACGTGACGATCTCTTCGCGGATAGCGTCGAGCGGCGGATTGGTGACCTGAGCGAACAACTGTGCAAAGTAGTCAAACAGCATGCGCGGGCGATCCGACAGGGCCGCAATTGGCGTGTCCGTTCCCATCGACCCCAGCGCCTCACCACCCGACGCCGCCATGGGCTCGAGCAGGATTCGCACCTCTTCCTCGGTGTAGCCAAACGTCTGCTGGCGTCGGGCGACAGACTCGCTCGTGTGCACGATGTGCTCTCGCTCCGGTAGCTCGGCCAGATGGGTGAGACCGGCTTCGAGCCACTGCGCGTACGGCTGCTCAGCTGACAGCGCTGCCTTGACTTCATCGTCTTCGATGATGCGTCCCTGTGCCGTATCGACCAAGAACATCAGGCCCGGTTGAAGGCGTCCCTTGCGCACGATGCGCGATGGGTCGATTTCCAGGACACCGGCCTCCGAACTGAGGACGACCAATCCGTCATCTGTGACCCAGAATCGTCCGGGGCGAAGGCCGTTGCGATCAAGCACGGCACCGATCTGGGTGCCGTCGGTGAAGCACACGTTGGCCGGACCATCCCATGGCTCCATGAAAGTCGCGTGGAACTCGTAGAAGGCCCGACGAGCCGGATCCATCGACGGGTTGTTCTCCCATGCCTCGGGAATCATCATGAGGACCGAGTGCGGCAGTGAGCGTCCACCCAGGTGCAGCAATTCCAGGACCTCGTCGAACGATGCCGAGTCGCTTCCACCCGGGGTGCAGATCGGGAAGAGCCGAGACACGTCACCAGGGATCTGTGACGACGTCAACAACGCTTCGCGAGCCTGCATCCAATTGCGGTTGCCGCGCACCGTGTTGATCTCACCGTTGTGCGAGATGTATCGGTAGGGGTGAGCCAGCGGCCAGGACGGGAATGTGTTGGTGGAAAAGCGCGAATGCACCAACGCCAGCGCAGAGGCGAACGTGGCATCGGACAAGTCCGGATAGAAAGGCTCCAACTGTCCCGTGGTGAGCATGCCCTTATAGACCAGCGTGCGTGCCGAGAGGGAGGCGAAGTAGACGCCAAGCTCATGTTCGGCGCGCTTGCGAAGCGGGTACACAATTCGATCCAGCTCTAGGCCCTGCACCTGGTCTCCGACTCGACTCTGTGCCGAGACGAACAACTGCCAGAACGCCGGCATGACGCTGCGTGCCGTCTCCCCCACGAGCGATGGGTCAACCGGCACTTCACGCCAGCCCAGGACGTCGACTGACTCCTCGCGCGCGACTCTCTCGATCGCATCGCGGGCGGCTCCCGCAGCAGCGGCGTCGGTGGGCAGGAACGCGATGCCCACCGCGTAGGCGCCGGGTTCGGGCAGGTCGAACGGCACCCGGGTACGCAAGAACGCGTCTGGAATCTGCACAAGGATTCCGGCTCCATCGCCGCTGTCGGGCTCTGCGCCCGACGCACCGCGGTGCTCAAGGTTGCGAAGGGCCGTGAGCGCCTTGTCGACGATGTCGTGGGACGGCGTACCGGTCAGCGTCGCGACGAAGGCCACGCCGCAGGCATCACTCTCGCGAGTTCCGTCGTACAGACCCTGCGGTGCCGGGTGGGCGGCGGACGCGAAAATGCTTCGCTGGGTCGACTGACCGGGATTCACGGGTACTCCTCACGACGTCGTCAGCGACCGGAGGAACCGGCCGGACGGGACGTCGTTGGCCCGCGGCCGCAGACTCTACCGGAACTCGGGCCGTGAGGCGAAGCAGGATTCAGGAGGCAGACGGGGATGCGGGCGCGCCGGCCGCCATGGCCGCCGTCGCGTCAGCCACGAGCTTGGTCAGCGTGGCCTGATCGATGAGGTCCTTGGCGACAACCTCGGTGCCGTTGAGCTTGGCCAAGGGCGTGCCCGGGATGTTCGCGTCATAGAACACCTGCGCGCTGTTGGCTGCCCACGACAGATAGGTGCGGTCGGCGTAGCAACTCTTGAAGGTGTCCAACGCTGCACCTGAGATTCCGGTGTCCTGCGCGAACTGGATCAACGCCTCATCAGAGAAGCCCACACCCTCCTGGGGCTGATTGGCGAACACGGTGGAGTGGTACTCCTTGGTCTTGCCCGCGTCGATGGCGCAGCCCCACGCCGCGGTCGCGCGCTCTGATGCGTCGTTCTTCAGATTGCGGTCCAGGAATGTCGTCGGACGCCAGATGAGCCTGACCTTGCCGCTCTCGGCGAGCGAGGTGATGCCGGTTCCGTTGGCCTTCTCCACCATGTTGCACGACGGGCATTGGAAGTCTTCCCAGACCTCGAGTGTGGGCACCGCTGACGTACCAGTGCCGTAGGGGATTCCGTAGGCGTAGGGGTCGCCCGCAGGCAGGGCACCCTTGGGCAGAGGTGCGCCGGGGTTCGCTGTCGCTGAGGCGGGCGCTGCTGACCCATCAGCCGACGAGCTGCCCTTCTTCACGACGACTGCTACGACGATGATCCCGACGACCACCACGATCACGACCACCGCACCGATGATGCGGATGAGCTGCTCACGGCGGCGCTCCCCCGACATGGCTGCCGCATTGGCCGCCGCGGCCCGATCCCGCCGGCTGTTGCCTGAGTTGCTCATTGGTCTGCTCCAGACTCGTGTTCGTGGGGTACACCGTACGCGCTGCGCCTATGCGACGGATCCAGGGCCAATCGGGTTCCCGGCCATGCCACCAGCCATACCCCCATGCCGGTGAACAGAAGGTCGCGGAGAATTTCTGAGGTGTACCGCCACGTGACCCCGTCACCAGATATGTCGCCGCCGCCACCGAAGCAGCCGCAGTCGATGCTGTAGCCACGTGCCCAGACGCTGGAGATTCCTGCAATGAACGCAGCCATGAGAAGGGCGGATGCAAGGCCGGCCCAGCGTACGAACAGCCCGACGAGCAGGAACAGCCCGATGAGTACTTCGCCAATGGGAAGGGCCCATCCCAGGATTGTCGCCGTGGACGTGCCGCTGAAAATTCGGTAGGCGATGATTGCTTCGCGCGCTCCATTCGGCTCCATCAATTTGACCGTGCCCGCGTACATCAGCACCGCGGCAAGCACCACTCGAAGTACCAGCCCGATCCACGGATTGCCCCACAGTCGCGTCATCCTCGTACTCCCGCGGCAAGTTCCTGCGCCAGTTCACGCACGGCCACACATGCGTCAGCGTGGTTGGCTGCCTGGAGAATTCGGCGCACAAACGCCGAGCCGACGATGACGCCATCCGCGTACGCCGCGACACCACGCGCCTGCTCACCGGTGGACACACCCAGGCCGACAGCAATCGGGAGATCAGTGAGAGTGCGAGCGCGGCGAACCAACTCGGGGGCCGCGTCACTGACCTGCGAGCGTGCACCGGTGACTCCCATCAGAGACGCCGCGTAAAGGAAACCAGACGTTTCCGCAACGACTTTGTGCATGCGGGCATCGGTAGACGAAGGGGCCACCAGGAAAACCCGATCCAGTCCATGCGCTTCTGTGGCCGCATGCCAGGCCCCGGCTTCCTCAGGCGTGAGGTCTGGCGTGATCACACCAACGCCGCCTGCCTTGTGCATCTCGGACGCGAATCGCTCGACGCCATAGCGCTCAATGGGATTCCAGTACGACATCACCACGGTGGCTGCGCCAGTCTTGGCGACCTCTGTCACGGTGTCCAGCACCACATCGGTTGTTGTACCGCCGTGCAAGGCGATCTCGACAGCAGCCTGAATGTCCGGCCCGTCCATAAGTGGGTCAGAGTAGGGCAGCCCCACCTCAACGATGTCGACTCCACCGTCGACCATGGCGGCGATGAGCTCAATGGCCTCATCGCGGGTGGGAAATCCCGCCGGCAGATAGCCGATAAGTGCTGCGCGACTCTCTGAGCGCGCCTGACCGAATGCTTCCTCGAGAGTGCGACTCATGCGGGCCCCAGATCGATGCCAAACCAGGCAGCAGCCGTGGCGACGTCCTTGTCTCCGCGTCCCGACAGATTGATGACGATGACGGCCTCCGGGCCGAGTTCTCGTCCCAGTCTGATGGCGCCGGCCAACGCATGCGCCGTCTCGATCGCCGGAATGATGCCCTCGGTGCGACACAGAGCCGCAAACGCCTCCATGGCCTCGTCATCATTGACGGGTTCATAGGTCGCACGACCAGTGTCGTGCAGCCATGCATGCTCGGGTCCCACACCGGGGTAGTCCAAGCCCGCACTGATGGAGTACGACGGCACAGTCTGACCCCATTGGTCCTGCATGACGTACGTGCGGGCCCCATGCAGCACGCCGGGGACGCCCGCGCTGAACCGCGACGAATGCTGCCCGGTCTCCACACCTTTGCCACCGGCTTCATATCCCCGAAGCTGGACGGAAGGGTCGTCCATGAACCCACTGAACAGGCCCATCGCGTTCGAGCCACCGCCGACACAGGCGACGACCGCATCCGGAAGGCGTCCTTCGACCGCCAGGATCTGCTCTCGTGCCTCGCGCCCGATCACCCCGTGGAACCAGCGCACCATGCTGGGGAACGGCGCGGGGCCGGTCACGGTGCCCAGGAGGTAGTGCGTGGTCTCGACGGATGCGACCCAGTCGCGCAGGGCTTCGTTGATGGCGTCCTTCAGGGTCCGGCTGCCATTGGTGACCGGCACGACTTCGGCTCCCAGCAACTTCATCCGCGCAACGTTGAGGGCTTGGCGGTGCGTGTCTTCCTCACCCATGTAGACCCGGCACTCCAAGCCCATGAGTGCGGCAGCGGTTGCCGAAGCAACGCCGTGCTGACCGGCACCGGTCTCGGCTATCACCCGTGTCTTGCCCATTCGGACGGTCAGAAGCGCTTGACCCAGAACATTGTTGATCTTGTGC
>Ga0114968_10000191_pt1 | contig 45582 bp, 72 predicted proteins | sample M_130807_EF_Meta_FD_87020 | JGI IMG/M metagenome (GOLD analysis project Ga0114968, IMG submission 87020) | Freshwater microbial communities from Lake Montjoie, Canada to study carbon cycling - M_130807_EF_MetaG | ecosystem: Environmental > Aquatic > Freshwater > Lake | place: Lake Montjoie... | reverse complement strand
GCAGGTGCCGTTTGGGCGTTGAATGGTGTAATAGAGTGGTTTGAAGAAAATAGACCTAATAACAATTAAAAATAAATAAATGGAAACAAAAAAAGTTATCGAAGTAAATCTCGGAGTTGGAATGGATCAATTATTTCCAAGACCAATTCAGATCGTAGTTAATGACGAAGTTGAAGAAACTAATGAAGAAAATAATAATTTAAACACACAAGAAAATGGGGAAGAACGCTAAAGAACACAAAAAAAAAGTTGCTAAACGTAACGCAAGATTGGCACAACAAAAATCAGGAATGCAAAAAGCATTTGACATGTTGGTTCAACAACAACTTGCAAAGTTAAAAGAAGATGAATTAAAAATTGAAACAAATGGACAAGAAATGAACTATGATGTTGTTCAAGACAAGATTGTTGACACAGCATTTAGTTTCATTCCAAATGATGAAGCATCTTCAAAAATTAATAATGAATTTGGGGGGAATGTCGCATTTAAAGAAGAAAATCCTGAGTTCATTTCAATTAATCAAGATTTAGGTTTAGAAAAATAAAATGGATTTATTCAATCCACCAAAATTATTCAATTATAATATTATGATAAAAGATTTGGACTTTTCAAAATTTGAAAATCCCATCATACAAGTTGTTTGGGAAGATTTACCAGAAAACTTTACACAAGATAAAATCAAAAGTGTAAAGCATTATTTTTCCAAAAAGTATAATACAACAAACGTTAATGTTTTAACAAAGGCAAAGAACGTTGAAAGTGAAACTATGCAAAGTATTGATGTGTCGGTGAATATTGCTGACACACAATACCAACTTGATCTTATTACCAATTACCTTAAATCGAAAGGACATGAAGACAAAACTGATGATGTATTAAACATCAACAGAATGGTTGAGAATAAGATGTCTGGTGATGAAGAAACTTCAGCACAATTTAAGAAATGGTATATCAGAAATATTGAGTTTTCAAACTTTTTATCCTATGGTGAAAACCAAAGATTAAATTTTGATGCGTTGAATGGTATTGTGGTGGTTGAATCTGATCCTCCTAATTTTGGTGGAAAAACTGTATTAACGGTGGATCTTTTAATGTTCTTGTTTTTTAACGAAACAACAAAGACAACAAAGGCCGAAGAAATATTTAACCGATTTTCAAACAAAGACAAAGTTCATGTTAAAGGTGAAATCACAATTGATGGTGAAGATTATGTCATTGTTAGAAACATCGAAAGAAAGATGTCCAAAAAAGGTGAATGGAATGTCAAAACCGAATTGGACTTCTTTAAAAAGTTGTCAGATGGTTCTTTATTAAATTTCACAGGAGAACAAAGAAGGGAAACAGAAGCCTTCATTAAAAATTCAATTGGAACAAAAGAAGACTTTTTAATGACGATCCTTACAACAGGATCAAACCTTGAAGATTTATTGGAATCAAAACCAACGGCAAGAGGTCAGGTGTTATCAAGATTTATGGGTCTTGAGTTTTTGAAAAGAAAAGAAGAAGTTGCAAAAGAAATCTATTCAGAGTTTTCAAAACAAAAAATATCAAATCTATATTCTTCAGAACAATTAAAAAATGATATTGAAACACACCAAACTTCAATCATAGAATTAAAGAATACAATCGCCGAAAGCAAAAAAAGTTTATCTGAAGTTGATGATGCAATTGTAAAAGGAAAAACATATCGTGATGATATGTTAAAAAGAAAACATACCAACATTGATCGAGAATTAAGTTTATTAAATCCTGATAAAACCAAAGATGAAATAAAAGAAATTGAACGTGAGAAGTCAGGTTATTTAACAAAAATATCTGAAATCAAAGTCGTTGAACCATCTGAGTTTTACCATGAGGATAAACATGATGAGGTTAAAGAACAATACAACAATGTTTATAAAGAGGTTATTCAAATTGATACTGAAATCGCATCAATCAACAAATTAAAATCTTCAGTAGAAGGTGGAATCAAATGCGAACACTGTGGAATTGAGTTAATGAATGCGGCGATCACAAACGCTAAAATCGCAGAACTTGATGGACTTATTGTGCAAAAAAACACAAAAACAACACTTATGACGGATTTATCCAACAAAGAACAAAGTTTTGTGAAACTTAAAAAAGAGTTTGATGAATATGAAAAAAATAAGTTGGTTAAAGAAAAATATGAAATCTCGATTGAAAGTTGTGATTTAAAGATCGGTTCATTAAACGATAAGATTAAACGTTGGGAAGAAATACAAGATAAGATTTCTGAAAACCAAAAGATTGATTCGTTGTTGATCAAAGCTGACGTTAGATTGGATGAATTGGAACTTCAAAGAAGAACGATCAGTAATTCAATTTTAACAAACGAGGGGTTAATTAAATCACTTGATGAAAAGATTGATAACAACAAAAAAATGATTGTTAAAATTAAAGAGGAAGAAGAGAAAGAAAAAATCTTTAAAATTTATTTGGAACTTTATGGTAAGAATGGTATTTCAAAAATGATTATGAAAACTATGATGCCACTAATCAACACAGAACTTCAAAGACTTATGGAAGATTCATGTTATTTCAAAATGGAAATAAAAATTAACGACAAAAATGAAGTTGAGTTTATGATGATCGATAATGGAACCGGAGTTGAAAAACTAATGACATCAGGAAGTGGATATGAGAAGACTTTATCATCATTAGCGTTAAGAGCGGTATTGACTAAGATATGTAGTTTACCAACTCCCAACTTGGTTGTATTAGACGAAGTCTTTGGTAAAATATCTCCTGAGAACTTAGATATGGTTTATGAATTCTTTGTAAAGATTAAAGATTATTTTGAAAAAGTGTTTGTTATATCGCATAATAGTGCTGTGTCATCATGGGGTGATCATGTGGTAAAAATTAAAAAAGAAAATAATTTGTCAAAAGTTTTGTAGATTGAAATATTATTGTTAGATTTGTTTTAATATAGAATAAAATATTATGAAAAAAATAAATGAACACAATGTAGATTGGAATTTAGTTGCAAAAGGTTTTGGGTTAAGTGTAAAAGACACAATAGAAATGTTCAATGACGGAAGAATGTTAGGTAGGGTTGGTGAATATATACATAAAAGATCTGAAAACGGTATTAGACAAAATGAAAATTCTTCATTTGATGTTAAAGAATCTGACGGAACTAAAAGTGAAATTAGAACTATAACAGATAGTGTTAGTTTTGCATCCTCTAAAGAAGTTGGATTTGGTAGAAATGTTACTGAAGAGGGATTTAATGAAAAATTAAATTCTTTAGATAGGTATGTATTAATAGATAAAAGACAAATAGTCGATGGGAAACTTTCATTCATTGAAGTGACAAAAGAAGACATAATAAATTTAAATTTGGGTAAGAACAAATCCATGGCCGCAAATAAATTTTTTAAAATATATGATAGAACTCAATAAAATTTACAATGAAAATTGTTTAAATACCTTATCTAAAATTCCTAACAATACCATAGATTTAACTGTTACCTCACCACCTTATGATGATTTACGATCATATAATAATTATGTTACCGGTAAAAAAACAGAATTTAATGGATATTCTTTTGATTTTGAAAATATTGCAAAAGAACTTTTAAGAGTTACTAAAGAAGGTGGAATTTTAGTTTGGGTTGTGGGAGATGGAACGGAGAAAGGTAGTGAAACAGGAACATCTTTTAGACAGGCATTATTTTTCAAAGAAATTGGATTTAATATTCATGATACAATGATTTATATGAAAAATAATTTTTCAAACCCATCTTCAAATAGATACCATCAAATTTTTGAGTATATGTTTATTTTATCTAAGGGTAAACCAAAAACATTTAATTCAATAAAGGATCGAAAAAATGTTTATGCAGGACAAGTAGGTAGTTGGGGAAAAAATACCTCAAGACAAGTAGATGGGACTATGATTGAACGGAAGAAAAAAATAATACAAGAATATGGTCAGAGATATAACGTTTGGACATATAAAACATCAAAAAATGGTCAAGAAGATGAAATTGCATATAAACATCCCGCAATATTTCCGATACAACTTGTTAAAGATCATATAATAAGTTGGACAAACCCAAATGATTTGGTTTATGATCCATTTATGGGAAGTGGAACAACAGCAAAGGCTGCAATTCAAACTGAAAGAAATTTTTTAGGTTCTGAAATATCTGAAGAGTATTTTAAAATTTCACAAAAAAGAATTGGGTAATTTGAAACAAATCCCAACTTTATTCGTATATTTGTAGAACAATTAAAAAAACACATATGAATTACTTACTTTTTGTATATTACAACGACACAGTAGAAAACACAGAAGAAAAAACACAAGAAATCGGAATCAAATTGGCGGATCACATGACTAGCGGTCAAGTTAAGTTCATGTATGGTGAAAGACACGCAATTTTCCATTTCGCATACAAAGGAGATTTTCAAGACGTTTCAGATGTAATGTTTTTTATTAATGAAGAACTTGAAGGGTTTGAATACTTCATTACAAAAAAATCAAAAGATTACTCTTCAAACTTTGATGAAGACAACCTAAATCATTTAATGTCGTTAAAAAACACAACACCAAAAAAACGTAAGCCAACACCACCAAGATTAAGAACAAAAGATCTAAATGGTGAAGACACATTTATGGACCTTTCTGATTTATTTGCACATTTCAAAAAACCAAATGTTTGTAATCTAACTCTTGATGAATTACTTGATAAAATTGGTAGTGAAGGTATGGAATCATTATCTGAACTTGAAAAACAAAAATTAGACGAATACTCAAAATCACTTTAAAACAAATATATGAAGGACAAAAACACAGGAGCACCTATTAATCAGGAGGAAATTTCGCATTACCTTAAAGACATTAGAAAAATTAAGGTAATGACCGCAGAACGGGAGCGTGAACTGGCTAAAAAAATGAAGTCAGAAGATACGCCAATGTCCGAAAGACGAAGAATCGAACAAGAGTTAATTGAAGGAAATCTTCGTTTTGTTATTACGGTGGCAAAACAATATCAAAATCAAGGTCTTGATTTATCAGATCTAATTGCTGAAGGAAATCTTGGTCTTATGAAGGCCATTAAAAACTTTGATTGGAACAAAGATCTTCGATTTATATCTTATGGTGTGTGGTGGATAAAACAATCTATCATTCAGTCTCTAAATGACAATTCAAGAACCATTCGACTACCAGTCAATGTTGTTCAAGATCTTCAACGAGCAAAAAAAGAAGTTGAGCAATCAGGTAAAAAACTTGAAGACAAGTTTGCGTCACTACCTTCAATGATAGACTTAGATATGAATATCAACGAAGATGGAGATACGTTATTGGATATGATTTCAAATAAGGATGCAGAATTACCTGATGCGGTATTTGACACCAAAGACATTTTAAAAGATAAAATGTTAAAACTTCTAAACGTATTGGACGATCGTGAAAAGTCGATTGTTGGAGATTACTTTGGTCTAACAGGGACTCCAAGAACATTGGAAGACATCGGTTCGGATTTTGGATTAACCAAAGAACGTGTTCGTCAGATCAAAGAAAAGGCTCTTCGAAGACTTAGAAATGATTCTTCAGAATTATTCGATTATTTATAAAAAAGTTTTGGCGGTTTAAAAAAAACACTTATCTTTGTATCACAAACAACGGGTAAAGGTCAGAATGATATCTAACTGACTGGATGAGTAGAAGTGGCTTGGGATTAAAGAGTCTCAAGTTGATAGGAGAATGGGAAACGATTAAGATACTAAATAACTATCCTACTCAATCCACCCAAATTACAAATTGATTTTTAGAAACCCTAAATGGGTTTGTCAAACTCTCCCTCCATAAAGTTCCAATATTCATAACCCAATACGATCCTTCTTGATGTTCAGGATATACCGGAAATGCCAATTCCCACTTTAATGATTTTATTACAAATGGTCGACCATTTATAATTGATTGATTGATAATTCCTTCAGCAATCTGATATTTCACAAAATTTTCAATAAAAAATTTTAGTTCTTTATTTGAAATTTCCCTTTGATTATATTCCTCACCCTGTTCAGGTCTTGTTTTTCTTGATGATGCATGACTACCTGTAAAAAATTCAAAATTAAATTTGACATCCATATTTGTAATAATTTGGGCAATCTTCTTTTCTAATAATAAATGTTTTCTTACTATTTCAGTTATCAGACTCATGTATGTAAATATTATGTTTTGATATTTATATTATAAAACAAATTAAATGAATAGAAAATTATTACCCTGGTTATTGTTATTTTGCGCGTTAGGTCTTTCGGGAACTGCGGCTTATTATAGTGTTTATGGTTTATCCATCATATTTTCAGGAGTTGCAATTCCTGTAATCATAATGGGAAGTTTTTTGGAAGTATCCAAATTATCAATTGCCACTTATCTTCATAATAGTTGGAAAAACATTTATGGATCGTTAAAGATATATTTAACTTTTGCAATTGTAATCTTATCGATTCTAACATCTGTTGGTATATATGGACTTTTATCTACAGGATTTCAAAAAAGTATTGCAGGATTGGAGATTCAAAATAAAAAAATTGAAAACATCGAAGTAAAAAAGAAAAGATTCGAACAAATCAAAAAAGAAACCCAAAAAGAAAAATCCATTTTAGATAAAGACATAACAAGTCTTAGAATGGCACTTTCAACAAACACCACAACACAATCTGTTGATAGACAAACGGGAATTGTTATTACTAAAGCGAATAATCAAAATAGAAGATCTTTTGAAAATCAATTAAAAATTGCTCAACAGAGTAGAGATACTTTATCAAAAAAAATAGACAATATAAATGATAGTATTACAAGTTTGGATACAAAGATATTGGATATAGCGTCAAAAGAAATTGAGTCTGGTGAGTTAGGATCCATTAAATATTTAAGTGAGATTACAGGATGGAACATTAAAAAAACTGCCAACTTTTTTATTCTAACTTTAATATTCGTATTTGACCCATTGGCAATTGCTCTTGTTGTATCCACAAATCAGGCATTCATTGCTTATAGAAGAAAAAAAGAAGAGGAAGAAGAAATTAAACCTGTTATTGAAGAAATTTTTGAAGAGGAAGAAGTTGAAATTCCTGAAAGTTATTTTGCAAATTCTACCCCCCAAGTCACCCCCCAAGTCACCCCCCAAGTTGAACCCGAAGTAATTGAAACAATCGTTGAAGTAGAAAAGATCGTTGAAGTTCCCGTAGACAGAATTGTTGAGGTTCCTGTAGAGGTAATTAAAGAGGTTGAGAGAATCGTTGAGGTTCCCGTAGATAGATTGGTTGAAATTGTTCGTGAAGTTCCCGTAGATAGAATTGTTGAGATAGTTAGAGAAATACCTGTTGAAGTAATTAAGGAGGTTGAAAAAATTGTTGAAGTTCCTGTGGAAATTGAAAAAATAATTCATGTCCCTGTTGACAGAGTAATTGAAGTTCCTGTAAACTATTATGTTAAAGAAAATGGTGACATTTTAGATCAAGAAGGGAATATGATGGACAAAGTCAAACTAGAGAAAAAAAATGAAGAATCTAATAGGAAAGTATTATCTTATAAAAAATAAAATATGAAAATAATTAAACAATTATTTGATACAAATTTTTCTAAAATTGATAATAAAAAACAAATTGTCTTGGTTCATACGTCAAGAAGTTTGTTCGACTATGTTGTATCTTTAAAAACTAGATACAATGGAAACCCACAAAAATTACCACATTATATTGTGGGTCAAGATGGGAAAGTCATTCAACTTTTGGATGACAACGTTAATGGTAATTATTTCAATAGTGTCACAATTAACTACAAATCTATCGTAATTAGTTTAGAAAATTTAGGTTGGTTAGAAAAAGTTCCTTTAAGAAAGTATCACATTAATTGGATTGGTAATATTTATAAAGACAAAGTGGTGGAGAAAAAGTGGAGGGATAATTATTTTTGGCAACCTTATACTGAAGTTCAATATGAAAAAACTGCAGAACTTTGTATAGAATTGTCAAAAAAACATAACATAAATTTAAATTTTGTTGGACATAATACAAAAATAAAAGGAATTGAAACTTTTATGGGTATTATAACAAGAGCAAATTTTGATTCAAATGTTACGGATTTAAGTCCGGCATTTGACTTTGAAAAGTTTAATAAATTATTGAAAAATGAATAACTACGAAGAAATAAAAAATTTAATTGAAGCATCAAGAAAGGTTCTTTCTAAAAACATTAATGAAAGTTCAAAAAAACAAATCAGAAAACAATATGGTTTATTAATTGAACAAAATGAAGAAGAAGAAGAAGTTGATTTTGAGATTGACGCTGAAGAAACTTTTGATGATAAAAAACCAAAAAAAGATTCTGATGAAATCGGAAAACCAAAAGACAAACAAAAAACATATAAAATTCAAGGTAATTTGTTGGTTTTAAATGGTAAAACAGAGGCTGACATTCAATTAACAACAGATGAGAAAAATGCGTTTGTTGAAACCGTTGATGAATTTAGAAATGATGTTGCCGAATTAGCAGAGTTTGATAAGTTAAAAGTTTACCAAGATAATGTTGAATGGTCAGGTAAAATTTTGGAATTAGATTTGGAGTTCTTTTATACAATTAAAGAACCAAATGGAATCTATATTAATGGTGATATGATGAAATTGGATGAGAAATATTTGGAGATGATTCCCAAGATTCAATCATTCTACGAAAAATTTAAAAATAAATGGAGTAAAATTGTCTCATCAAGACTTGAAGATTAATGAAGGACTTTTTTGTATATAATTGGAAAACAATCACTCTTACAATATTGGGAGTGATTTTTGTCTATCTATTAGTTCGAGTTTTTACACCAACACCGGATCATAGTGAATTGAATAAATATAAGTTGGACCAAATTGATCAAAAGGTAAAAGATATTGAAAAACTTCAAAAGGATATTAGAGATTCTATAAAATTATATAGATCACAAATTAAAGATATTGATACAAAAATTTCAAAGATTAAATTACAACGAAACGAAATTAATAATTACTACACTATCAAGGAAGACGAAATTAAAAGTGCGGACAAGAAAAAAATCGATAGTTTGTTTAAAAAAAGATATAACTTTTAATATGAAAAAAAATATATTACTTATCATTTTCACTTTTTTGTGTTTAGGATTTCTTTCACAAAAGAATAACTCTGACACCTCTCAAATGTGTATTCCTTATCCTGTGGCAAAACAAATACTATTGGATTTAAATAACTACGATAAGTTGCAAGAGGTTGTAAAAACTTATAAAGAGGAGATTTATGAACTTAACAAAAAAACACAAGTTCTACAAAAAGAAAACGATTCGTGGGAAAAAGAAGATAACCTTAATAGAGAAATCATTGGTGAAAAAAACAAGGCAATTGACATTTATAAATCTGAAAATGAAGATTTGAAAAAAGAAAATAAAAGACTTAAAACCAAAAATGGTTTATATAATATAATCTCTGCGTTGGTCATAGCACCATTAACATATATGGTAGTTTTTAAATAATGGCACTAACACAAACAGATAAGAATGAAATTGAAGTAATGATCAGAAAAGAAATAAAAAGTTTTCTTGATTCCAACACGTCTAAACAATTTGAAGATAAACTAATGGATAAAATATCCACAGAACTTCAAAGAGGAAAATATAAAAATCACGTAAAAGACATCGTCATAAAATCTTTTCAAGAATACTTTAACATGATGTATCATCAAAAAGGATATTGGGAGTCTAAATTTAGAAACATGTAATGGAAGATATAATACAAAAACTTCAGTCAGGTTTGGTTAGTGGTGGTGTTAGGCCGAAACAAAGATACGAAATCAATAAACTGATTGATGCTGAAATGAAAGAAGGTAAAAACAAAAAAAGAGATTATTTAAGTTTTTTAAAAGACGAAGATGATCTTCTTCAGATTTATAACTTGATAAAAAATAAAAAATTATCAAATAACCAAATCAGAAAAAAAATTAAAGAGTTTTTAAATGACCCTGAAGACTTGAATGATTTTTTAAAATCAATTTTATCTGAAAAAGGAAAAAAAGAAGAAAACACTGAAGCTACAGGTGCAGGATCTGCTGGTGGATATTCTATGCCACTATTCTCAACAACAAAAGGAGATATTACAAAAGGTGTAAAAACAGTAAGAGAAAGTTTAGAATTGGAAGATTCTGAATTGAAAAAAACTGAAACTAAAGAAGCCACAACATCAGCGTCTTCAGGACAATATTCACAACCCGCAATTTGGGCAAAATCACTAAAGAAAAAAGATTTTGCCGGTTATAAAAAACCTTTATACAAAGGAGGAAAGTTTGTTCAAGTAAAAAAGAAATGTAAAAAGTTTCCATATTGTAATCAAGGTGATATTGGAGCTTTGAACATTTTTGAAAATGAATCAGTAAAAAGTGCGGTTGACAGTGTCTCGAAAAACTATGGGTTGGATAAGAACTACATTTTTGAATTACTTTATCAAGAAATGACTAAAACAAAATAATAAGATATTTATAAAATAAAAAGAAAAATGAATCAAAAACAATATATCAGATCAAGATTTGAAAAAATACTTAAAGAAAGTATTCACGAAAAGGCTGAATCTATCATGAATAGATTGAACCTTAAAAAAGAAACAGATTTGTATGACACAAACGAGTTTGATTATGTTCAAGAGGGTGAAACATGTGAAGAATGTGGGTCAGAAATGACAGAAAAAGAATGTATGGAGTGTGGATGGAAGGGTTCATCTGAAGTTATGGAATTTGAAGATGACAATTTTGAAATGAAAGAAAAACTTTACGGAAATCAAAGTAGAATTGATAGAAACAAAAATAATAGAATTGACTCCGAAGATTTCAAAATGTTAAGAAAACAACAAGATGAAACAGAACAACTTTATGAAGTAGAGTTTGAAAAAGAAGTAGGAGAAGGTGAAACTGATGAAAGTAAAGAATTCGCTTATGCTGCTATGATGGCTAAAAAGAAAGGTAAAAAAACTTTTGAGTTGGATGGAGAAACATTTGACGTTAAAGAATCTTACATGAGAAAAAAATTAAAAGCAAAAGTTAATGAAAGTATTCTATTTACTGAAACAGATTTAATTGACTTCATTGAAAAGATTGTAAATGAAGATAAAAAATTCAGAAAATCAGAACCTAAAGGTTATAAAGAATATGAAAGAGTTCATAAGGCAGATAAAAAAGAAAATGAAGATTATTTAAAAAGTGTTGCCAAAAAAATGACCGATTACTTAAAAAACATGAGTGATAAAAATTCTAAATATGAAATGAAAGAAACTCAAAAATTCCCGACTGAAAATGGTGGTAAAAGAAAAAAATATACACCATCGGACGCTGTAGATGAATACATTGACGCTTTTTCATATCCAGGTCAAACTAATTTAGTTTATGATGAAATAAAACCTAATGAAGATTGGATTGAGGATTTATTAAAAGGATCTTCAAGAACAGGAAACGCACAAGTTGACAAAGATGGAAACGCTTTAGGTAATGTTGTTCCAAGTGACACAGGAGAAAAGTTCTTCAAAAACTATAAAGACAATCTTTATGGTCAAGAACAACAACAGGCTTCATATAAGAGACAACCACAACCTGTAGACCAAGCGGGAGAACATACAGAAAGAGGTTCTTTAAAAACAAAAAGAGGAAAAAAGACCTCACAATCTGTTCTTAATAAGTTAGAAGAAAACGTAAATGAGAAAGAAACTAAGAAGTTAAATGAAGAGTTTGATAGAATTCAAGATTTAATGGGATACAACAGAAAAACTCAATAATTTACAATAAAATACCTTAACCTATATTATCCATAGTTAGTAATGACTATGGATAATTTTTTTAACTATATCACCAAAAATCTAAATCCTGAAGACGTTGATACGTGGTTTAGGTCTAATAATATAATTTCCGAAAAAATGGAGTTGTATTATGATTTTTCCTATAGTCTACATCTACTAATTAAAAGCACGTATTTAGGGTCAAAAAATGAAAAAAATGAAACCTTAGTTAAAATGACTAATGAGGATGATATTAATCATTTTGATTGGTGTTGGAAAAAAACAGTAGAGAACTTTAAAAAAGAAAGTATTATCTTCAGAATCGATGGTGACCATTACAAATACTTTTTTACGTTGTTTGATGAAATATTCTACAAACAAGAAAAAGAACAAATTAGAGAATCAATAGACGTTTTTTTCAATGACTTGTTTAACAAAGATAAACCATTTACACAAGTTGATTTGGATCTTATTTATAACATATATAAATCTTTGGATAATAATCTTATTATCTAAACTTTACTAATATAATATTGAATGGTATTATTTAGTGAAATAAACTATAATTTTTAATAACAAATGGAAACATTAGAGAAAATTAAAGAGCTTACTGAACAATTGAGCTTAGATGTTACAAAGTTTTATTCTGGAAACAAAAGTGCCGGAACAAGAGCAAGAAAATCATCTCAAGACCTTAAAACTCTTTTACAACAATTAAGAAGCGAAATTCTTGAAGAAAGAAAAAAATGATTATGATTAGTTTGGATATTTTTTCCCTTTTTATTTTTATCCTTTCAACACTTTATGTGACGAACGGGATTTTTAGAATTATTAAAAACATTTTAAGTCAGAACCCTTCTGAAATGAAATACTCAATATGGGAAAAAATATCCAACTATTTTTTCATCACTTATCTAATAACCTATATTTTAACAAAATATCTATAATATGTATAACGAACTCAAAGATATATTCGAATATTTAGTTTCAGTTAGAAAACTAAAAAATTATTTAACTGTGGATATTGAATTTCCTAATCATTGGAAAATCCCAAAAAAATATGTTCAAGAAGACAAAATAATTGAAAATCAAAAAGTGAATGAAAACAAAAGATTTTTTTCATTCGTTAGTGAGTTTAATGAAGATGTTTTAAACAAAACTGTTGAAAACATTAAAAATATTATAGCATACAATAAAGAAATTGAAATGAAAGAAAGTTTATTGAAACAAAAAATTGATGAACTTAAAAAGATTTTTGAAAAGGAAAAGTTAGAAAGTTTACAATTATTAAAATTTGATATTTTTGAAGAAAAATTAGACGATGGAGAAGAAATTATTGACACGAGAAGAACAAGCAGTGGGTTGGTTGAAGAGTGAAATGGAAAAAGATAACAAAGAGCTTGAAAATGAGAAAAAACGAATCATTGACTCATTAAAACAAATTAAAAAGGATGATATTATACCAACAAAAGAAGAGTTATCATTATGGAAGAGGATAAAAAGAGTGTTGATGGGATCTTAGAGAACATGGCCCTTATTACCGATGGACTACAGTCATTGTTTCCTGATGGTAAGATGATATGTGTCTACGAACTTAATAATGACGATTACAAAAAAGTCCAAAACAATTTTAGAAAAATTGACCACCAACATAAAAGGTTTTCAATAGATATATCTGGTATTGAACACGTTTTTATTCACGAAGATTACCAAACACCATTACCCAAAGAAGAGGTTAAGATCCCCAAAAAAACTTTAAAAGAGAAGTTATTTTCTTTCTTTAAACGTAGTTGATTTCCGGTATAAGATTTTCTTATCTATACCCATACCATTTAACAAATCATATAAATATTTTTTTTGTTCTTTAGAACTTTCACTAACTAAAATGGTGTCCGATCTATTTTGAGAAATCATATAGTTAGATAACGACATTAGAAATCTTTCCGATTCAAATTCATTCTTCAAAGAAAACAAATTAATATCACTATCATTTTGAAGGACTATCTTGTTATTTAAACAAGAAATAAGTTTAATTGAATTTTTTGGTAGATACTTTTTTATAAAAAAATCAACAGAAATCTTTTTATTTAAAGATACGTCAAACAACATCTCTTCAAGTTTGTAGTTTGAAATTTTTATAATCTTATATTCAGGATCGTCAATTTCAACTTTAACTTGTCTACCCATATTGTCTTTAACAAACAACGAATCAAAGTTGGAATCAGTCTTTTCTAATAAACCAAGTTCAAATACACAATCTTTTGCGTTTTCAATTTTTTTATCAAAAATAACAGACTCGTTGTTTTTTAATAGGTTATTATAAAATTCATTACATCTTTCAAATGTCTGAAACTTATTGATTATTTTTTTTCTTTCTTTATTTTTAAACAATACTACTAAATAGTTCATATACAAAATATACCCTTTTTAATAAATAAATGAATAATGAAAACTTTTATGACGTTTTAGGTGTTAGCGAAACCGCAACACAAGATGAAATCAAAAAAACGTATCGAAAATTAGCAAAAGAAAATCATCCCGATATTGGTGGAAATGAAGACCTGTTTAAAAAAATATCATCGGCTTATGATGTATTGGGTGATGAACAAAAAAGACAACAATACGACCAACAAAGAAAAAATCCATTTGGTGGAGGAGGGTTTAACTTCAACGAAATGTTTAATGACTTATTTGGTCAAAAACAAAGACCCCAAAATCGACAAGCTCATGTTACAAATATCACCGTAAATATTGGTGTTTTGGATTCGTATTTGGCAAAAAAACATAATCTAACTTATAAAAGACAAATTAAATGTGATCCTTGTAATGGATCAGGTGGTGATAAGAGAACCTGTGTGTCTTGCAATGGATCTGGTGTGATTTTAAGACAATTTGGATCAGGAATGTTCACCCAAGTTGCGCAATCGGTTTGTGAGTCATGTCAAGGTAGAGGTCATATTTTAATAAACCCTTGTTTTTTATGTTATGGTATTGGATCAAGACCTGAAATGAAAACAATTGAAGTGGGACTTCCGCACGGAATTGATAATGGACAATTTTTAAGATTATCTCAAATTGGAGATTTTAAAAATGGAATGTATGGTGATCTAATAATTAGAGTTGATCTAAAACCACAAAACGGATTCAACAAAGTTGGAAATCATTTGGTGTATGATTGTTTTATGAATATTGATGAGTTAAAAAGTGGGGCAATAACTATTCCACATCCTGAAAGTAGTTTGAATATTAAACTACCAAAAAACATTGACACGTCAAAACCTTTGAGAGTGAAATCAAAAGGATTCAAATTAGATAGTGTTGGTGATTTAATTGTAAATCAGTTTGTTAAATTCGATCGGGATTAAAAAAAGGAAATAATATCTTTAATAAACGATACAATACCGTATAGTCCAAAAAAGAAAAATATCCCACCACCAATCAAAACAAATCTTTGGGTATTTTTAACTTGTCTACTATCTTCACAAGCTTTACACTTAACTTCTGTTGCTTTTTTTTCTTCCATACCTATAATTTAATTACTATTCAGTTGAAAATAAATATTTAAAAAACTATATTTGTATCATGTTAAGCTATATCGGAGGTAAGAGTAAAATTGGTAAATGGATTGTTCCATTCTACGACAAAAATATGGAGGTCTATTTAGAGGGCTTTTCGGGAATGTTTTGGTGTTTCTATAATATGGACCTAAAACAATTTCCTAATTTAAATAAAGTGGTTTATAACGACTTCAACCCACTAAATTATAATTTATTCAAGTGTGTTCAAAACCCAACTGAATTGTTAAGAGCAATCAACTCAATTGATTGTCAAAAACAAGGTGTGGATCTTACACCTGAAATATACAAACAACAATTTATCAACTTTCAGGCTGAAGTTTTTAATGAAGGTTTCAGCGTAGAACCTGGCGATTACGAGGTGGCGGCCAAATACGTTTATATTCTAACACAAGTTTTCAGTGGATCAAAACCTGAAACATCTAACTTTATTGACCTTAAAGGAAAATACAAATCAAAATATCTTACGTTTAGAGATAAGTTATCTAAACCTGATTGGTTGGATCACTTTTTAAAGATTACTGATGTTGAAAATATGGATTTCGCAGATGTTATCAATAAGTATGACTCACCATCAACTTACATTTATTTGGATCCACCGTATTGGAAAACCGAAAATTATTACTCCAACCACGATTTTGATCGTCAAGATCACGAAAGGTTGGCAAATGTTCTACATGGAGTTCAAGGTAAGTTCTCATTGTCATATTACGACTTTGAATTACTTCACGAATGGTTTCCTGAAGATCAATACACTTGGGTTAAAAAAGAGTTTGCAAAAGCGGCTTCTGCCAAGAAAGGTGAGAAACAGAATATGGGGGAAGAATTATTGATTATGAATTATTAATTTTTTACTATTTACGAATATTTATTAATAAAAAAATTATTATGTCACTTAGATTCACTAATCTATTACGAGATCTTATTGTTGAAAGTTCAAGATTTCAAGTATTATTCGATAAGTTCGTAAAACCAAAAGAAAGAGGTCAAAGAGGTATTATGCCTTTTGAAACATTATTCGCACTTATCGCTGCCGATCCAACTACAAAGGTCCCTGATGGGATGGATATTGATAATGTTAAACCTGAACAAATGGAGAAGGTTAAAATTGGAAAATACGCTCAGTGGTTATTAAAAAACTTTGTTACACCTAAGTTACCGGCAGATCACCCATTAATGATTACTGATCCACAATCAGGTCAATATAAGGCGGCTTTAAAGTCATTCCAAGACCTTTTCATGGAGGATTTGTATAAGACAACAACAAACCTTCAAAAGTTTGAAAGATTTAAAAATAGATTATCTCAAGAGTTTAGAGACATCAATAAACTAACACCTGAAACTTTATATGACCAAGTTAAAGATTTTAGTTTAGAAAAAACTAAGGCAACTGCGGCAGAGAAAAAAGAGGCTTCTCAGACATTTGCTCACCCTGGAGCCGACATCGTTTATAGAGGTCAAGATTGGACGGTTGCTAAAATCTCAAACACAGGACCATTAGGAAAAGAGGCCGCTTGTTTCTACGGTGGATCTCATAATGAGGCAAGAAGAGGAGAAACAAATTGGTGCACCTCATCACCTGGATATACTTGGTTTGAAAGATACATTGCCAAAGGACCTTTATATGTTGTAATTCCAAACACACCAACAACTTTCAAAACTTACGGAAAAGAAACTGGTGAGGTTTCAGGACTTCCAGCAAATCGTTATCAATTCCACTTCCCTGATAATCAATTCATGGATGCCGATGACAGACAAATCAATTTAATTGAGTTCTTAAATACAAATGAAGAAGGTTTAAAGCAATTCTTCAAACCTGAGTTTATGAAATCATTATCAGGAGATAAAGGTGAAAAAATTGTGATTGATTATCCAAGTGATTCGGCATCTAAGTTTATTGCACTTTACGGATTCGATGAGTTTTTTGCCACTCTTCCTACAACTTTAAAAAGACTTACTTTTAAAAATACATCAAGAGATAAGATCTCACTTAATATTCCTAATGATATTGGGAGATTCAAACAACTAAACGCAATTAACTTCGTTGGATGTGTTGCATCTCTACCTGAAGCAATCTGTGGTTTAGAAAACCTACAATATTTGTCGTTAGTTAATAACCCAGATTTACAAATGTTACCAGAATGTATTGGTGACATGCCAAACCTTATGGTTTTAAACTTAGGAGGATCTAATCCACAACAAGTTCTACCACAATCTGTGTTCAGAAGAGCTGAAGAGGATGAGGACTTCAACTTATTCACACATTCATAAAATGAGCAAAAGATTAATAATTAATGAAGAAGAAAAAAATAGAATTTTAAATCTTCACAAATCGGCAATTAAAAAAGAGGTTTTATTTGAACAAACAACTCAAACAACAACTGTGGCACCTACAACAACTCAAACAACAACTGTGGCACCTACAACAACTCAAACAACAACTGTGGCTCCTACATCAAAACCAAACAATGAAGTTCTACTTCAAGGTACGGATACGGATTACGATTATAAAAAAGTGGGAGATAAATATTATTTCAAGTTAAAGGAAAATCCTACAAGTGTTGGTGCTAAAGGATATAAAACACAAGGAAAATTTAAAAATTGGACACCAGCAACTAAACCAGACGCTATAAAAAAGATTTCACAACTACCCGCATTATCAACAGCAGCGGCATTCCAAGCACCAACAAATGTTGATGGTAGTGATGAGACTTTTGACGCACCGGTTCAAACTGCTGGAACAACAACACCAACGACAACAACACCAACGACAACAACACCAACGACAACAACACCAACAACACCAACACCAACAACACCTACATCACAAAACCCTGAAATAGCAGCAGATTTAAAAACCGCATCACAAATTAGACAAGAATTTAGACAAGGTAAACGAGATAAAAATAAAGCGATAAGACATTACAATCAAATGGTTAATAAATATAACAGATTAAAAAGTAAGATGAGTTCACAAGATAATACAGCTTATCTACAAGAAATTGGTAAATTAAAACAACAAATCGGATAATAAATTAATTATATTCTTTTAAACCCCCCTTCTTTCTTTTGATCGGGGGTTTTTTGTTTTACAAAGTATTTATCTTATATGAAAATCATCATAACAGAAAGACAAAAAAATGTATTGTTTGAAAACAAACGAAATGAAGTTTTAATTGATACGATTAAATACGAAGGTTGGGAATCTGCGGCTGACATGGTTGGTGGTAGTGAAAACTTAAAAACCCTTGTTGAGATTAAAACTCCTATTGATTTTTTAAACATTTTTACCGATTTGGATGTTGTTCAGAGTGAAGAAAAACCTGATTTGGAATTATATCGTTATGAAAAAGGGAATAATATGATGATTTACGATAGAAAAAATGACTATGTTTTCATCGATTATCATAAGATTTGGTCATTTTTAGAAAAAGTTTTTGGACTTAACTACTTTGAAATACAACAACTTACAGAAGAGTGGTTGTCTGAGGTCTACAATTTAAGGGGAGTAAAACCCCTTTTATACGATGACCCGTTCCAATGTGAGGGTTGTCTGAGGTCTACAATTTAAGGGGAGTTTTTATATAACGAAGTATTTATCTTATATGAAAATCATTGTAACCCAACATCAACTTGATTTAATCAACGAAACTTATAAAAGGGATCGTTTTGATGCTAAGTATGAAGATGAATACCCAAAATATAAGAAGTTGTTTTTAAAGACCATTTCTAAAGATGTTAAAGGTTGGGGTGAATGGCCAGGATCAATTTATCTAATGAACGAAACTGGAGAACCTTTATTTGTATATATAATACCATCAAAAACCGTATATTACGATTATTCAATAGATAAAGAGATGGAAGATTATATTCCTTATCATATAATATCAAGACACTTAAAAAACGCAGTTTATGATTACTTCAAAGGACTTTTTCCTGATGTTGAAATAAAAGAGGTAAGTGGGTCCAATATTATATAGTTATGAAAGTAATAATTACAGAATCACAGAAAAAAAAACTATTGAATGATTTTATAAAATCACTCGTAGATGATACCTTAGATGAAAACAAACCTTTTTATGTTGATTCTTATATTGTTATTTGGGATAAAACTGATGTTTGGAACACGTTTATTGAATATGATAAATCTGATGGTAGATTGTGGATATCAAAAAAATATTTAAACAACTTAGAATCTTGGTTCCCAATCAAAAAAGAAAAAGTGTTAGATATGATTAAAAACTCTTTTGAAAATAAATTTAATGTTGATGTAAAATATATCAAAGCGGAGTCATGAAAATAATAATATCTAATAAACAATATAGTCTTATTAAAGAATCTTACCGAAATAAAGGTATTGGTGCGGTTATTAAGTATTGGAAAAAAGAGTTAGAAAAAGGTAACAAAATTAGATTTGATAGAGATGAACTTGAATTTTGGGGTATAACCGAATTTACCGATAAGTTACATGCTCAAACAGAATTTCAAGAACTTGTAGGGGATGAGGTATTTGTTAAAAAATTTATAAATACATTAAAAAACAAGAAATTCTCGACAAAAGATTTTAGTGAGAGATCAGTTGGTGGTTATGATTTTGAGTGGGAAATCACTAATATGGAATATAGAGATTATGATGTTTTTCTATATGGAAAAACTCTACCTGGGGGTTCCGTAACACTTATGGAGGATGGAAGAAATCTAACCTTAGATCAAGCCTTGGAGGATGAAGATATAGGTTGGGAAATCCAAGAAGAAGTTAATGATGTTGTTCAAGATTGCATGAATGAAATAATTTTACCTGTTACAGGATATGATGTAACAGTTCCTTTAGTTACTATTTATTAGAAATGAAAATAATAATTACAGAATCACAATTAAAAACTATAACATTTCAAAATGCGGTTGATATGGCTTGGAAAGACATTGCTGATAACATAAAAGAAGAAGATTATTATGATGAAGGTGGATATGGAGATAACTACGAAGCAATCACAAAAATTGATGTGGTAACGGCATACAAGACTGATAATGTTGTTGAGTTAGGAATAATTATTTATATAGATACAATTTTTGACACATTTGATGTTGGTGACTATTTGTGGGACTTGAAATTAAATTTGGAAAACTATTTAGGGAAAAATAATTTCAAATTCAAATTACTTAATGTTATAAACGAAAATCCAAGAACAGATTGGTAATGAAAATAATAATTACAGAATCACAATATAACAAACTGACCGAAGATAACCTTCGAAAACTTTGCTATACGGTATGGAACCAACAAAAAAAGAGAGGTGAAGAACCACATCTTGATGATGTGATTTATGATATATCTGGAATTAGAAAAAATACAAACGAAGACTTCCAACTTATTAGACCCATTTGGTATGAATACAACGGTGGATTTAAGAATTTAGTTGAAAAACTGAAAAATGAAATTGACGGTGAAATATACGATCTAAAAAGTGATTGGGGTAATCTTGATACAAGAATTGAAGTTATTGAAGTAAATCAGTTTGGTAGATTAGGAGAAAACTTTGGAGTTTATATTTTTGTGTATGTTGATGATCAAGGAACAATGGACTTCAACGTGTTTGAAGAAGGAACTGATAATCAAATAGAAGTAAATGATACAATTGAATCGGCTTATTTAGAGTCTCAAGGTAATTATGAGACTGGAGATCTTCTAGCTTATTTAAGACATGAGGTTTATAACTTTTTTTATAAAAAGTTAGAAAAATACGGAATCCCAATTGATGTGGATCTTGATCTAAAAGAATTTTAAACATATAATTATTATTACTATGGGACCAATTGAAAAAAAAATATTAGAATTATCTAAAACTGAAGGACTTTCTGAAGAAACCGTAATGGCTTTAACTATGATTAAAAATCAGATCAGAGAAGACGAGAAACGAATTGTTAATGATGCTTATCAAAAAGGTTACCACGACAAAGAAATGAACCGTAGGGCGACTTTGAACTACTTTGAACGTAAGTATATATGTTATTTGTCAAAAATTAAATTTGGTTAAATCAAATAATTTTCATATCTTTGTAATATGGAAGACTTAAACAAACTCGAATTACCCGAAATTAAATCACTTTGCAAACAATATGGTATTAGTGTTGTTGGTGATAAAAAAACTTTAGTTAAAAAACTCAAATACTATTTGGATCCTGTTGAAGATGTGTTAAACACGCATCCTGGAAGAAAATTGCCAAAAAACAAAAAAATTGTTGGTGTTAAAGTTGATAATCAAGAAAATATAAATAATGTTTTAAGACAAAAAGGTAAATTTTTGTATTATTCTTTGGGTCATCAATATTATATGGTGCCAGAATAAAAAACCTTGATATTTATAATAAAAAAATATCTATGAAAAATAAATTAAATGAAGAATTGAAGGATATTAAATATCTTTTTAATTACAATAGAGGTCGTGTAATTTCTGAACAAGAACAATTTGAATCTGAAGATGATTATCGTAATTTAAGTATGTATAACCCATACTATGGTGATGACTATGAAGAATATGATTATATGGTTGATCCTAACGCCGAAGAAACGCTTCCTTCATTCGATAGTTCTAGCTCTAGTGGAAAATATTTAGGTATGGCAAAACCTATGGGTGACATGGACACTAGAACTCCTGAAGAAAGGGAAAGGGACAGTAGAGACATAGATATGGACAATAGAACTCCTGAAGCAAGAGAAAGGGACAGGAGAGACATAGATATGGAAATTGATGAAGAAATGGATTTACCTGTAATGTTACCGGGAACAAAAGAAAAAGAAAGAACGAAGGTAAAACCTGGAACCAAACCTAAAACTCCAAGCACACCTTATAAACCAAAACCTGGACCAAAACCTGATCCTAAGGCAAGAAAAAGAAAAGGTGACATGCCAACTTGGTTGACCTTTGATGAACTTGGAATTGATTTTGAATAAGATGAGAAATATTAGAAAAAAATTATATACTGAGGGTATATCCAAAAAAGACTTATTAAGACTTATGGAAGCCCCAATCGACTACGAAGGACCTGAAAGGATGGCCGGAGATGTCGAGAGAAAGATTACAGGAAAACAAACACCGTTTCATAATTTTCCTGCTATGCCAGAAATGGATAGAGACTTTATTGAGTTAATATCTTCTAAAAGATTCAAGGACTCAGTTGATAAAGTTAGAATGGCAATGGGAGACACAAGAACCATTCAAGGACAAAATGCTCTTATGCAGTTGATGGGAACCGTAGGTCAAGCGATGCAAAGACTAATTATGATCCAATCTCAAAATGCCGAGGAACTTGAAGCACTTGCAGTTAAACTTGTTAAAGATGAATTGGGTATTCCTGATGGGGCGATGCAATTCGATGCTCAACTTATGATGCAACCTATGGGTGCTGCTGAAGGAATGAAAAGTGAGCCTGAAATGCCAAGTGAAGAAGAAGTTGAAGAACTTATGGGAGACATTGAAAACTTTAACTTGGAAAGAGCAAAAAGAAGATTTATCAATTCATTAATTCAGGGAGCCGCTTTTAAAGGTGGTCATATGTATGTTATGGTTAGAGATGAGATTAATGACATCAATCCACAATTAATGAATCTATATGCTGTAACTCAATCTTTAATGGAACACGCTTATTGGATATTTCCTGATATGGAAGGAATGGCCGGAGGTGGTGGTGGTCAAATGGGACAATCTGAATTCGATCCTGAAACAGATCCACCAACAGTTAAAGCAAGAGCCGTTACATTCCCATTACTTGTTCATGAGTTAGTTAAAGGGGTTTACGAGGTATTTGGAACACACGGACTACCTGATGACCCAAGACAAGCTGAAATGGTGTTAAGTGCTGAAGATTCATTACCATCAGAAATTTGGGATTCTCGTTTGGGACCAATTTTTTGGGAAAAGTTTGTTTCGACATACCCAATTGAGTTATTCGAAGATGATATGAAACATATCCAACATTATTTGTTTATGCGTTTTTCAGCGTTAAATGCTGAGGAGTTCATGACGTTGGCTAAAAAGATCCTTAAAGGAGAACCTGAAGGACAGAGAATCATTCAAAGAATGGTTGATGACATCGTTAAAGAATTAAAAGAACAAGATTACAAAGATGCGATGGGTTACGACGATGAAGATGAAGACTATGGTGATGATTATGGAGATGTTGATTTGAGTGATCTTGATTTATAATTTTTGACTTAGTTTCATAAATATACTATTATTGAACTTATGGGAAATATTGACTGCGAAATCTACATAAGCCAACTTATAACTTTTTTTGAAAACAATCCTAATGATTTAATGTCACTAATTGGTGAGGTTCAAAAGGAACAGTTTTACGATGCGTTACGAGAACAATGCGAAACAAATTCAAAAAAAGGTGAAGATCATATAATCTCAAGAGATCAAATGATTAACATCGTTTTAAATTTGAAAATACCTGAACTAACTGAAGAAAGTGTTGAATCTTATATTCAGACCACAAAATGGGGAGAAATTAATTTGAATTAATTGTTAGAATACGATTAATTAAACCACAGTCAGAAAACTGTGGTTTTTTTTTATGAAAATGTTTGGTATTTATAAAAAGTTATTTATCTTTGTAATGTGATAAACGAGAAACAAAATGAAAACAGTTGAACTTACTATGAAAGAAATATGGGTTGCAACCCGACCTTCAATTCAGAAGAGTAAGAAAACGTATTCTCGAAAACAAAAACACAAAAACAAGGAAAATAATTAAAACTATGATATACACACCAGAATTAATCAAATCAATCGCCCCGGCAGTATTTGCAACATCACCATCTTCAAAAATGACAAACAAGTATGAGTTTGTTCCAACACACGAGGTTATGGAAATGTTCGATCGCGAAGGTTGGCAACTTTCATCTGTAAAACAAACAGGTAGAGGAATTCATAACGTTCATGAATTAAAATATCGTAACGGACAACTACCCAAAGTTGGTGATACGGTTGTTGAAGCAATTATCCGTAACTCTCATGATGGATCTGCAACATTCTCTATGGCGGCTGGATTATTTAGGCTTTGTTGTTCCAACGGACTCACAGTTCCAACGTCAGTTGCAGAACGTTTTTCACTTCGTCACAACCACTTCTCTTTAGATGAGGTTAAAGGATTAGCAGAAGACTTTTCTAAAAAACTTCCAAAAATCGAGGCTTCGGTTTCTCGAATGATGGAAAAAGAAATGACCGAGAAAGAAAAACTTCGTCTAATCAAAAAGGCAGTTGAGATTCGATGGGCTTTGGGTAGTGCTCCTTCAGCACTTGACATCAACGACCTTCTAACACCATTTCGACCTGAAGATGAAGGAAGTGATCTTTGGACCGTATTTAATGTGATCCAAGAGAAAATGATGAGAGGTGGATTCTCTTATCAAACACCACGAGGTCGAACAACTAAACTACGAGGAATTAAAAGTATTCAAGCGTCCCACCGATTAAACACCAAACTTTGGGAAGCCGCTGAGGAATTAGTTTTGGTATAACAAATAAAAACGGGGGTCATTGACCCCCATTTTAGATTATGGAAAAATTTAAACACGAAGAAAGATTTTTAAATATTATCACCGAAAAAACTGGTGAGCTATATTCAACAATAAACTTAAACGACTCTCACGGTCTGAGTCCACAAAACCTATTTGATAAACCAAAGTTTTTTGAATTCATGTTGGATGGTATTGAATATTCAAGTGGGGTGGTATATATGGATGCAATTTTCCTGTATGACAATAACATTTATATATATTTATCTAAAACAGAAGCAATGATTTCTACATTTTTTTGTAAAATTTATTATCCTGTTAATAGAAAGAAAGACGTTGAGTTCTTTATCTTAAACTTAAAAAAATTAAAAAAAGATGGAAATTAGTAGTGTAGAATTACAAAAAAAAATAAATGCCGGTGAAAAATTAATGATTGAATTTCATGGAGTTTGGTGCGGACCCTGCCGTTTAATGAAACCAATTTTTGAAAAAATTGCAAAAGAAAATACATCTGATGTTCAAATGTATACTATGGATATTGATGAAAATAAAGAGGCCGCAATTAGTCTTGGAATTAGAAGTATTCCAACAATTAAAATGTTCAATTCAGGAGAAGTTGTTGAAACAAAAGTTGGACTTTTAAATGAAGGACAGATAAATAATCTTTTAACGGAATTGATCAATGGATAAGATAGCAGTTATTTTTAGTATGAAATCATGTCCTTTTTGTAGTATGTTAAAAGAGATGTTAGATAAAGAAGACATAAGTTATATTGATCGAGACATTGAAGAATTTGAAGAAGAATATGATATGTTTGTTGAAGCAACAGGTAATGATTTTGTTCCTGCGTTTATGTTAATTGAAAATTATGATAGCGAAACACCAACAACAGGTTTATTTGCTCCTGATCGAGATTTTGAAGATATTGATCACGGACTTAAAATAATCAAAGAGTTTTACGAAAGATAATAAAAAACCCCACCTTTAAAGTGGGGTTTGTTTTTTATACTAATACTATGTCTTTTAGTCGGTCTTGAACCAGGTATGGTTTCTCTGTGGTTTGATTCGTCACATCGTTTGTGAAGTCATAATTAGATAGTCTTTCGTTGAACTCAGTTAAATCCATATCAAAACAATCTAAAACAAGACTTTCAATGGAAGTCTTTGAAAGTCGGGAATCACAAATTACTTTAATTTTATAATCTTCATTTTCATTAAGATCGTTTGAGTAACGAAAGTATAATTGATTCACTCCCAACAAAGAATACATTTGATTAAAGATATAATGTGAATAATAGAAGATTGATCTCCCACATCCTAAACTATGTCCATAAGGAAACTCTGATGAAATGTTAATTTCTGAAATGGGTTCGTATTCTGTAACATAAAGAGATTTATTAACTGTGATCCATGACTTTGAAAAATCTGTAATTTCTTGATCATATTTGATTATATCAATAATGTTAAGATCTTCTTTGTTTAAAGATTCGAATAATTCTTTGTTTGATTTTATGAACTCCACTTTAAGTGTGTTAAGTTCCAAAACAATTTTACTTGTTGTTTGACCATTAACAACAATAAATGTTTCACAATCTGTTATTTGAATAATTGTGTTATCTTTTTTGTCGAATTTTGACAGGATGAAGTCTGCAAATAGATTTACAAAATACCGTCTTGTGTTTTTTTCTAATTTTCTCATATTCTTGGTTTTGTATAATGAATATGAGAATTAAATGAAACTATAAAGAGTTAAATATAATCTAAAAACATTTCGTTTATGTTTCTTCTTGTTCTATCCCAATCAGGATAATCGGGGACTCTAATATCAATACATTCTATTTCATCATTATAAATCATATTATTTATAAGTGTTGTGTATCCACCAAAGTATTCTAAAAATGAATCACTATAAGTTCCGCCTTTGTTATTTTCTAAAAATGTTTTTATAATTCCAATAAAATCTCTGATTTTAATATATTGGTCGTATTTAGTTTTTTCACCAACCTTTCTTGGAACCTCATCAATACGACCCTCGAAGTATTCACTAAGACCTTTATAAACGGCGTCATAAATCTCATCTTCGTATGCTTGATTTTCAGAGTTGTAATAGATACTTCTTAACTCAGAACCCAAATCCTCTAAATCATTTTTGAAAAGTTCGTTTGATGCGTCACTATCGTTTAATAGGTCGTTTAAATCTTCAGGTCTTATTCTAAAATAACCTTCAGTTCCTTGAATTTCAGACAAATGTTCAAAAAAGTCCGAATCATAATCCTCCAAAGACATTTCTTGATTTCCTATTTTTTTATAAATAACATCTTTAAGATGTGTAATATTAGAATCATTTAAATCATGTATTGTATCATGTGGTGTCATACTAGAATCAAAATACCAATCGTGACCTAAACCATCTTCACTTAAAATTAATTTTGCAACATGTCTGGGGTCACTATCACTTCTTCTACTACCACTACAAAAATATTCACTTAACTCTTCTCTATCTCTTAAACTTAGATAAAAACCACCATTTCTAATTTCAACATCGGTAATTAAATTTTTGACTATATAATAAACTGTGTCTTCGTAATTTTCTTCTAAACCTTTTAAAAGTAATATATTTTTTAGTTCTTCAGGTGCATCATCATAACTAAGATTAGTTAAAACACCATTTTCATCTAAGAATTCTAATATTTCTTCATCCCAATTACGATAACCTATTTGTTCTAAATCAATTTCATCTAAAAGACCATATTTTTTAACAAACTTAAAAAAAGTAATAAGGTCGTTAAAATACGGCTCAATTTCATCTTCAAATTCACCATCATTAAATGAATCAACTAATTGTCTTGCTCTTTCTGAACTCATATGGTATAAATATCAATTAAATAAAAAAGGTGCCCCAAATAGAACACCTTATTTTCGATGATACGCAAATATTATCTTCTGTAGTATTTGCTAATTACTTTTTTTACCGACTCTTGAACATTAGTTCTATTTTGAGCGGCACTTGCACTTTGTTGAGCTTGTTGAGTTTGTTGACCTTGTTGAGTCTGTTGCCCTTGTTGCGCTTGGTTTCCTTTATTTTTGCATCCACAACCCATGTTTAATATTTTTAATGGTTTATTTGTTTATAAATATCACTACAAACAACTTTAATTCAAAAAAAATAAAAATCAATTATTTTTATTTTGTTATATTTATCAAGTATGAGAGACTTTCTAAAAAATTTTATATTAGAACAAGATGAGAATCTTGTCACATTAACTCCTGAACAGTATTTGGATACATTAGAAGATGTTGGTGGAATTGCCGCAAGAGTTTCGAATCTAAAACCTTATCGTGGTAAGGGTATTGTAATTAACGGTGATTTAGATCTTAGAAAATTTAAAACTGTTGGACCACTTACAGGTATTGTAAGAGTTATGGGAAGATTAGATATTTCTGGAACCAACGTTCCACATCTTGATGGTGTTACTGTTGATCGATACGTTAGTGATTGGGGTTCAACAATGCATACAAATCAATTAAAAAAAGAAAGAAATAAAAAACTTTCAGAATTAGCCGATTATAGAGAAGACGATGAGTGGAATATCGAAAATAATTATGATGACTCTGAAAGAACTGAAGCGTTATATGAATTTTTAGTAGAAGAAGGTATTCCTACTTTATATGAAGACGAAGAAGGAAATGAAATAGAAGAAGATAAGTATTTTATTTATCCTAGTGGTCGTGGAACTCATGGTGTTGGAAAACAATACGAATGGTTGGGTGGTGATACTTTACAACCAGACACATATGATGTTTATACTCAAGATGAGTTAGATGTTGCAGCTAAAAGATATGTTGAAAATTCGGTTGATGACATGGGTTATGAGGCATTTACAAGTTGGGTATGGGATCAAGCAATCGATAAAGGACAATGGCAAAGTTGGTTAGAAGATTTTTTTGAAGATATAGTTAGAGATGATCCTGAAAACTACGATATAGGACTTGAATTATCTACAAATCAACAACATCAAGTTAATCAATTAACAAAAACTATAGAAAATCTAAATAATAGATTAGAAAAAGAGGAATTGTCTGACGAAGAATTCGAAAAAATTGAAGGAAAAATAGAAGGGTTAGAAGAGACAATAGAAGACATCAAAGAAGACCCACAAGGTGGTTATGATGAAAGTTCCATAGAGAATGAAATCACAGATAGAGTTAATGAATATGTTGATGATATTGATGATTTTATTAAACATTACGGTTATGAACAAAATTTCATAATGGATTTTGTTGATTTAGATGAGGTTACGGATATTGTCGTAAATAGTGATGGATATGGAGCTTTATTAAATTCATATGATGGAGAAATGTTTGAAACACAGGTAAATGGTGATTGGTATTTTGTAATGAGAACGAGTTAGGACTTTATTTGTTCATCTTTTTGTATTACTTTTTAACACAGAGATGGCAAGAAGAAAAAAAATAGAATTTTTATTAAATACCGATTGGATGTTTGAAAAACCAATCGATCGAGAATATAAAGAATACAAATTACTTTCTTATTTTCAAAAGATGGGAGAAAAACTCGACAAGTTGGAGTTATACCCAGGATTCATTGAGTTGTCATTACATTTAATGAATGTTCAGGCTTTAATGAGAGATCAAAAAATTGTTTATACCGATAAAAAACTAAACAATATTGATGATGAATTATTAGTTAAAGACCTCAAAGTTAAAGAAATTCCAAAATTAACAGAAGAAGAACAAAAAGAATTCATTTCCATTTTAAGTTATTCGGCACCAAGAATTATGGAATACTTCAATATTGCAAAATCTGTATGGACAATTGTTTTCGATTCATTGGATATGAAAATTAGACGAAACAAGAAAAATGTTGTAAATCCCAAAGGATACTTTTACTTTATCGACAATTCAAAAAAACATTATGTTTGGGAATACACGATAAAAAAACAAACAAAATCTAATCCCCAACAAATGACAAACGTAACTTTGGTCTATTCTGGCCAAGTAAATGATTTGACTATTTCAAAAATAATAAATAACTTTTCAACATTCACGGTTGAAGAGAGAAGATCCGCACCAATCTTTCAAATGACATGTTCAGGTGAGTTTCCAATAGAAGAAACTTTACTTCCAATGTTTAAAAGAAGAATATCAGGATTTATTTCACAATCAAAAACTTTATAAAAGAAAATTTAATTAAATTGTTATGAAACTGAAACTAGAATATGTGTGGCTAGATGGATACAAACCAGAACCAAATTTAAGAAGCAAAGTTAAAATTGTTGATTATGATTCCGTTTCCACAGCATTTCTTGATGGAAATTTTCCAATATGGAACTTTGATGGATCATCCACATCACAAGCAAATACCGGAAATTCAGATCGTTTGTTGAAACCTGTTAGACATTATGTTCAAGACATGCAATCAACAATCTATATTTTATGTGAGGTGTTAAACCCAGATGGAACACCACACGAATCAAATAAAAGATCTAGTATTGGTGAAGGATTTGAAGATCTTTGGTTTGGTTTTGAACAGGAGTATTTCATTCGAGAAGAAGTTAATGGAAACATTTTGGGTCACAAAAGAAATATTCTAAAAGGTCAAGGTGAATACTATTGTGGTGTTGGGCATAATGTTGTTGGTCGTGAGTTTGTTGATGAACATTTAAATATGTGTTTGAACTATGGTATTAACATCACAGGAATCAACGCTGAGGTTGCTTTAGGTCAGTGGGAATATCAAGTATTATCACAAGGAAAATTAAAAGGTGGAGACGATCTTTGGATGACAAGATATTTTCTATTCAAGATCGCAGAAAAATACGGTTATCATATTGACCTTCACCCAAAACCAATCACACACGGAGAATGGAACGGATCAGGTCTTCATACAAACTTTTCAACAGACATTATGAGACTTGATGGGAACGAAGAATACTTTATGGCATTATTCAATGCATTTGAATCAAGACATGAAGATCACATCAAAGCCTATGGATCGAACAATCACTTACGACTAACTGGTGAATATGAAACACAATCAATTGATAAGTTTAGTTGGGGTGTATCTGATCGTGGAGCGTCAATTAGAGTTCCACAGGACACCGCAAAAGAATGGAAAGGATATGTTGAAGATAGAAGACCGGGGTCAAATGCCGATCCATATAAGATCATTTGTGAAATTGTTAAATCATTAGATGTTACGCAACTACTTTATGATACAAAAACTATGATCAATAAAGAAGTTGATTTGAATGGTCTTAGTGAAAAGTATGGAACTATGTCTAATGATGAATTGTTAAAAGAATATAGAGAAGAAGAATAATGGTTAATGGATGGGCGTTATTAGTGGGGATATTTTTTGGATTTTTAGCACAAATTGGAACATTCTTTCAACTTCAAGGACCTTTAAAGTATGAATGGATTAAAAATCATTATTGGACAATGGTAATGATGGGAATTCCAATATCAATGTTGTTTATGTATTCAGTTAAGAATATGATAATCGCATACAATGGTCAAATGTGGCCTTCAAGGTTGATTGGGTTTAGTATTGGAGCGGTTGTTTTTACATGGTTAAGTTGGTTGATTTTTAAAGAACCCTTAACATTAAAAACCATAGTTTGTTTGATTTTAGCAATAGGAATTTTAATAATACAATTATTTTGGAAATAGAATGGAAAATAAAGAACATGTAAATCACCCACAACATTACGGAGGAAAAAATAATGAATATGAAGCGATCAAAGTGATTGATGCTTGGGATCTAGGGTTTAGTTTAGGAAATACAATAAAATATATAAGTCGTGCAGGAAAAAAAGGAAAAGATAAAGAACTCCAAGACCTCAGAAAAGGTCTCTGGTATCTCGAACACCACATCGAACAACTCGAACAAAAAATCAACTCTGAATCAAGAGATTAACATCTTAGATGCGATCACCACACCAAACGAATTAATTCGTGAAACCCTTATCAACTTTACTTGGGGGTTTTTAGGAAATTCTATTGTTGTTTTTGTTGCAAAAGAACTGGACTTTTTAGTTTTAATAAACTATATTGTTTATTACATTTTAATTTCTTATATTGTGAATAGAAATAAGTATGAAACTATATTAGGTAAGTTTATCATTCTTCCTGGATCAGCAGCGGCAGGTGCTTTTACAGGGTATAAATTGGCACAAATAATATCAAATTTTTTATAACATGGACTATTACAAAATTATACTTGGTGGTCGAGGATCCGAAGTTTATCCTTTCGAATTGAATGAAGAACAATATGAAAGTCTTCTTGATGGGAATGTTGAAACTGATGGTTTAGATTATGATGATATATGTCAAATTTTAAATATCGAATCATATTTTGATTGTATAAATGAGACCATTATGGGGCCATACACAGAAGAGCTCTATATGAGAGTCGAGGATTTAAACGGTGTTATCTTATATGAAACTGAAGGTGTCGATTATGACAAGTGTAGTTATAGAGAATTATATAATGAAAATAAAAAATATCTCTTTATTGAAGATTATTGTAAAGGACAACATATAGTTTATGATATTCCTTTAGAGGAAGAATTTGACATTTCCAAATTAAAATTCAAAGTTGTAGACATTTCAGAAAGAATTGAAATTGTTGAAGGTATTTCTTACGAAGGTCAAGATTTTGAAATATACAAAGGATATGGAACAACAGATAGTAAAGGCATGTATTACACATTAAAACAAGAATATAAAAATGATTGAAACAGGAAAAATAATAAACGGTGACTGTATTGAGGTAATGAAGACATTACCGGAAGGGTCTGTAGATTTGGTTTTAACTAGCCCGCCTTATGGTGTTGGGATTGATTATGATGTCCATGAAGATGATGTTGAATTTAACGAATACGTTGAGTTTGCAAAATCTTGGTTGTCGGAAGCATACAGAGTATTGAAAGATGATGGTAGAATTAGTCTGAATATTCCGTATGAAATCAATCGACAGAAAAAAGGTGGTCGTATCTTTTTTGTGTCAGAAATGTGGCAGATTATGAAAGAGATCGGGTTTGGTTTCTTTGGTATTGTTGATTTAGAAGAACAATCACCACATAGAAGTAAGACAACAGCTTGGGGTTCTTGGATGAGCCCGAGTTCACCATACATTTATAACCCAAAGGAGTGTGTAATTTTGGCATACAAAAAACAACATATTAAAAAGGTTAAGGGTCAACCACAATGGACAGGAGAGATGACTGAAGTTGAAAAAGAAGATGGGTCTAAAAGAAATAAAATGGTTTATGATGAAAACGACAAGAAAGAATTTATGGAACTTGTTTTTGGTCAGTGGAACTATTTTGCAGATACAAAGTCATTGACTAAAGCAACCTTTTCAATGGATATACCAACAAAGGCGATTAAGATATTGTCATATAAGAATGATGTAATTCTTGATCCTTTCGCTGGTTCGGGAACTAGTTTGGTCGCCGCAGAAATCTTGGATCGCAGATGGTTGGGAATAGAATTGTCACCAAATTATTGTGATATTGCAAGAGGACGAGTTCAGTCTTTTGTTGATGAAAAAACAAAAGTGAAAGTTGAAGAGTTAGATTAATTCTACTTTATCACCTTCTTTGACATTGTATTTCTTACAAGATCCACCTGGAAGTTCTAAAACAAGATTACCACTTCCTTCATATCTATCACATTCATCTGTGATACAAGGTTTACAATTATGATGAATTTTTATAATCTCATCATCGTTGATAAAAATTATGTCTAAATGAACCAAACAATTTTTCATCCAAAAAGAGTGAGGTTCATCATCCATAAAAAATAACATACCATCAAATGATCCGTCAAATCTTTTTCCCATCATACCTTTTTGTATGTCTTTTGATGTTAATAATGTTTTAACGTCAAAAAGACTATCATTTACTTTAACCTTCATATTTATAAATATCTATGGTTAAATTTAAAAAATGGGCTGGTATAATTTTAAAACATAACGATGAGGTTTTGTTATGTAAAAGAGCACCCGAAAAGTCTTTACCAAATACTTGGTCAATACCGTCAGGAAAAATGGAAGATGGTGAATCACCGGGTTATTCTGCTTTAAGAGAGTTTTATGAGGAAACGAATATTGAACTTGATCGAAAAATTGATTTGATTGGTTTTATAACTAAATATAAAAAAGACGGAACAAAAAAAGGACATATGTTTGTCTTCAAGTCCGAAGCCCAAGAAAAACAAGAACCTGATTTAGAAAAGGCTCAAGACGGATTTGAACATACATCTTGTAGATATTACAAAAAAGAAGAACTACCTGAACAAGAAGGTAATGAAGAATTGATGGAAATTATTAAAAAAGTTTTGAAATAATTTGAAGTATAATTAAAAGTTTATTATATTTGTAGAAATATAAAACAAATGATAAAAACAACTTTCCATCACACAATCACCATTATGAACGAGAAATTCGGAAATCTTTTGTCCGAGTCTTTTGTAGACCCGATACAATTCAAAATATTTTTAAAAATGGTGGATGGTGCGTTGAACCTAAATGAAGATCTTTCGTATTATGATGGAAACACATTTTTAGTTCACATCCCATCCAAAATATTAAAAGAATCTGTAGTATTGACCAATGTGAAAGAGGTAACTATTGCAGAACAAGTAAGAAATAAAATTGAAACATTAGTATAAATGAAACATATAACATCACTTTTTTTATTGGTTTTACTAATTACTTCTTGTGTGAAAGAAGATGTAACACCACAACAACCATTACCACCACAACCCATAATCACTGATACAATAACTGTGGACTCTACCATAAGTCTAAAAAACACAACTTGGGTTATTACAAAGATTTTAAATACTAACTTCAATCAAGAACTTAGATCAGACACACTTGTTTTTATTTCAAATAATGTGTATTCTTTCAATGGAGTTCAATCAACATATAACTTGTATTCAAACGCTTTCGGATATTCTTTAACTTTGAACAACACGCCTTGGGGTCATATTAGTGGAACTATATATGATTACAACTTAACACAAGGTTTAATTGAAAATTGCCAATTTAAAAACTATTTTACAGGACAAAATAGTGTTAGAATTTGGATGGAAAAACAATAGTTTCCTTGTTCTTTTAAAAACAAGGTGGTGGAGAAATGACACATTCAGTGTCGACCAAAAATAAAGGTGAGAAATTTTCTCACCTTTTTTATTTTTCATGGTATTTATATTAAAAATATCATTTATGAAAAAAGATCTTTTCAAAATCAACGAAGAAGACAGAAATAGAATTTTGGAAATGCATATAACGGCAACCAAAAACAAATATTTGTTTGAAGATAACACAACAACAACCACAACTACAGTGGCTGCTACACCTACAACACCTACAGCAGCAAGATACACAACAGCAACTTGTGCAGGAAAAAAACCTAACTGCCAAGAAAAAGTTTTAAAAATTCAAATTAGAATGAATGATGAATGTCCTGCTGAAGTCTTGACCACAAAACTTGTTGAAGATGGAGCTTGGGGAGCAAAAAGTTCGACAGCGTGGGAAGCTTGTAAAGGTAAATTAAAACCAACAAAACAAGCACCAACAAACCCTACCGATCAAAAACCGGCGGTAGACAATACGACAAGTCAAGAAACAATGAATCAAATGTTTAATAGTTAAAAAGATGGGAAATATAATACTAACAGAAAACCAATATTCAAGAATAAAAAACTTTTTAGTTGAAAGTGAAATAACTAAATCTTTTTTACTTGAACAGAATGTTACAATAGATAATAAAACAGGATTTGTAACCTTAACCAAAGATTTAAAATTCAAAGCTAAAGGGGCTGATGGAAAAGAAAAAGATATTGAAATAGTAGGTAATAATACAAAATTATATCCAACGACAAAAGGAAATGTTGGAGGTGAAGTATTACTTAAAATTACTAATACAGGATTCCCAACTCCATATGTGAACAACAAAACTAAGGTATATTTTATGTGTAAAACAGGTGAACTTATGAACGGCCGAGAAAAATATAAAATTACTGATAAAAACTTGGTTTCTGAGATTTGTAAGTCTGTTCAGATTAAGAAAAACTTATCCACAACTTTTGGCACTGAAGCCGTTGGAGGTGGTTTAGGTTATACACAAAAATATGATCAACCAATAACAAGTCAAGATGGTACAAAAATGACAATACCAAAAGGGACAGGTTTTGTTCCTAAAAAAGATGGTACTGGTGCTAGTTTTAAACTTGGAAATGATTTTGGTTGGTTTGATTGTAAAACTAAAAACTTTGTAATAAATAAAGTTAAATATACTAGTGATACTTTATCTAAAACACTATCGGCAAAATTGTGTAAATCTGAAACCCCGGCACCAAACGTAGTTGGTGGAGGTGGTGGAACTAATACATCTGGTTCGAAAGGAGGAGGATCTTCTACAGCACTTCCACCTGATATTGATTTATATATTTAAAATATAAATAATTTATATAATATTTATTAAAAAAAAAGAAATGAAAAATAAGTTACATATGACAGAAAGTGAAATGAAAAGAATACTTTCGCTTCACAAAGAAAGAATTGATAAAGAAAGAAAAATTATCAAAGAACAAAATGGAGACATTGAAGAAGATGTTGATCCAGGACAATCTACAGGTAGAATCATGGCAGGTGCTGGAGGTGGAGCCGCACTCGGTGCCGGTATTGGTTCAGTAGTTCCAGTTGTTGGAACCGCACTTGGAGCCGTTATGGGTGCTGGAGTTGGCGCTTTGGCAGGTTGGTTAACAACAGGAGGTGGATATGCCGAAAGAGTTCAAAAATTATTTAAATTTTGCAGAGATCACAGATCAGATTTAACTAAACCTGTAAATTCAATAGATAGAATTAGAGATATTGCAGACAATCTAAGATCCGCAGTTTCAGGTCTTGGAACTGATGAAGTTTTAATTGCAAAAAATCTTAGAAAACTCAAAACAATTCCAGATCTTTGTAAGTTGAGTCAAGTGTATAATCAAAGATATAGTGAAACTTTATTTGACGCATTAAATGGCGATATTGACCAAGATGGTGAATGGAGAGATTTTGTATGGGTTCCACTTTCTGAATTAACAAAAAACACAAAAAAAGTAGATCCCTCCAAGTTAAAAGAAAATGCTAAGAAATGTGGTTGGGGTAGTGATATTGATGGTTATAGAAATTCAGGATGGAGATGTCCAAAAAATAAAAAACCAAATCCTAACCCAAATCCTAACCCAAATCCTAATCCAAGTCCATACCCACCGAGTCCTGTTCCTGGAGGTGGAGGATACTCCTTTGATTTTGAAGTAATAATAAACGCAATTAAATCCAAGTGTAAAGGAACACCTACACCTGGTGGAGGTGGAGAAGAAATTCAAAATATTGAATGGAGCGTAACTGACGTAAATCAACCAACAAAAGATACCAAAGTTTCTTCAGAAACAATGAATACACTATTTAAAAATTAAAAAATATGGAAAAGAGAAGATTATTAGAGCAGACCATGAGTCAAATTAAAGAAGTTCAAAGTAAATTAAATAGTTGTTTTAATGCAGGTTTAGTTGTTGACGGAAAACTAGGACCCAAAACCGCAGACGCAATTATGAAACATCTCGGTATTAATATATCGAAATAATATTTTTAGAATTCACATAAAGGGAGTTTAACTCCCTTTTTTTATGCGATATTTTTTCTTATCTTTGTTTTATGGAAAAAATAATTTATTTAGTGAGAGGTTTGCCAGGATCGGGTAAATCAACATTTTCAAAAACTTTGGGTGGAGAACATTACGAAGCCGATATGTTTTTTATAGATGGGAACGGTGAATATAAATTTGATGGATCAAAAATTAAATGGGCTCACGAGTGGTGTCACGATATGGTTTATATGGATATGATAAAAGAAATACCAAAAATTGTCGTTTCAAACACATTTACACAAGAGTGGGAAATGCAACCTTATTTTGAATTAGCAAAAAAATATAAGTATAAAGTCTTTTCAATTATTGTTGAGAATAGACACGAAGGAATAAATGAACATGGTGTTCCTGAAGAAAAAATAGAACAAATGAAAAACCGTTTTGAAATAAAATTATGATGAAATACCACTGACACTGACTTTTAGTATAACTTGAAATATTTATATTAAAAGGAACTATGGAATGTAAAATATGTAAAATAGAATTAATCGGAAAGTCAAAATTTTTATGTAATGTCTGTTCTTATATAAAACATAAGATATTATGTAAAAAATGTAACAAAGAATGTGAATTGAGTCCAGGATATATTAGAAGGATTGATTTAAATACTTTTAAATGTAAACAATGTAAATTAAACGGTGTTGGTAACCCTAATTATGGTAAAAAATGGACTGAAGATAAAAAAAAACAATTTTCTGAATATCAAAAAAGTAAAGTTGATGAAAAATTCAGAGAAAATTGTTCAAAAGGGATGAAAGGAAAAAAAGTTTCAGAAAATACTAAACGTAAAAGAAAAATAACAAATGAATTGAAACTATTGAACGGATACATCAAACCGGAAATGAGTGAAATAACAAAGGAAAAAATCGGTAAAAAATCTTCTTCTAAATTTACCGAAGAATATAAACAAAAAATGAGAATTATAAACGAAAAAAATGGAGTTTGGATTCCATTAGAAAATAAAGACGATTATAAGTTTTATCGTGATATTTCTAATTGGGTTGGACAAGTTATAACTGAAAACACTATTGGTATTGAAAATTTAAAAAATGGTATATTATTCAATAAGGAAAATAAAGATAAAAATAAACCGTTATATGTTAGAGATCATATTTTTGGCAGAAAAAATGGTTTTAATTTGGGGGTTTTTCCGGAAATTATTAGACATCCGGCAAATTGTCAATTAATAACACATGGGGACAACGTAAGGAAATCGTTTAAAAATAATGATACTGAAATAGAATTAAATGAACTTTTTAATAAAATTATAAATTGGAAATTAGAATATTTTGAACAGTCATTATCTATTGAATTAATAAAAAGATATAATAGAGGTTATAGATATGATAAAAATGAATATATGAATAAGATAAAAGAATATAAATATGTTAAAATTTAAAAAATTATTAACGTCAGGAAATGTGTTTATAACCTCGGATTGTCATTTTTCACACAAAAATCTTTGTCGAGGGGTAACTGGTTGGAGAACGACGGATGGAAAGGTACCAGTATCGAGTACAAGAGATTTCCCAACGTTGGATCTAATGAACGATATGATCGTTAACAATATCAACTCAAAAGTGGGTCAGGACGATACGTTAATAATGTTGGGTGATATTGCGTTTGGTGGGTTTGAAAACATTACAATTTTCTTGGACCGATTGATATGTAAAAATATCCATTTGGTTCTTGGGAATCACGATCACCACATCAGTAATAATCGAGGTGGGATTCAGGATATGTTCTTATCTGTCCAAAATTATTTGGAAGCCAATATCAACGGAGAGAACTTTGTTTTAAGTCACTACCCATTTGCAAGTTGGAATGGATTAAACAAAGGCGTAATACATCTTCACGGACACGTTCACTTATCCGCTCAGAACAAATGGGGTAATGGAAAACGATTAGATGTTGGTATGGATGGTAATAATTATCACCCATATAGTCTAAGTGAAATTGTTCATATGATGGATCGTCGAAAAATTGGTTCAGATCTAAACAATGACCACCATTTGGATGATTTGGTTGGGGTTGTGGGATAAACCATAACTCCAACATATTTATTATTATGAAAAATATCATTATTACCGAAAGTCAATTAAGACTGATTACCGAAGCCTTGGGTGTTCCTGAAAATATTTTGGATGCCGCTGACATGTTATATGATGTTGTTGAAAATGACATCAGATCAATAGACGACATTCAAGATGGATATAATTTTAAGGGTAAAATTGATTTTGAATTGGGTGATAAAAAGAAAATAAGAATCGACTCTTATGAGCTTAATGTAAAAATCGAAGAAATGGAAGATGAAGAGGGGGTTTTAGACATCATTTCAATGGGTATGGGAGGAAGATTTGGTTTTGATAGAGATGTTTATTTAAAAATAAATGAACCTTCAACCATCTTGAACTTAGATATAACTTTTGCTGTTGGTGACAATTGGAAACCAGAAGAACTTATCGCTAAAATGGAAGAGGAAAGAGACGAACATGTATCGGCTTTGGCTCATGAGATAAAACATAAATACGATAAACAAGCTAAAGAATATAGTCGTATGGGCCCTGATGCGGTTTATCAAGCAACACAACAAAAAGGGAATTTTGCAATACCAGCAATCGATAGAGTTTTTTATAGATTTATGTATTACATTCACGCAATTGAAAACCTTGTTAGACCAACAGAGGTTGCATATTCTATGAAGAGAAAGAACATTACAAAATCACAATTCAAAGACTTTTTAGAGGACAATATAGTTTATAAAGAATTATTAAGAATAAAAAACTACACTTTTGATAATTTTATACAAGATTTAAAACAACAAGAAGATAGATTGGATGCTCTTTTAGAACACATCGGTGAAGACCCATCTGACATGTCTATTGATGAAAAAATAAACAAAGTGTTAGAACTTGTTTATGTTGATTTAGTAAATAACAGAATGGATTTTTTTATGCAAATGACTCAAGGTCCTATGGATGACTTTTTAACATTTGGAGCACAACTTGGAATGATACCACCAGGATCTGAAGAAAAAATGAAACAACTTCAAAAAACAAATGAGATTAGACAAAAGTTTTTATCACGAACTATGAGGTATGAAAAAAATCCAACTAAGTTTTTTGAGGACAAATTTGAAGAATTTAATTATATTGCAAACAAAATGTTAAAGAAAATTTCTAAACTATATGCAATGGCAAAAGACGACGAACAAGTTAGTGAATCGATTATAAATTGGGATCTTCACCAACAAATTATGGAAAAAAAATATGGAAAAAGAAAAATTGAAACTAAAATTAAAAATTGGAATCTTAAATAAACTTTTGGTATTTATACCACTCTTATTATTATCGTTTATTTTAACAAAACCAGAATACAAAGGACTGGCAACTTACTACGGACAACATTGGACGGGAAGATTAACAGCATCAGGAGAAAGATTTTACGCAGATAGTTTAACCGCCGCACACAAACACTTCAAGTTTGGAACAATACTAAAAGTTATTAACCATCATAATGATTCAATTTGTTACGTTAAGGTAAATGATCGATTACCTAAATCTTCAAAAATGATAATTGATTTAAGTTATGGAACGGCCAAAAAACTTAATTTTCTAAAAAAAGGTGTTATAAATGTGACCCTTATTCCTGTTGATACGGTTGAGATTAGAAAATAATAAATGAAATAGGTGGTTTGCTCAATACACGATAATTAATATACAACAATCAAGTAGTTCTTTGTATTTATTATAGTAACTCGACCGGCCCATGGTAGATGGGGGTTTCCAAAAAGGATTCTTCAAGTGAGTATAACAATTAATGCATTTTAATTTTATACAAATGAAGAATTTATTATTATCAATTTTTGTTTTTTTTGCAAGTTTCGTCACTTTATCTCAATCTTGCACACATCAAATTTATTTAACGGACACTTGGGGTGATGGTTGGAACGGAGGTGCCGTTTCAGTTTCAGTTAATGGAATGACAGTTTTAAGTAATATAACTCTATCATCTGGTTTAGGCCCTGCAATATTTAATTTTACTGCAAGTAGTGGGCAAACAATTAGAGTTTGGAGAACAGTATCGGGGATTTACCCAATTGAAATGAGAGTTCAAATTAGAAATAATACGGGAACAATTCTTCTTAATACTGTACAACCAACTACTGGTGGTTCAACATTTGGAGGTCATACTTGTATCGCTTCGTGTTCTGGTGGAGGTGGTGGTGGAGGATGTGTTAATATATATTCTTATGGGTCGTTAACCGCACCATCTATACCAGGTGCTCAAATTATAAGTTCATGCACCTTTCAATCGGAGTATAATACCATTTTTAGTGTTGTTTCGGGAAGACAATATAGATCGACATATAATTTAGGTGGTTATATTACAGTGAGACATACTTCACCTAACGGGACTGTGGTTGCTGCTGGTTTTTCACCCTTAACATGGACAGCTCCTGTGTCAGGAACTTATTATATTCATTACAATACCAATTCATCATGCGGGACAGCATCTAATTGTGGGACAACAACCATTGAATGTCTTTCTTGTTCGGCACCTGCAGCACCTGTAAATGATTTAGTCTGTAACGCAACTCCAATTGTTTGTGGACAAAGTTTAAGTGGAACTACTGTAAATGCCACAAATTCAGGTGTTGGTGAAAATAATTTTTGTAATGTATCACAAACACAACCAGGTGTGTGGTATGTTGTTAGTGGTAATGGACAACAAATGACGGCTTCATTATGTGCAACCGCATGGGATAGTAAAATATCGGTATTTAGTGGCCCTAATTGTTCATCACTAACTTGTGTTGGTGGAAATGATGATTGGGGCCCAATATGTTCTTCATCATCTGCGTCTTATACTTGGAATTCATCGGTAGGGGTAAATTATTACATATTAGTTCATGGGTATAGCACTACAAGTCCATTTTCAATTGCATTAACTTGTGCTACACCACCACCCCCTTCACCAACATCAATCACGCAGTCAAGTAATCCAATCTGTTCGGGAGGATCAACCACTTTAACTGCGAATGGCGCCGTTGGAACGGTTTATTGGTATATTAATGGATGTGGTGTAACTCAGATTGGTGTTGGAAATTCCATCACGGTGTCTCCTACTACAACCACTACTTATAATGCTAGAAATTTCAACGGAGGTCTTTTTAGTAATGGATGTGTCTCGACTACGGTTACCGTTAACCCAACACCAACGGTTACAGTAACTCCGGTTTCTAATACTATATGTGATGGATCAAGCACTCAATTAGTTTCTAATGTTAGTGGTTTATCTGCTCCTGGTAATTTAGTTGTTAATATATCAAGTGGTGGATTTATGGATGAAACAAGTTGGACATTATATAATAATTTGGGATCAATAATAGGTTCAGGTGGAAATTATGGAACCGGAACAACAAATGTTATATCTATTGGAACATCGGCAAATGGACCTTACACATTTTTTATTGAAACACAAGGAACTTGGAATGACAATACGGCAAATTATACAATCACTTGTAATGGAACTACTATTTCAAGTGGAAGTTTAGGTGGAGGTCAGGCTTTTAATCAAGTTGTTTCGTCTTGCACGACAACACCTCCAATAACATACTCATGGTCTCCATCTACAGGACTAACAAATCCAAATGCACCAAGCCCTTTTGCTTCACCGACAACAACTCAATCATACACACTAACAGTGTCATCAAATGGATGTTCAAATACAACATCAACAACAATAAATGTTAATCCGTCTGTTGGATTTGTATCAACAATATCAGGAAACAACACAATTATTGCAGGAACACAAGAAACATATTCAATAACACCTGTTCCAAACGCAAATTATCAATGGGCATACACAGAGTCAGTTACAGCACCTTTATGGAATAACATACCAAACTCTAATACACCATCAATATCTTTTTATTGGCCTCAAACAACAACTAATGGATCTGTTAGAGTTACGGTTTCAAATTCATCGAATTGTGGAACTCAAGTTAGATTTTTTAATATAATAACAAACGGAGCATTACCTGTGGAATTATTATCTTTTGACGGAACTTGTAATGATAATCTTATTACTTTAAATTGGAGAACTGCCACTGAACACAACACATCTCACTTTGATGTTCTTAAATCAAGAGATGGTGAGAATTGGTCTAAATTAACAACGTTGAACTCTGCTGGTAACTCAACTCAAGAATTAAGTTATTCTACAGAAGATGAAAACGCAATTGACGGAAACAATTATTATAAATTAATCCAATATGATATAGATGGGGTTAGTGATGAATACGGACCAATCAATGTTATTTGTAATGGAAATTCAAAAGGGTATTTTTCAACATTTCCAAACCCAAGTTCAGAATCGTTTCAAGTTGTGTTGAACAATAAAAACATGATCGGAAATGGTAAAATTGAAATTCAAGATTCAAAGGGGTCAATTGTTTTAGAAAAAGAAATTGAAATAAAGGGAGGTATTAATTTATATAATCTTGATATGTTAAATATTGTGTCAGGAGTATATTATATAAAAGTAACATCAAACGAGTTTTCAACTAATACCTTGAAACAAATAATTAAATAATATGGAAATAATAACCCTTGGGTTTTTTATTATCGTATTGATTTATTTTGTAAGAGATCTTGTTGAGATATTATATACTTTTATCAGACTAAACTTTTTATATGGTGTGTTTTTAGTTGTCTTAATTCTGTTTTCGTTATTTTTATTTGTTTATTATAAGACAGTATTTCTTTGTTATTTACTAAATAATGAAATTTTTAATTAAAATAATTTCTATTCATTCAAATTAATTTCTTATCTTTGTAAGGTGAAAAAACCCTGTAAAGAATGCCCACACTTAATTCGTAATCGTCATAATGATATGATTGTTGATTTTGGTCGTAGGACCGGCAAACGTCATAATTGTCATATGACCGAAGGGGTAAAAGATTTGTGGAATGTTAATGATGAAAAGTTTGAATGTTATGGATCAAAAAAAGAAAAAGTTTAGATTACCAAGAAAAACTAAAAAAAGATTAGAAAAAGATTTCTATACTTATCCAAAAAGTGAAAGAAATACTTACTTAATTGCTTGGCCGAGCAAATACGAGGAAGATTATATTGCATATAAAAAAGGTTTATTAAGAGGTTTAAAAGAAGAATCAAAAAAAAGATATAAAGATGAATAATAGAGAAATAATTTACGGAGTTTGTGATAAGACAGGATCTTGCGACACATATTTTGGATTCTTCAAAACTAAAGAAGATGCCGAACACGAAATTCAAGTTCAAGCAAATAGACTCAAAGAGGATTTGGGTTGGATGGATATTGAAATAAAAAACGATAGGGCTATAGTCGAAGGAAAATTAGTGATAGTAATACACCAATATGTTCTTCGATGATTAAAAGGTATTTGATTGTTTTCTTATCTGCTCTTATATTAGAGATTGGAAGCACATTTTATATCACGGTAGTTGCCGACAAGAACTACATTGGAATGTTATTTTTTGCATTCATCGGACCATTTTTATCATTACCTTTCGTGGGATTTATGGTTGAGTCAAAAACTTGGAAGGAAAGAATGAGATTGGCATTATGTTCGGGTCTTGGATATTTGTTTGGGTCCGTTGTTGTTATAATATTTTTGGAGTTAATGAAATGAGAACAATAGAAACTAAATTTGGGACTTATATAGAAATGGAAACGGAAAGTGCAACAAAACTAACCGGTGATAAGATCACAAGGTTTGTTGAGAGATTAAAAAAAATTGGTATTGATGTAAAACTATCAGGAAACTTTCCCTGGATTTATATTGATGAAATCTGTGGTAAAAGAGTAACTGAAAAATTTGAAGGTAATCACGGTTTTACTTTAATATTTTTACCAGGTAGAAACGATAGTCCACCATCTGATTTTACAGAT
>Ga0114968_10000190_pt1 | contig 45660 bp, 43 predicted proteins | sample M_130807_EF_Meta_FD_87020 | JGI IMG/M metagenome (GOLD analysis project Ga0114968, IMG submission 87020) | Freshwater microbial communities from Lake Montjoie, Canada to study carbon cycling - M_130807_EF_MetaG | ecosystem: Environmental > Aquatic > Freshwater > Lake | place: Lake Montjoie... | reverse complement strand
TTGATTGCTCATGAATTGCAAGAATATTATCCTGAACTTGTAACAGGAGTAAAAGATGGACCCGAAACGCAAAGTATCAACTACATTGGATTAATTCCAGTATTGATTAATGAAATGAAAAATTTAAAATTTAAAAATAATGAATTAGAAAAAGAATTGTATTCTATCAAAGAATTATTAATAAAAAATAACATTTTGTAATACGTGATATGTAAATGAAATTTAAACGTAAATATTTTATTTACACAAGTCGCTGTTTTGCAATTTTAATATATTCATTATTAATTTCAAAACCAATAAATTGTACATCATTATTTTTTGCAGAAACACATTCTGAACCGGAACCGGCAAATGGTACTACAATTAATGTTTCTTTTTGATCTAAATTATCTTTTGATTTTTGAATTAGTTTTTCATCTGTTTTATTCATTGCAGCTTTTATTAATATATCACATAACTGCAACGGTTTTTGTGTTGGATGATCTACTCGTTCTTTTTTTCCCGCACCACCTGCCAAAGCTGGTATTTTAATAACATCCCTTGGTAAAGCACCTAATTCATGTGCATTATATGTAGTTTCAATTTCCCCCTTACTGAACCTACCTTTAGTTGCCTTTCTTACTTTACCTGCAGCGTTTGCAATGAACTTTTCTGTATATGGTTCCCTAACATCGTCTCGGTTGAAGACCGGTTTATTTTTATAACAACATAAAATACTTTCATGAGACCGTTGCCAAAAATGTAACGATGGAGTCGTTTTATTTGTATAGTGCCAAACTAACCACCGAACATGACATTTTATTCGGGTTCTAATATAAGCGAGATTTTCACTGAAACCGTATATATACATTGTTCCATTGGGCTTCAATATTCTCAAACATTCTTGTATCCATTCATCACACCATAATAAATATTCATCCATATCTTGTTTATCACTATTATTACCAAAATCCTTACCTATATTATACGGAGGATCACAAATAATAATATCAACAGATTCGTTTTCTATTTTTTTCATACCAGTTATACAGTCTTCATTATATATTTGATTTAATTCTAATTTAACAGCATTATTCATATAATTTTATTTATAAATATAGTATTACAAACATATGTAATATTATATTTAATATCATTTTTTTATTTATTTCACATGGATAGTGTATAATTTAAAATACAAAGCCATTTCAGGACTTAAAAACCATTTTTTATTATCTTTCCTAATTTTATCAAAATAACGCATTATAATTTCTTGTGTTACGCATAACTCAACGTGACCAATAGCGTCTTGTATATTATTATTATCTTCGTCTTTTATAATTTTTGTATTATCTTTTGTATATCGTTCTGAACCAATAATTCCATTTAATATTTGTATTGTTTTATTTTTACCAGCTTCATCGCATCGTGCTCCCGTGTCTCTAGTAGATAACATGTCTTTTGTCTTAAAAATCAAATATTTATTATTTTTTTCATATCCTATAAACCCAACCTTACCATTATAATCACTAATTTTGAAATTTAACAATTCGCGTACTTCTTCCGTTTCTGCAATTTCTCTTTGATCTTCTGGTTCGGCTTCAACCCATTGCTTGCTCGTAGCCAAAATCATAATTTTCATTTTGTTCAATTTATAAAGAATTATTGCATTCAAATTTTTGGTTGTTATTATTTTTCTCTCAAAATACTCTTTTATAAAGTATTCAATACTATTGTTTTCTATTTCATTCAAAGAAAAAATATAATTTAATAGATCCAACTTTTCTTCAAACAATAATAATTCTATCATATGTGCAACTAAAAAGTGTAATAAATATTCTCTACAATCAGGATATTCTTTTGCCAACTTTTTGATTACAATTCCACAATGTTTATACCAATTATCATCACCGCGAGGTACTTTTACACCCGGCTTTAAAAACTCTTTTGTAATATTAAAATTATCATTTAATTCGGTTAAAAGCTTCATTTTTCTTTCCTTATGTTCCTCATTTTCCATAAAACTATTTTTTTCTCTCTTCATTTCGGATTCAACCTTCTTTTCATGTTTTAAAAGTCCTTTTTTTACTTCAAAGTTGATCATGTTATGTTTATAATCTATTGGTATAGATCGTTCATAGATAGAAATATTTTTATCTAGTAATTCAATTGGTTGAAATAAATAATATTCGCCAATATTTACTAATCTTCCGTTGCGTCCATATTTGTCTAATATAAACTCATTATTGTCATCTATTAATGTTGTTAAAGCTGCATATATTTGAACCAATGGATATTTTTTTGGAATATTTATCATTTGAATCAATGTATCTTTTTTATAGAAAAACTGCTCTTTCATCAATAAACGTATTTTCTGAATAATTTTCTCAGAATTCATTCTAATAAAAATTTCATTATAAGTATCTTCATTGAGATCATTTTCATCAATGTCTTTTGTGGGTCTACAATTGTAGTTACATGTAGGCATATAATCACAAACTGGAGAGAAAGGTGCATCTCCTATTTTGAAATCATGTATCATCAATCCAGTAGACAATTCCTGTGTAATATCTTCTTTCAAATATTTTGACATATTTTCTTGTGTGAAATTTACTTGATCATGATTAATAATACAATCCACTGAAGTTTCTTTTAATAATCTAGTTACGTTACCAGTTTGTATTGCCTTTATTTCTGCAACGCGATATACGTACAAATCCGCAGCCTCTTCTTTATTATCTGCTAATATAGTACCGTGCATAAAAATCTGTACATTCCTTTTTTCAAAAGGTAAATCTTTATGACTAAAGTTACGCACTGCACGACCAATAATTTGTTCAATACGATTCATGTTATACCACGGTTCTAGTATATGAACTTGACGTATAAATTTAAAATCAATTCCCTCGGAACCCGCTTTGGAAATAAGAATAACCTTCACCTTATTACCATCTTTATTGTCATCATTCGTCAATCCTTTTACTTCAAATTCATTGTTTGGTGATAATCTTGGATCCCCTGTTATCATAGCATAACGTGCTGACATAAAATTCTTTTTATCAGAAGGTGGACGCATGGTGCGCGCGTCTACTATTTCAGAAGGTTTATTCTTGAATAATGGTTTCACATTTTCACCATAACGTGTAAAACCAAACTCCTCTAATGCCAATGCCATAGGTATTAAACCGCTATCTATGTATTGAGAATAGATCAAAATAATTCCTTCTGCTACTTTATCATTGCCATCTATAGTTGCATGTTGCAATAAAATTTTGTCTAAAATAGATTTTATTTTTGAACTGTATTGACCGATTTTGTCATAGGAGAAAATCTTACCATAATCATTTAAAGTATTTTTTTTATATTCAAAATCTCCTTTCACTGGTGGCGATTTTTGATCCACAAAATCCATCATTCGCTCCAAGCCTTTTTTACCGGTTAAATAATTAGGATTAATACTTGCGCTTAAATTACGATTGTTTCTTTTTTTCTTTTCCTCAACGGTTTCATCATCTTCATCTAGAGCCTCATCACTGCCTCCAAATTTCTCCTTTTTATCCTCTTCTACAGTTTCACTTTCTTCTGAAGTACTGGTGTTAATACTTACTTCTACATTTTTATCATTAACATCAAATTCTTCTTTTGTATTTTCAATACTACTCAAATCATTTTCATCTACAACATTGGAATATTTTTCTTCAGGTAAATTTTCTAATAAGTTTTTTAAACCTTTCATTGGATAAGAAATAATTAAAGACTCCAAAGGGGTTTGCAATAATGTATATCCAAAAGACTCCATATTTTCAAAATTGGGCATTTCTCTTGTTACACCAGTTTTGGTGGTAATTGAAAATTCCTTATTTCGTAAAGAGAAAATGATGTATTTATAAATACAATATTGACATGCGCCACAATTACCACAATTACCAATAGTATTCAAATAAATACTAAGAACTCGTTTTTTATCTTCTGTTTTGATTTTTTTTAAATTCATTTGATAAGAAGGATAATGAATCAATGGAAATGTATTTTTTTTCGCAAATTCGTTTGGATAAACCCGATATGGAAATGTATATGGGTTTTCACCACGCACAAAAGAGACATATCCCGTTGCCTTACGAATCAATAGTTCTTCCCCTTTTTCTTTAAAATTACCATTTTTATCAAAAACATCTTTTGTTTGAATAATCCCACGTTGATCATTCATGTTCATCAAATTTAATAACCATATTATTTCTTTATAGCTATTGTACATAGGAGTAGCAGATAACATCAATAACCGCATATTTTTTGCCGATTTCACCAATAATTCTAAATTCAACGCAACTTTTTTATTTTCATTATCTTCTGTTTTCCTTATGTTATGAACTTCATCAATCACAATTAAACGGTTGTCAAATTCGTTTCTTAATCTTCTTATTATTTTTTTATTCAGTGTTATTTTAATATTACTATTTAGATCAACCTTTGACTTATCACTAGAAATATCATCGTAATGTATTGTTTTAATAATATAATTTGCAAATTGTCCGTATCCTAAAAATATATAATAAGTATTAATAAGATTCTTAATTTGATTTACTATTTTCTCCTTAGAAATACCTTTCATGTTCATTGGATTAATTTCTTTTAACAATTTGTTACCAATAGAACTAGCACCTTTCATAACCCATAAACCATCTACTAATTGTAATTTTCTCTCATTAAAAATTTGTAATCTAAAATTATCTTGTACATTTTCCGATGCAACAATAATGATTCTTTTTGTAATACCCATTTGTTTCATATATTCCCGCATCTCTTCACAAACTCCTATAGCACTGAGAGTTTTACCAGTACCTAATCCATGGTACAATAATAAACTATTATAAGGTGTTTGTGACGATAAAAAATTCTTTACAAACATTTGATGAGGCGATAATTCAAAATCCGCTTTAGAAAGCATGTCTGCATATGTTTTAATATCTTGGTGAATAGTACCATCATAACGTGTATCATGAAACTCTTTTTTCTCCGCAATTTTAATATTGAAATTAACATCATTTAAATTTGGATACAAAACATCATTTTGCTCATTATTATTATCTTTTTCTTCTAAACATTTTCTTTCTACAAGTTCCTTTTTAAGTAAAAATTTATTGTACTCAATTGGTTTTGCATGAGACAATTTAAATTCATTTTCTAAATTGATATTACAACTACTTATATCAGAATCTAAATTTGTTGTAGACATAACTCGTTACTATATATTATGAATATAATCTATACTCTTCTAATACTTTATTAATATTTGTAATTAATTTCTTTTTTTCTAAATTATATGATCTAATTGAATTCATACACTCCTCATAGGTTTTCCACTCCAATTTACTAACCTCTGATTTTTGAAAGTCATTTAAATCAATGCTAACTTCCTTAGCATGTGCTAAAAAATATTTATGTTTATATGCTTTGGAATTGGTGCCAATAAACGTTTCTTCAAAAGGCAAAATATTCTCAACAACACATATACTAGTATTAGGTATACCAGTTTCTTCTTCAAATTCACGTAATGCACATTCTAAATCTTTTTCTTTTACATTTTTTCTACCTTTTGGGAATTCCCATTCAGTTTCTTCCCAATTGGTCGTGCTATTAGTAATAATATCGTTAATATTAATTATATTATCTTGTATCATTATTCCATTTTTTAAACTTTCAAATTTTTTTGAAGAAGTACTTTCTTCGTTTTTATAATGACTATTTGGTACATTACTCCACATATCTTTCCATAATTTATCAAATTTATCGTTTATCAATCGTTGTTTTTCATCATTAGACATTTCATTTACAATATCTTGAATCTGATGTATATTAAAAATGCTGTATTTACCGCGAATAAAATCAATGAAACCAAAACTATCTTTTCTTCGTATCATCAAGTATTTAGTTATTTCATCCTCTTTTTTGAATAATATTATTCCAAAACTAATGATAGGTAATTTACATTGATTAAACTGATGACCAAATTTACCACAATTATTACACGTATTTATATTATTCATATTGTTATTATTATTTTTAATCATTATATGTTTAAACATATATCTTTTTATATCATTTTATTCTAATGGTAAATCTAGATCCAAATATCTGGGGGCCTAAATTCTGGTTTTTTTTTCATACAATATCATTAAATTATCCGAATTATCCTAATAGTGTTACCAAAAAGAAATATTATGATTTTGTCCAAAATATTCCAATGTTTTTGCCAGTAGAAGAAATTGCAAGTCATTTTAGTAAGTTGTTAAATGAATATCCGATACAGCCTTATTTAGATAATAAAGAATCTTTTATAAAGTGGTTTTGGTTTATTCATAATAAAATCAATGAAAAACTTGAAAAACCAGTAATATCTTTAAAAGATTTTTATTCGCAATATTATCAACAATATAAATCAAAAAACACTAAATTTATGGAATATTATAAAATAAGACAAAAAATTATTTATTTATTTTTGATTTTGTTATTATCTGGTTTAATTTATTATTTATACGACAAATAATAATATTGGTTTATTATAACAAATATTAAAATAAATATAAATGAATATTAATAAACATGGTGGACAAGTATTAGCGTCTGGTGGGTTTGGTTGTGTATTTTCACCTGCATTAAAATGTCTGGGTAGTCAAGAACGCGAAAAAAATAAGATTAGCAAATTAATGATCAATAAACATGCAAAAGAAGAATATGATGAATTGAAATATTTAAACACCAAATTAAATAATATACCTAATTATCAGAATTATTTTTTAATAAATAATTTTACATTATGTAGACCAAGTAAATTGACCAAAAATGATCTTAAAAATTTCAAAGAATGTGGATCTTTTAAAAAAGAAAATATTACAGCGGTTAACATCAATGATTCATTGAATCAATTACTTGCAATTAATATGCCATATGGTGGCGTGAGTTTAGAGGATTTTATGATCAACAATAAAGATTATGACAAATTAAAAATAATGAATCACAAACTTTTAGAATTATTGAAAAATGGTATTATACCTATGAATAAAAAACATATATACCACAATGATATCAAAGCATCTAATACATTAATTTTAACAGAAAATGAAAATATGAAAGCGCGTTTAATTGACTGGAGTTTAACTTTAGAATATATACCATTTAAAAACAATACATTTCCAAATAATTGGAAAAATCGTCCACTACAGTTTAATTTACCTTTTTCTGTTGTTTTATTTACAGAATTATTTCTGGATATGTATAGTGATTTTATCAAAACTGACAACGCAACAGAACGATATAAATTATATGAATTTATGAAAAAATATCTTCAGTTATGGTTTAAAAAAAGAGGACCTGGTCATTACAAATACATTAATAAAATTATGTATATGTTATTTAAATATGAAATATTAAAAAATAATGATATTAGTGATGATAATATTAAAAAACTTGTTGAAAGTAATTATACTATACCATACATTATAAATTATTTAGTTAATGTAACGATTCACTATATTAAGATAAGACCAGATGGTTCTATCAATATGAGGCATTATTTAGATACTAATTTTATTAAATTAGTAGATATATGGGGATTTATTATTTCTTATATGCCGTTGTATGAATTATTATTTATAAATTATGAAATTTTAACGGAGTCTCAAAGAAGTTTATTTGTGAATTTGAGAGAAATGTTTTTAAAATATTTATACAATTCACATATTCATCCAATTAAATTGAATAATTTAGAAAATACTATTAAAACATTAATAAAATAAAATATATAAATATAGTATAATTATGCTCACTTCTAAAAGTTTTGAAGAACTATGCACCCCTGCAAAAATATATTTTGCATTAGCAATTTTAAGTATTTTGATGGGACTTTTTAGTGGAGTTCATTTTATGGCTGTTTTAGGTAAATTGGTTTTTGCTGTAATTTACACCTATCTTTTAGGATGGTTATGCAGTAAAGGATGGAAGAGTTTGTCATGGTTCTTAGTATTATTGCCATATGTGTTAATTTTATTAACTTTTTTTGGCATTTTTGCTGCAAGTAAACAAATGGACAAAGTCAAAGAAGTAGGAATGATGCTTCCAGCCATGTGAAAATATAATTCTAATATTTTAATTTAATTTATATTCATAGTAAAATATAAATTAAAAATATATTATAAATAATGAGAATTGAATTATGGATTTTATTGATAACAGGGTTTTTAATATATAACGCATACCATGATGGAAAATACACAAAAATGCTCATGTCTTACAAAAAATATTATACAATGGGATTTTATTGCATTTTGGGATTAGGATTATATTTGTTGATCAAACGAAATCCTGAACAAGGTAAAAATGTAATTCAAACAGCGCATAATGCAGTTAAATATATGCCAATTGATAAATCATCACTAGAATTATTTACACCATTATTTGATTTTACGTCCAATAGTATTGGATACAGAAATACCGAAGATCAACCGACATCTAGTTTTATGGAAAATGTATATGGTGTAAATTTAAGTCAAAATCCTTCATCAGTATCTCAACAAAGAATGCTTCAATCTGGTAAAGGAGGTACAAAACGTTCTGTAAGTGAAACGAAGAAAAAATACGTTGCCGCTAATCAGGAGTGGAAATGTGGACATTGTCAGGCTCAATTAGATCATACGTTTGAAATTGATCATAAAATACGTTTAGAGTATGGTGGAGGTAATGATGTGCAAAACTTGATTGCTTTGTGTCGTAACTGCCATGGCAGAAAAACCGCAAGTGAAAATATGTGATTATAAAATATTTAATCAGAATAATTATATTATTATATTATTATAACATGAATGATAATAATATAAATTTAGATAATGTATTACAAGAAATTAAAAATAATAATTTACCTTTTGTATTATTGTTATTAGTTTTAATAATAATTGTTTTGGTAATAGTAATATCAGATTATTTTTTATTTAGTAGAAAAAATAAAAATAAAAAACATGTTATAGAAAGATTTGAAGATAATATCAACGTCAATAAAGATTTGATAGAAAAAAATCAAAATAATATTAAATCTGAACCAGAATATCAAAAATATTATGACAAATACAATGATAAATACAATAAATATTATGATGAATATAAGAAGTCAAATGAAACAATTAAAAAAGACATAAATAATTATAAACAGAAATATACAGAATATAAAAACAAAATAGGTAATTTAAAGAATGATTTTTTATCCAAACTAAATACTGAAAAAGATAAGATAAAAAAACAATTCAGTAATAACTTGAAGTTGAGTATTCCTGTTATTAAAGATAGTAAAATTGCCAACTCAATAATTATACTTTCTTTTATTTTAATTATTCTTATTTTAAGTTTTGTATTTTTACCTAGTTTTAAAGATTTTAGTAAATTATTCAGTCAAATTAGTAATGTCACCTACGTAATTTTATATACTATTTTCATAATTTTATTTTTTCGTTTATTTCCAAGTAATTTAATGAAAAAAAATGCATATGTTATTGTACCAACGACAATAATAATTGCGTGTATTTTATTTGTTATTTGTTTTCAAACTAATTATGTTTTAAATTATAATTTGAATTATGAAAGAATTAAAATGATTATATTGTATTTTTGTTTTATAACATTATGTGTTACCTATTATACAAATAATCCAGGTAATTATATTACTAACAATTTTAACACATCTTTACTATTAAGTACGATAATTGGAATATTAGGTTTTATATATTTAACTGTATTGCTAACATTACCAATTACAAATGATATTTTAAACGCTCCTTCGTCAACATCTTCTAGTAATTTGTTAAAAAATATATCATTCTTTTCAAAATATGGTAGTATACTATTTATTTTATTTATGGTTACAATGACAATACTTATTTTAAATTATCCCGGTGGTTTTTTTAAAAGTAAGACTACTCCGTTCATAGTAATTCCATTGTTGTTGATAATATGTATAATATGGTCTACTTTATTGATTACTAATATGTTTTCGGATGAAAACACAATTAGTAATAATTCCATATTAAATTCAAGAGTATCTATTATCAAAAAAGCAATATTAGCAATTTTAGGGTTCAGTATTTCTGCAGTGGTAATCGCATATTTTGTTTTTAGTACGCAAAATTTATCAGGGAAAAAAGGTATAACCAGTTTTATATTAAGTTTATTCTTGATCATTTCAATATTAACTTTGATTTATAAAACTTTTTTTGTACAATTCCCAAATAACAATATAAACAAAAAGAAAAATGGTTTTTTTGAATTATTTATAAATATTCTATTTTATATTCCATGTTTATTTTCTGATATATTGGATACTATAAAAGGTGGTAATATCATTTTATTGATGATCATTATTGTAATGATATTAGTATATTTCTATTTTTCAAAAATCAAAGATTTTCTATTTTCACAAGGTGCAAACAAATTAGTAACAAAACCAATTAGTTTAGATAAATTACGCACCATATCTAATTACATAAAATTAAATGGGTCAGATAAACCTGATTATCAATATAGTTTATCCTTCTCTTTATTTATAGATTCTAACGCGCCAAATACAAAACCTAGTTACAAGAATTATACCTCACTTTTAAATTATGGAGGTAAGCCAAATATTCTTTATAAAGCAAGTAGTAATACTTTAATGATTACTATGGATCAAAAAGATTTAGAAAAAAAAACTACTAATAATTTATTGGAATTTGATGAAAACGGTAATAGAATTATTTATGTAAATAAAAATTTCTTACTTCAAAAATGGAATAATTTTGTACTAAATTTTAATGGAGGAACTTTAGATGTATTTTTGAATGGTGAGTTAGTAAAATCGTGTAACGAAGTTGTCCCTTATAAAAAATTAGATTCATTAACCGTAGGCAGTGATTTTGGAATTAACGGTGCAATAAATGATGTCATGTATTATAAAACACCTCTTTCATTATCTAATATTTATTATATTTCAAAGTAAATATATATATAATCAAATTTACCTATATATATTTTTTAATTTAGTGAATAGATAATTTCTAAATCTATATTATATTATACCAATGAATGTTTTAACTATTGTTTTAACTATTTTAGTAATTGTTTTAATAATAACATTTTTAACTTATGTTTTATGGGATCCATACACATTATTAAATTTAAGAAATGGACAAAATATGAGTACTGTAACTGCTAGTTCTTTAGCAACAAATGGATCCAACGTTCCTTCAAGTAATTTTACTTATTCCATTTGGTTCTATATAAATGATTTTAATTATAGATATGGAGAACCCAAAGTAATTTTTGGTAGAATGGGTGCTCCTAGTCCTAAATCAAAGAGTTCAATTCCTGGTCTACCTGGTTCAGATCCATGTCCAGCAGTTGTTTTGGGTGCTGTAGAAAATACTTTAGAAATATCTTTAGGATGTTTCCCTGGAATTAACCAAACACCTTCAACAACAACTGGAAATTCTGTTATACATACATGCAAAGTATCTAACATTCCAATTCAAAAATGGGTTAATTTGACAATTAGTGTATATGGAAGATCTATGGATGTTTACCTATCAGGTAAATTAGTCAAAACTTGTTTATTACCAGGTGTTGCAAATATTAACAGAAACGCTGATATTTTTATAACACCATTAGGCGGTTTTAATGGTTGGACATCTAGATTCCAATACTATCCTAATGCTTTAAATCCACAACAAGTATATAATATTTATACCAAAGGTTATGGAGGAAGTTTATTATCTAATTTGTCACAAGGTTATCATGTCAAAATTTCTTTAGAAGAAAATGGTGTTACACAACAAAGTATTACAATCTAATTCAATAATAAATAATTAAAATATTTTTTCTTATTTATTTAATATATATATGAGTAGTAATATTAATTATAATTCTTTTTCAACAAATAATGGACCTGAATTAAGTTTTTTTGAATCAAATAGTTTAGTAGCTAAATTCGCATTTTTATTAATTGTCATATTTGGTTTTGTAATAATATTAAGAATGGGTATTTTTCTAACAGGTTATATATTTTCACCACCACGATCACCTCATTTAATTGACGGAATGATAGATGCAAAAAATGCAATAATTTTCCCACAAGGACCTAATAACGCACAATCAGTTACTATTACTCGTTCCTTGGATCAAAATAATGGAATTGAATTTACATGGTCTGTATGGATTTTTGTGAATACATTCTACTATTTAGACGGTCAATATAAACATATTTTTTACAAAGGTAACAGTAATTTAGCAGAAAACGGATTGAATTTTCCAAATAATGCCCCAGGTTTATATTTAGCACCTAATAGTAATGATTTGGTTGTTATCATGAATACATTTGATGTTATTAATGAAGAAATTACTGTAAATGATATTCCAGCAAATAAATGGATAAATATTATTATTAGATGTAAAAATAAAACATTGGATGTTTATGTTAATGGAACTATCGCACGCAGCTTACAATTATCTAGTGTAGCAAAACAAAATTATGGAGATGTATTTGTTGCCATGAACGGTGGATTTGATGGATATATATCCAATTTATGGTATTACAATTATGCATTAAGTACAAGTGCTATACAAAATATTGTGAGTTATGGTCCAAATACTAAAATGAGTGATTTTAACAATACAGTATCAACAAAACAAACAGATTACTTGTCATTAAAATGGTACGTAGATGATAATCGTTATAAAATGAATTAAAATATCCAAGAAACAATTAGTTAATTATACTATTTTAAATAATTAACTAATTAAATAACTATTGTTATATATTAAATGGATTGTACAAGATTTTATTTACCTCTTCCTCCACGAGCATGGAGTAGAACAGATGGTAGATGTACAACAGATATACCAGAAAATGTTGACTCTAAGACTATCGCATATATTAATAAAGGTAATATTTTACAATATAAAAAGAATAGTTCACACCTTACGAAAAATCAACGTTATGCGCAAATAGCAAAAGGGTTATGGACAAATAGAACAAAAACATTTGCAACACAAACAAGCACCTATACTAATCCAAATAATAATAATTTACAAAGAGTAAATTACATTAATAATACAGTGAATAATAACAATCCTCAATTAGCTGATATTCAATATAAAGATGGTGGTAATTTAATATGCGGTACTTATGAAAATCCATGTACAGGTGAAACAATAGATAATATAATAATTACGCGTTATTATCCTACAAGTGATTCAGATGTACCAGGACCTATTCAAGATTTATATTGGAATGCAAAAATACCAACTTGGTATCCAAGGGAAAAACGTGTCATGACCAATAGTGGTAACAAATGGCCTGTAAATTATAAACTATTAGTCAGTGCGATTCATGACTATCCAACTAGTTAATCTATTCATATTTTTACGCAGGATTTACACATAATTCTCTAGTAGGAAATATATTTCCTGACATGCATATATCATTATCGTCAATTCGCATGCATGATCTATTACCACGTTCTTCTCCTATATAACAATAACCACCCTTTATTTGTGGTTTTTGAATGCTACTTGTAGAATCGTCTGCAACATAATCTTTTGTACTTCCTATATTTTGTTTGGTAGTATTTGTATTGATTGTCTTATTCAATGTATTATTTTGCATTACATCTGCATGAGGTATGGAATTTTGTAGTGTTGTACCACCTGCAGTAGATTCTGCTTTTTTACCTTGAGTCACATCTTGTACTTTTGTTAAACCAGTATCTAAAACATTAGCAGTTGAATCAATCGCAGCCTTTGCACCAGTTGCACTGCTATTCGCGATTTGTTTTGTTGCAGCACCAAATAAAGATGCTACTTTGTCTACTATTGGTTTGACGATATCTGTAAATTCTTGGGTACCTTTTGCTAAATAGATAAAAATATTAAAACCTAAAAATGCCAAAATCAAAATAATTATTATCCAAGTTGTTAGTGAAACTGAAAAAAGAGAACTAAAGAATCCAGTGCTTGTAGCATTTGAGGTATTGCTAACAGTAGGACTACTTGTATTACCTGTATTCATATTAGAACTATTTGTATTTTGTATTGTTTCCATTATTGATTTTGATAAGGATGAGTTATCCATTATATAATAAAAATATATATATTATTTTTTATTATATATCTTAGATTAGTTTTAATACTCATTATTTGAAAGAAAGTAAATATAGGAATTGATTCATATCTCCTAAAATTTCGTCGCGAATATTTAATAAATCAGTATTAGTCATTAAATTTATTGCCTTATGATTTGTTAAATTCACTAAATAACTTTTAAAAGCTTCAATTTTTTGAATTAATTCTTTTGTATCATTTAAATCATGTAATGTTATTTGTTTTGTATTCGTTAAATCAATTCTTGTACCTGTTTTTCCTAAAAACACTTCAATAAACTTGTCAATATCATCATTGAACTTACTATATAATTCATCTGTTGCTTTATGGGTTGCATAACTATGTGTTTTCCAGTGAAACAATTTCACTAATAGAAGCATTTCAAAAAAGATAACAGTTACTTCGCGTTCAAAATCACGTATTAATGCCATTTTTGGCGATACTATATTTTTACGTGTCTTTGTAGCACCTCCATGTCTTTTTTTATGTATTTTTGACTTATGATGTGCCATATGAATCAAAATGTCTATATATTATGCATATATTTTTTGTTTTTTTTGTTTTTTTTGTTTTTTTTGATTTTTATTTGAATTACAACCTAGGAACAAATTTCTCTCCAAAGGTATTCATTGCTTCCAATTTTTCAATAGTTTTTTCTAAATTAGAACTTTTAATATCTTTAAATAAATAATCAGTACCAGGCGATTCTTCATTTTTTTTGATTTGTTTATAAATAGAGTCAATATTTTTAATGACATTAGAAACCACTTCTTTTTGTTCTTCTCTCATTATTTCTTCATTTAAATTTACAGTTTCACATAATAAAGATACAACGAAGTACAATATATATTTTCTTTTTTTATTGCAACCACTAGTATATTTTAAAGTAAACAAAGATAATAATGCTTTTACAATTTTAGTTATAATAGGTGGAAATTCTTTTGATTTTTTTATAAAAATATCCCAAATCAACCATATTACATCATGTTGAAATTTATTTTCTATTTGTATTTGTAAATTATTTCTACGTTCGCAAACTAATTTTTCTTTTTTTTGTTTACATATATTTTCAAATTCAATTAGCCATTCAATCCAATAACAAGATTGAATAATATTTTTGGATTGTTCTGAAAGATTATATGCTAATTCATTGACAGCAATAAACAATTCTTTTGGATCTTCATTCATAAAATATTCTTCTGCATAACGGACATTGGGAGCTTTAAAACGATATGTCATATGAGTCATATCAAAATCGTCTTTATTAATTTTAACATCGTCAAAACTATGTCTCCTTTTAGCATCACATAAAACACACATTATTTCACAAAACAATTTTCTAATTTTATCACTATTTCTTGTTCGTAATTCATTATTGACATAACCATTATTAATAATTTGTTTAAAATTATCCAACCTTAATTCTAAATAAATAGTAATTTTAGGATTTCCTAAATGAATATATTTACTATAAAAATATAATATTACTTCCCATAAGTCACCATAATGTCCAGAACATATTAATTCTGCACTCCAATAACATGCCGGTTCAATTTTAGATTTGATTAAGCTATTTAGCAATTCTTTTTTGACATCACTTTTTTTAAATTTGGAGAAGGTGATTCCTTTAAAATCTTTTGGTTGTCTAATATCATTAATTTCTGAATCAAAAGACATTATATAATTAAAATTAATACAAAAAAAATAACAACAATACATATAGATGAAAAATTCAATAAAATCTATTACAAATTTATATAATAAATTATCTAACTTTGGTAAAATGTTAGTAATGATATCATTAATATTAATAGTAATTGTATTCTTTAAACGTGTAGACAAATTAAGTCCACACAATAAATCAAATAAAGAAGGTTTTCAACAACAACAAGAATTTCTTTTCAAAAAAGGAAATGATATTTATGATGATTTTTATGCAAATATTTATGATTTTCTTGTTTACAATGAAACAAAAAATGATTATGAGGTAGGTGTTATTTTAAATCAAAGTAATCCAAATACTAAGTCAATAATTTTAGATGTTGGATCAGGAACTGGTCACCATGTTGCAAAAATGTCTGAAAACAAGAATTTAGAAGTAATGGGTATTGACATATCTCCTTCCATGATAAAAAAAGCAAAGGAAAATTTTCCTAATTTAAATTTCAAACACGCAGATGTAATGGATAAACATAATTTCAATAACAATACTTTTACACATATTATGTGCCTTTATTTTACATTTTATTATATTGAAAACAAAGCACAGTTTTTCACTAATTGTATGGATTGGTTAGTACCTGGCGGCTACTTAGTGGTACATCTAGTAGAGAGAAATAATTTTGATCCAATATTGCCTCCAGGAAATCCTTTATTTGTTGTTTCACCACAAAAATACGCAAAGGAACGAATTACAAAAACCAAAGTTACTTTCAATCAATTTGTATATAACGCAGATTTCAAATTAAATGAATCTTCAGGAGTTGCAATTTTTGATGAAAAGTTTAAATTTAATGATGGTAAAGTGAGAAAACAAGAACATATTCTTTATATGAAGGATATAGGTGAAATAGTTAATATGGCACAGGATGCTGGCTTTATATTACATGCAAAAGTAGATTTATTGAAGGTTGCATACGAATATCAATATTTGTATGTTTTTACAAAACCAAATTAAAATAAAACTAGTAAAACATTTAAAAGTAAGTTATTTATTAAATATAAATTATTTAGATTTTTATGTCAGAAATAGATGTATTTATAGAGATTTCCAAAAATTCACATATTAAATACGAATATGACAAAATCAATAATGCACTACGGTGTGACAGAATTTTACATACTCCGTTGAAATATATTTTTAATTATGGGTTCGTACCAAAGACTTTAAGTGATGACGGAGATCCATTAGATGTGGTAGTATTAATGGAAGATGAATTAATTCCTGGCTGCTATATTAAATGTGAAATTTTAGGTTACTTACAAACTTCTGATGATGAAGGAGATGATCCAAAAATAATTGCTTGTCCTATAAGTAAAATTGATCCAACCTATAAAAATATTATCAATTTAAATAATATCCCAAAACATACTTTGGACAAAATTTTGTATTTTTTTAAACATTATAAAGACCTAGAAAATAAAAAGGTTAAAATAGGTGATTTTAAACATAAAGAAGATGCTATTGTTGTTTATGAACAATCTAAAATTAAATACGAAGAATTTAAATTAAAGGAAACCAATTGTTTTGATACATGGGCATTAGATCCGTTGTAATTAAAAATGCAAAAAAAAACCAAAATTATTTTAACAATAAATAAATATGTATGAAATAGGTTATTATATATTTATTATAATTATTGTTATTATTATTGTAATATACACGTATATTAAAGTAAAGTACGGTTTCTGGATAATACAACCAGTGTTTCATGTATATGACTTATGGTATATGTTTGCACCTCCGGGAATAATACGACATGAACTACCAGAGGAAAATAAATATACCAATTTTAAAAATATTGAAACACTTCTTTATAAAGAAGTATCTGATATTAAATTACAAAAATTTGTTCACTTTATAAATAGAAATTATTTACAAAATAAAGACAACACATTTTCTCCAAAATTAGAAAATATTGCTCCTTATTTTACTGGTCATAACCATAATTCACTTATATCTTTTTATAATGAAACTGAACTTGTTACTGACTTAAAAAAAGGAACCGTCTTTGAAAACGAAATAACTATTGGAATCATGACAACTAGACCAGTATGTGTTTTCATAAACAAAGGTGATAAGGATAGTTTTTTTGATGCTTATTATGTTGATTATTTGTGTGTAGATAAAAATTATAGAAAAAAAGGGATCGCGCCTCAGATTATTCAAACACATCATTATAATCAAAGACGTCTTAACCGGAAAATTGCAGTAAGTTTATTTAAAAGAGAAGATGAATTAACAGGAATTGTTCCTCTTTGTGTTTATTCTACGTATGGTTTTTCAATGAAAAAATGGTATAAACCACCTGAACTACATTCTATGTATACTTTATTAGAAATAAATGAGCAAACCTATCATTTATTATTAGATTTTATCCATTTGCATATGAATGATTTTGATATAGTGATAAACACAGAACATTCAAATATTATTGAATTAATCAAAAGCAAAAATATTTTTATTCATGTTTTAATGGAAGATCAAATTATTAAAGCAGCTTACTTCTACAGAAAAACGTGTGTGTTTTATGAAAAGGGACTGGAGATTTTATCTTGTTTTGCTTCTATTAATGGATTCACTGGTAATAGTGACGAGATAAATAAACTATTTATTCAAGGATTCAAAATAAGTTTTTGGAAAACTGCTGAGAAAAATTATTTTGGATTTGCGGTTATAGAAAATATTTCTCACAATTATATTATACTTCAAAATTTATGTATAAAAACGACGCCTACAATAGTGAGTCCCACAGCATATTTTTTCTATAATTTTGCATACCACACTTTTGATTTCAAAAAAGTATTAATTATAAATTAATGCAAGTGTTTTTGCCAAATGTTCATCCATAATCTTTTGTTGTAATATTTGTTTCAAAAATAAACACTCCATTTCAGGAATATAAAATTCAATATTATCTCCATATCTATTTATAAGAATATAAAGTTCTATTGGCGGACCCTCTATATATGGTAGTATTGATACGTCTTCAAATACAGCAATATAAAAAAAATCGTAATTATATATTTTTTTAAATTTTCCATAATATTTTTTGTTATCTTGTAATTGATAAAAATATAATATGAATGATTCATTTGCAAATAATTACACCTTTTCTCATTTAAAACGCCCATTATATACGCTAAAAATAATTTTCTAAATAATAAAAAATTGATTTAATTTTATAAATTTTATAGTCAGTAAAATACAACATAACTATTATTCAAAATGTATAAATTAAAGCACTTGATTAATATTGAAAAAATTGATTGGAAATTCTTATCAATGAATCCAAATGCTATTCATTTATTAGAAGCAAATCAAGATAAAATAGATTGGTATAATTTATCAATGAATCCAAATGCTGTTTCTTTAATAGAAAAAAATCCAGATAAAATTTGTTGGTCACTATTATCAATGAACCCAAATGCTATTCATTTATTAGAAGCAAATCCTGATAAAATAGATTGGTTTTGGTTATCATCAAATCCAAATGCTATGCATTTATTAGAAAAAAATCCAGATAAAATTTGTTGGTCACTATTATCAATGAACCCAAATGCTATTCATTTATTAGAAGCAAATCAAGATAAAATACATTGGTATAATTTATCAATGAATCCAAATGCTGTTTCTTTATTAGAAAAAAATCCAGATATAATTCATTGGTATAAGTTATCATTCAATCCAAATGCTATTCATTTATTAGAACAAAATTTAGATAAAATTTGTTGGTCTCAATTATCATACAATCCAAATGCCATTCATTTATTAGAAGCAAACCAAGATAAATTAAACGAAGATTGTTGGGCAGAATTATCACGAAATCCAAATGCTATTTCTTTGTTGGAAGCAAATCAAGATAAAATTAATTGGTATTTGTTAGCATTAAATCCAAATGCTATGCATTTATTAGAAAAAAATCAAGATAAATTAAACGAATATTGTTGGGCAGAATTATCACGAAATCCAAATGCTATTCATTTATTAGAAAAAAATCCTGATAAAATTCATTGGAGTAAGTTATCACGCAATCCATCTATCTTTGAATTGGACTATGACGCATTAAAAGAACGATGTCTTATTTATAGTGAGGAATTGATACAAAAATCAATGCATCCTTCTAGAATTCAAAAATATTTAGATATAGGAATTAGTATTCACGAATTAGATGATTATTTATAATATAATGGGCGTTTTAAATGAGAAAAGGTGTAAAATCTATTATTTTCATTCAAATAGCTAATTATATTATTTATTTATTTAAACAATATAATTAATTAAATTAAAACTCATCATCTTTTAATTGCTCGCACATCTTACCTAATTCAATATATCTTTGTTTTTGTTCTTTTCCTAAAGTCTTGCATTTACGTATTAATTTATTTGTTAAATTCAAATTACTAATATCAATCTTAAGATCTGTTGGTGGTGTAAATACTTGAGCGCCTATTTCCAAGAAAAAAATCTGGTTTTTCTTGTTATAAAATAAAATTGGATTACCATCATCGTCCATTTCAATACATCCACAAGTACAATAATCAATGTGTTCTACCTCGTCATTCTCTTTTTTACAACGGATATCCAATACATCTACATCATTCATATACTCACTGAAAAATTCATGCGCTTGTTCTTTATCTGTAAATAAAAATACTTTGGGTGGATTAATTGTAATTGATGTTAATCTGGTTTTGGTGGAATTATCCTCATAATACTGAAAATCATAACAACCTTCGTGCTTATTATGAACTATTACATATCTTGTTGCCATTATATACCTATACAATTATTTGTATATAATGAGATTGGTTTAAATCATTTTTCAAAACATTATATATTTTAAATGTGAAACGATGTCCTATTTGCACAACTTTCTTAAAGTTGTTATAATCTATTTGCACAACTTTCTTAAAGTTGTTATCGTACATATTTTCCAACGCGTGCAAATGAATCAATTACAAAAATAATAAATATTCCTAAAAAAGAATATAATATTACTTCTTCTGTAACATTATTCGTTTTTTCATCTTGTTGTTCTTCTAACAAATTTATCATATAATTCAATTTTTGTAAAAGAATATCTTGTGATGTTTGTGTGCTCGCATAACCTTGTACTTGTGATTCATTATTATAGTATGGTCTATTAATAGGATTTTTTTGTGGCACACCATTTATGTTTGGTAACATTTTTTTATAATATTCATCTGCATCATTATTGTCACCGTAATTGTTTCGGTAGTTATTCACTTCTAATTTTTCGTCTGGATAACTAGGTAAGGGGGCTTTACCCAGAACTTTATACATATTTAAATTATTTTGACTGGTTAAATTTTGTATTGATTCATTTGTTATTGTTCGTTGAACACCAGACGATTCTGGGTTAGGTGGCGGATTGAAGTTAGCCATTTCAGAATTTGAATCTTCCGTTTTATTATGAATTTCTTCTAAAACTGATTTAACTTTATTATTATCAAATTTATCAGAATCAATATATGGATCAGTATTATATATTTTTTGTGTTTTATTATGGTTTAGTCTTTTTTTATTATATACATAATCATTATTATCTTCATTAAATGGAGCAGCATTTATTGCTAAAGACATTCTTCTTATTAAAAAATAAGATAATAATTTGTAAAACACACTGAAATTAATTATTTATACAAAAATTTTATTTTATATAAATAATATAAAATGAATATTAATATGTTAAGTAAAAATAGTGTTGGTGTTATAACAACATTATTGTTAATTATTCTATTAAGTGAATCTAGATTATTTAAAATTATTACGGATACATATTTAGGAAGAACACTTCTTATTGTTATTTTACTATTTGCAAGTTATTTAAATAAAATTATAGGAATTGTATGTGTATTTATAATAATAATTATGTTTAGTATTATGAAATTTAATTATGAAGGTTTTGAAAATAATGATACTCAAGTGTCAGAAGAGAAAAAAGATGTTAAGGACAAAAAAGAAGATAAGAAAGATGTAACTGAAGTCAACAATGATTCAAAGAATGTTTTACAGAATGAAACCATTAACAAAGCTATTGAAGGTTTTGATTTACAAACAACTGAAACTAATATTAGAAAAGGCAAACAATCTAACTCTATACCAATGAATCAATATAATAATCAATCTATTGAAGTATCTCCTTATGAGAGTTCTAGTTTCACTAACGTATTTGGATTTTTATAACCTAACAATTAATTACTCGCTATAATAGTTTTATTATTATTATTATTATTATTATTATTATTATTATTATTATTATTATTATTATATTATAATATATACTCTAATATGAAGAAGAAAAATTATGGTTGTTTTTTATTTTTAATGATTATAATATTTTTACTTATTATAATTTATCTAAATTTTAATAATAATAAAAAGAAAGAACCATTTACAAGTGGTTTTCGCGGAATGTTTCGTCCTATTTATAGAAATGTACGTTTAAATATAGAAAACAAATATACTTACATTAAGAAAAATATTAATTTATTTTTTAGAAAATTTGGTGTAATTTAATTTATCTATAAAATATATGGCTAAGATGTCACGAAAAAATATTCCAGCACAAAATACAAATATATTTTCTCCATTATTGAATGGTTTAAGTTATTTAAATAGTCATGTGATGTATCTCAATAATAGTAAATTTTTTGCAGGCGTTATCATGATTTTACTGAACGTTGGATCTAAATTTATTACAATTCAATTTAGTAAATCAACAGAAGAATATATGAAATACACCGTAAGTAAGCAAATACTCGTATTTGCTATGGCTTGGCTAGGTACTCGTGATATTTATGTTGCTTTAGGTTTAACTGCAGTATTTACTATCTTATCAGATCATTTGTTCAATGAAGAAAGTAATTTATGCGTTGTACCACATAAATACAGAGTTTTGCATAAATTAACGGATACAAATAATGATGGTGATGTTAGTGAAACTGAAATTGCTACTGCTATTGCAGTATTGGAAAAGTCAAAAAGAGAGAAACAAAGAAAACAACAAAAAGAAGCCTTTGCTAAGTTTGATTTAGAAAAAATATAAATTGTTTTATAAAGGCTAATAATTAGTTCATATTTTATATAATATTTTTATAAAATATAAAATATAAATACAAATGTTATTTGCTGATATTTCAAATTTTAATAAGATAAGTGATTATTTACCAATATTAAACGGTTGTTTACATGCTGATTTAATAATCATTTTGGCTGTTTTTAATAAAATATTTGATTCCATCTATTTAAAAAATTGGTACAAAAAGTTTAATTTATCTGCAGTTATAGCAGATGTTTTAATTTTAGTAATTGTAATCGTTTTAACTAGATTTTTATATAAATTTTTGTTTAAAACTTTTAGTATTTGGAAATTTACAGCATTAGCATTATCTCTCCAAACTATTCATGATTTATTATTCTATTTATTTTTTTCTACTATACCAAGAGGTCATAATTTTATGTTAGATTATTTTAAGGACTATGCGAAAGAAGTATCTTATGGTGCAATATTAGGTGATAACTTTATGATGATTTTGGCTTGTTTATTTAGTTCACACATGGCTACTTATAGTAAAAATCTAAATATTTTTATTTCAATAATATCTGTATATTTGATTCCATACATAATTTATTATGAAAAATAGTTTCATATTTTATCTTTTATATGTAATATTTTTCTTTGAAGGATTATAATTCTTTTTTGTTTTATTAGAAAGAGACTGAATATTTTTATAGTCAGGAATCATTCCATAATTTAATCCTCTCATATTTGCATAACTTCTTCTTATAGAATTCCATTGGTGATTACATTTTAGATCACTCAATTCTTCTTGTGTCAAAGAAGTACCTTTTTTTAAATATAACTCAATAGTAATAAGATAACTTAATTTTGTGTTTTTAGTATTTCCACCGGTTATTACATTTCCAATATTATTTTTAAAATAATTATTAAATAATTGAGTAAATTTATCATTATCTGGATTGTTATCCGATAATATTTGATAATAAATATGTTCTAATATCTTCATTATATTAGTTAGTAATGCATATTTTTTTCTGTCTTCATCTTCTTTAATTTTAATATAATTTGAACCAAAAATTAATAATATTACATTCATTGGCGGATATAAATTATCATTTTTATCAAAAATAGCTCTTCTTATGTTTTGTGTTTTAATTTCTAATTTAGGTTCCTTGCGAATAGTTTTAATTTTATAATCAAAAGTCATTAATTCATAATGATTATCTTTGTGATATAAAAACATATATCTTGAATATGGAAAATGAGAAATATACGGAATTCTTATATTATTACCAATAACTTCTAGAACAATTATATTGAGTTTTAATATACTACACAATGCATCCATTGAAATATAGTTGGCCCAGTAATCAGAACTTTCTATATATTTTTTTACATTGGATTTGTCTACTAATTTAAAAGGAGCTTTTGATGTTTCTTCTGTAATGGAAGTAGGTTTTTGAATTAAAAAATTATCATTTGAATGATATATGTCGTCAATAAGATCTGTGATATTATTTTTATCTGAAATTGTATTTTTTAGATTTTTAAATTTTTCGTTTAAATAGTCTACATTATATTGAAGTGAAACCATCATTTCATTAAATGTTTTTGTATTTAAATTTAAAATAAAATTAGAAACTAATTGTCTTAATACTTGTTGTGTAAATAACATGTTTTCACTACTGCCATAGTTGTTATAGGTTATTTTATTAATGTTGTTATTATTAGAATTATAAAAATTGATTCCATCAGCAACTGCAATAAAAAAACAGTCGCCTCCTCCTTTATTCTTAATTACTCTAATATTATTTACAATCTCTTTGTATGCCTTTACACTTATGTTATTCATGGATTTTACATTAACTGTTGTAGTAAGTGCAAGAATTTTACTAATTGCAGTCTTTTCACTACTATCCATATTTTTAAAAAATGTATTTAATAAATAATAATAATTATTATTGTTAAAAAATTGTCTCAATTTTACAGTGGATTCTTTGGATGTTTCTAGATTTGTTTCATTAGTATATTCTATTGGTGGTAATGGCAATGGTTCATGACCAGCAGGAGGTAGTAATGGTTTCGGACTGGGTGAAGGGGACGACGGAGGCAATCTTGGGTGATCATAAGGGTTTTTATGCGGTTTTTCTGGAGGTCCAGAAGGTGGCAATGCTGGGTAGTGAGGATGGTTTTTATATGGTTTTGAGTTAGGTATGGATTGTGGTAATGGTGGTTTAAAAGAATCATCATGTGATGTTCGTGGAGGTTTTGTTGGTACTGGTCCAGGACCTTGTGGTGGTTTTTGTACTGGTGGTACAGGTAATGGGACAGGTGTTTTTGGTTTAGGCTCTTGTTTAGGCTCTTGTTTAGGCTCTTGTTTAGTTGCAGGTGTTGATTCTAGTGCTGGTGTAGGTACTGGTGAATTAATACCTTTTCCGACAACCATTGGTCCAGTATAATTTGCACCATAAATCACATTGGTTGGTAAATTATTCAGTTCACTTTCACCGCTAATAATTTCATCTTTAATAACAGATTTATATAAATAAGGATTTTTAATTGCTTTAATATCAACTTCTGGCAAATCTTCTATTTTTTGATTTATTTTCCAATCTCCTTTTGTCCATTGTAAATCTGCGATAACATATGGTTCTTTATCTATATACAATACACTATTTGGTGGAAATAGTAGTTCTAAAGTAACACTTATATTATTATCAACATACCCATTATATGTGGCTTCTTCCAAGTTTTTTTGTTTCGTCAATCCATGTGCATTTATTAATGATTGAAATAAACCTTTATCTAAAAATTCACGAACTTGTATTTCTTGTGGTATTGATTTAATAATAGAAGAACTTAATTTAATTAATGGATTGAATTGAATATTATCATCTAAATTTTTAATATTTGGAAATGTCATAGAAGGTTTGTATTTAATATTTTGATATCCCGGAATATTTGTATTTATTATTATTTTTAATTCATTCGGAACAGAAGACATATATATATATAATATAAGTATAATATTACATTATGTAAATAAAATTGAATTATAATTTTAAAACTTATTAAATCTGACAAAAATAACTTAATGTAAAAAATCATGTTATTAATGAAATTGGACAACTTGATAGAAGGTATTGTAATCAAACGTCCTTCTAAAATAATTAAATCTCCTTATGTTGCAGATATTAGTATGGAAAACAAAGAAATATTAGGTCACACTGCTTCATTAGGTTGTTGTGGACTTGCAGATGTAGGTGCCAATATTTTAATGAAAAAAATAGATAAAAAACACAGTAATAATAAAAATTCAGACAAAATTAAATGCGAATATCGTGTTTATTTATCTTGTTATATGGACAAAGAACGAAAACAAGAAGTAATAGTAGGAATCCATCCAAAATTGGCAGAAGATTTAACTGAACAGGCATTAATTAAAAATTGTTTGTCAAAATTACAAAATATAAAATGTTATAAGAGAGAAACTTGTATATATGTTGAGAACAAGGTAAATTCGCGTTTTGATTTTAGCGGAATAGATAAAAATGGCATCCCTTTTATTATGGAAGTAAAAAATGTTCCTCTTGCGGATTTTGAAGATATTACCGCAGTAGAACGTAAAAAAAAGAACTATGATCAGCGCGATTTTAATTCCAAAGTAGCTTACTTTCCAGATGGTTATCGTAAAAAAAAAATAGATACAGTAAGTCCGCGAGCTCTCAAACATATACGTGAACTTACATTAATAAAAAAAGAGTCCAAAACGCGTTGTATTATGTGTTATGTAGTACAAAGAACCGATGTAAATAGTTTTGCTGTTTCTGTAATAGATCCAGAATATAGAAATGCTGTTAAAAATGCTTTAGAATATGGTATTGAAATAATTGTTATGGTAATACAATGGAATAAAGATGGAGAAGCTTATTTTGTAAAAGATGATTTAGATTTAGAAATAAATTAATTTTATAGAAAATAAAATTTAAAGAAATTATAATATATATGTATATATTATAATATGATAAAAGCTGTTCAGCCAATCCAACCATATGATCAAGTAACTGTCAAAGTTATATATGGATTTGATGTAGAAGTAAATGGTGTTGTTTTAAATACAAGTGCTAGATTATCAGTACGATTATACGACAAAAACAACACGATAGTGAATGTTCAAACGATGGAATTAATTGGTGAAGATTATACTAATTGGGGTAATGATGATAATTATGTTATTAATTATGTTGTACAAAAACTAGGTTTTGTAATTAATTAATGGTAGCAATTAATTTAGTTAAACAAAACATATTAAAATATTAAACTGGTTATGTTAATATTTTAGACATTTGAACATTTATACCAGCGAAGATTTGAAACAGCACCCCTACGGGGTGCTATAGTTCAAACTGTAACTGGTAACTTAGTTGAAGTTTCATCCGCTCAGCGGATTGAAATCTTCAACGGTGTAAAACGCCGAATTTATATCAGAATAAAGTTCTAATACATAGAAATTATTAATTATTTCTTTTTTTTGGTCATCACTTAAATCAAGTTTTGAAATATCGTTATTTGATACAAATGGTTGGTATTTCTTCTACGTCTTCTATGTGTCCTAATATTGATTTTACAATACTTGTTCCACAATGGGGAAAACCACAAATTAAAATTTTTTGTGAAATTGTCATTATATATAATATATATTTTTTATAGAAAAAATGTTGCTTATGAATCTTATGAATATTTATCTAAATAATAAACAATAAAATTAAAAACAATAAAATAGAGTAAATACAATTTCCATATATGATTCAACCATTGATTTATATTTGTATAATTATATGCATGAATAACATGTATAAAAATGGCTACAAGTGTAGGTGCAAGTATACTTATTAATAAAAATCTATATTTTTTTGTCAAGTTCAAATAATTTGCCAAAATTAAAGATAATACATTTAAAAACCCTAACCCGAATGGTGCTAAAAACGTATAGTCATCATAACTATATGTTTTATTTACACTTGATCTCACAATTATAAAATAAGGTAAAAATACTAAAACAGACGATCCTATGACAAAAGCTCTTATGTATGGATTCATCATATTTATATAAATATGATAAATTAATTTATATAAATTTATACTTCATAAATAAGATACATCTTATTTTCGTCTACTGTATTTTTTCTGCACATTTTTACGGTGTTTTCTTCTTGTGTTATTTTTACGTTTAGTTGTGGTTCTGTTTTTAATTGTTTTAACATGTTTCTTATGTTTTTTTCTACGTCTAATTGTTTTACCACCTCTACCAATATTATTAGACATTTTGGATGTTACCATGTTATTAACATCGCCATCCGAAAAAGTGGCAACATCTAAAGCACTTTTTTGCACTGATTGAAACGGTTTAAACAATTGTTCGGCTTGTTTTGGTTGTTCTGATTCTACAGCGGTTGCTGCTCTTGCTTGTTGTTCTTCAATTCTTTTTAAACGTTCTTCTGTAGATAATCCTGGAATACCCCTTGCAACGGATGTAATATCAGTTTCTGGACCTTCAGGTCCCTCTACTAACCTGATAAATTCTTGACGCATATTCATAAATCCATAAATATTCAAATATGTTTTAATAAAATTATTTAATTCTGCGTTATCTATGCCACTAGTATCGTATAGGTAATCATTGACTTGGCGTGTTTTTTCATTTACACGATTTATTAAATTTTCAAAATATGTTTTGGTATTTATGAAAATAGTATCATTACTATCAATTTTTCCGTCTTGGATAGCATCTGCTAATATTTCACTTACAGTATAACGTCTAACAATTTCGTCACAATAAATGTAGTAAATTTGTGTTTCTAGATCGTCTGAGATTTCAAAATAATTTTGATTATTGTTGCCTTCATTTATAAAATATTCTAATAACCCATAACAAATGTTATTTTTTTGTCTTTCAAAATCTTCTAATAAAAATTTAAAAAATACATATAAGGATATTTTATTGGTTACCTCATAAAATTTTTCAGATACTTTATTAAAATCTTGATAATATTTATCATTATCAAAACACATATTTATTTCATACCGATCCATTATATTCAAATAGCATGCCAATGCAATAAAATTATTGGTGGCCAAATTAGATGTATCCAAAGATAATTGGGAATTATAAAAGAACTTTATATACGCATTTAATTTTGGATTATTATAAATTTTTAAAGTAGTTATATCTACAATTTCATTATCTAATGCACCGCCTCTTTGTTCGGATAACATATTTTCTTCAATAGATTCTTCGTTTTGTTCAGATAGATAATATTTTATCAATTCTATATCTATATCTTGAAATTTACTTCTAGTTAAAACCCCACTAGATTGCTTTAATAAACCAATAATATCTATATTTGTAAAATCTTCTCTGTTTAATTTACTTTTATTCAACATTAATCTAAATTTATTTTCATTAAATAAATATTCAATACTAATAAAGTGTTGTATCCATACTTTAAAATTTTTATCTAACATATTATAGCCGGCTTCATTAATATAATTTTCCAAATAAATACAATTTCTATCACTTCCGTAACGAGTAATTATATTATCATCATTAATATTTATATATTCTTCCATAAACATATCAAACTTGTTTTTTGCATCTCTTTCACCAGCAATAAGTCTTTCTATCAATTTTGGAATTAATTTGTATAAAGAAAATGGGATTTCAGTAAAGATATTTGCAACTTCGTCTACATCATCACCTCCAAATTTTATGTCTTTGCCATATTTGTTACCACTTATTGTTTCAGTTGGTTCCTTTTCATAAAGTGGTTGAGTTTGTTTTATATTAGGGGATGTAAAAATTGTTTCCTCTAATGTTGTATTATTTGGTTTAAAAGATAAAATAAAATTAGTTCCTGAATAAATTGCAGGTATTTTATTTTTAACGCAATAGGAAAACAATACTCTATCAATAGTTACTAAAACTAACTTACGAATTATATAGACTTTCTCAGTGTTTAAACCACCTTTAATATTTTTTTTATCATTAACAACTGGTTCATTGTTATCCCTATACTTTTCAGAAATGTAATCTAAAACCATTTTATAACATTTCAAGCCTGGATAATTCGGCGAATTTACCATTTGTGTAACTCTAGCCTGTAAACCATCTCCTGCTCTTTTTTTGGTAAAATTAAAATCTAGTTTTTGAGAATTTAGTGGTGTATAGTCATATTCATTAGGTTTTTTGGTATCTTTAAAATTTGTATAAAAACTATTAATATTTTTATTCACAGTCAATAAATTTTTTGTGGTATCATTAATTGGCAAGGAAGATGCATTTGTAAATTTGTTTACTTCTTTGGTAATTTGTGGAACATTTGTAGGATGTACTAAACTATTCAAAATACATGGAAATGAATCTACTTTGTTATCTTTTTTGTAAGTAACATTTGTAAAAAAATATTCCTTGCGTTCTTTATTATAATTCATACCAGTTAATTGAATATCATAATTACTTTCAAAATGAAACTCATCTACACCCGAAGTATATGTTCTTACTTGTACATTTTCACCTAGAAATGCTTCACAAAAACCATTTCCTTGATAGGTCTCATTAATAACTTTGGGGTCAAGAGTAGTAGGTTTGCCTTTTGCAGAATCGTGTGCGGATTCTTGAGTAAAAATATAAGCAAATGATCGGTTATCAGGGTCGCTCTTCAAAATTTTACTTACATCACCAGGTGTGTCTACGATTAAATTAATTTTATTGGTACCATTTTCACTGTTATCCATATAATTACTCAAAAAACCAACTAACTTACTTTTGATTTCTTTCAAACTACCTACATTTTTTGTATCTTTTAATTCTTGGAATTGAAAGTTATCATTCCAGTTCAAACCATTTGCCAAGCCATGTTTTATGGATAATAAAAAACAATAATTTTCTACATCATCTATAATACGTGGTATTTGACCTGCTCCAGGATAAGAAAAATTAGAAAAATTTTGTATAGGAATATAATTAATATCTAAGTCAGAATTGTTAAAAGAATATTTTTGAATAAAATAAAGTCTCATTTGATCATAATAAAAACTGTTACTACTATCTTCCCTTTTTTTGGATAATGTATCTGTTGCTAAATTATTTCCACGAGTACCACCAAAATCATGTACTGAGTCTAATTTTTGTATTTGATTTATCATTGTATTTTCATCCATACCTTCAAAACTTAAATTCAAACTTGGTATTGTATTATTATTTTGAAGACGGGTTTTTAAATTACCTGTAATTAATCTGGTGGACATATATTATTTTTCTGTTATTATATATTTAGAAATTAATATATTTATCTATAAATTCACTTTCAAAATGTTTAGGTATTTTTTCAAAATTGACTAAACAATTATTTAATTCGTATTGTTTGTGATATTCTTCATTGTTGGCCATTTTTTTATTGAAATATTCAGAATCTTCTATACATTTGATAGCTGTCTTAATGCCACATTTTGGAAATATGGATGGTATATTATCACTAGTATCTCCCATTATAATTTTAATTTTTAAATCTTTTTCAGGATCTCCAGTGAATATTTTACTATCTTTCAAATTTTTAAATGCAAGATTGTATAAGTGAACGTTTTCTTTTATCAATTGTAAATAATCATTATCACTAGTTATAATATAAATTGAACATTCATTGGGTGTATATTTTTCTGTAAGATGTTTAACATAAATCGCAATACAATCATCTGCTTCTAATCGTGGATGTTGTAATATTTGTTCTACACCAGCATTTTGAAATAAATTTTCATCATATACCATCTTAAAGAACTGACCACCCATGAATCCGGTTTCTTTGCTGGTTAAGCGAGTGGATTTATATTTATCATAGATATCATTACGCCAAATATGTTCTCTTTTACAATCTTTACCAACAATAAATTGTATATTTGGAACGGTATTGTTGTTTTTACTTTTTCCTTTTCTTTTTATATTTAAATTCAATTTTTTTGGTATAGTTTGTACCGTTTCTGCAAATGTCTTTTTAAATTTTTCTACAAATATTTCATTTTCAATTGGATTTTCTAATGGATCTTCTGGAAAAGCATTTTTCCACCAATTCATGAGAGAATAATATCGGTGGAAACAAAAATAACTACCATCAATTAAAATAAATATTTTATGATTAGGATCTGTTACTAAAGCTGCGTTCATTTTAAATACTGTGTTGAATTATATTATAAATATACTTTTAAAATATAATTTATCTCAATTTTATAAGTTTATTTTATTATACTATAATAAAACACCAATAACAATATGAATGTTAATAGATTAGTTTTGGCTTACGGTTTTGAATATGACAAAATTATACTTAATGATCATAAATGTTATATTTGTAAATCAATAAACAATAATAATCCAGTTTATTGTTATCCAATCATAAAAGATGATAGTGTATTGGATATTATAACTAAAACTAAGCTTATGAATAACGAGAAAGGTAAATATTTATATTCTATAGATAAATTAGCAAAAGACAAATATATTACACCTAAATGGCAGTTAGTTATCTACGATAAAGATTATGAATATTATATTCATGTTTTACAAGGTAAAAAAATGAATTATAAATTAGAATTAGATTTATGAATTATTCATCTAAAAATAAATCTATATGAAATAGCTCGTTCATAACATTATTTGTAATTTCTATAATTTTTTCTTCACACAACATTATAGTTACACTATTAGCCATTGCCAAAGACAATTGTATTTTAATAAAATTGTCACTAAAATGGATTCCATATGTAGATAATTTATACTCTTTATTAGTATTATTATCTAAATTAAAGTATATTTGTTTAAACATTTTAAATAATGAAGTTTGATTAAAATTTTTACTATTTAAGAAATGTTCTACTATACAGAGATTATTTTCTAAAATATTTTCATAAATATTTTTAGGGATTAAATCTCTTATAATACAAGGTTCAAATATTCCTGAGTTCACAAAATTGTCCAAAAATACTAGAGGATGATCTTGAAAAATGGATGTTAAACAAACTAATAATTTGGAACTAAACGACTCATTTATTTCGGTCATAATTCCAAAATCTATAATACCTAATTTATATGTACCATCATTTTCTTTAATAAATAATACATTTCCAATATGAAAATCACCGTGAGAAAACCCATGTAAAACGGTTGTTACAATACCAAATTTAATTACTTGTTTACCAAATGAAATATACTCTTCTTTTTCTATTTCAGTAAATTTTTTACCGTCAATATATTCCATTACAATAACATTTTCATAATTTTCATTGATACTATCATATAATTTTGGTATTTTAATATAATTGAGATTTCTACAATTTTTTTGCATACGTTTTATATTGGAAATTTCATTACTAAAATTTGTTTGTTCTTTTATAATATAAATATTATCATTAATTAATTCGGGAATTTTATATTCGTGAATAAAAGTAAATATTTTCATCCAATTAACCAAACAAATCAAATTAGAAATTCCTTCTGCTAATTTCTTGTCAATATTTTTTCTTTTAATTTTAACGACAACATTTGTTTTTGTATTTGCATCTTCAGCAAAATAAACGAGTGAAATCATTCCTGAATTCTTTGGATGATGAAAGCCCTTTTTAAAAATTAAATTATATTCGCTACTAATACCTTCTAATATATCGTAATCTATATCATCCTCAGTGTATGGTACATTATCCGTAAATTGTATTAACTCGTTATATATAGTATTATCAATAATATTAACATGTAAAGCAATAGATTGAAATATTTTTACATATAAAATATTAACACAAGCTAACCTTTTTGCTAATCTTTTAATATATCCTTGATAATTTCTATAATAAAGATATAAACAAAATTCAGAAATTATAATCCATCCTGTTTGAATTATAAATAATAAATTTTGCACATTTTTGAATATATCATAGATCATTATATTAGATATTTATATTCTCTATAAATTGTTTTACGCGCTTAAATTTTTTAATAAATATATTACATAAAAATTTGTCAATAAATTCAGGTAATTCAATAAGTTCGGTATCTATTTTAAAATGAAAAAGAAAATAAATTTTATGAGGATCTATTATTTTGCAATCAATAACTGCATTTCGTATTGGTATACGTTCTGCATTTTTTGGTACTAAATGAATAATATTTTCATTTGTAATCATTTCCAATTTAAAAACAATATTACTGTTTTCAATTACTGATTTTTTTATTTTAAAATAAGAATATTTTTGACTCAATCCCAAATCTTGAAATAAATGTTTGTTGATAACTAACAAAACTGCCTCATTATCATTTATTATGTTTAAATCTATCTTTTCATATAAATCTTTATTTAATTCATATAACAATTTAATTATATTAAAATCAATAATATTAATCATGTGTATATTTTTATTTTCTAAACTAAAAGATATTTTATATTCTCCGTGAATTATTTTATCAATAGAAATTGTTGACATTTAATATTATAATTATAAATTTTATATTATTAAAAAATATATATTTTAACTATAAATGTTGTTAAAATTATTTAATTGAATTTTAAATGTAAAAAATACGACAATAAAAAGTATTTTAATAACTACTATACACCATATATTTATTAGTAATTCTATTTGTTTTTCATAATTATGATCACACATATAAGAAATGTTTATTTTTTTCAAAAAATTATTTCTAACATCAAGACTACTCAATCCTAAATATTTTTTTTCAAGAGCAGTTAACGGACACTCATGAAGTACTACTATAGAAAATGCATCTAAACTTATTATAATTAAAATTATAATTAAATGAATAAGTGAATTATTAAAAATAGTAATAAACAAAATAGTTAAAATAATATAATTATGTATATGTAAATAAATGTTGCCCTTGATATTTTTTAGTGAAATACAATTATTAATACATTCAGACGATGATCTTATAATATTAGTTTGAATATTTTTTATGTGTTTTTTTATTTTTTTATGTTTCTTGTCTTTTTTATTTTCATTCATTATTCTGAATATTTTATAACAAATAATTTTTTAAATAAAACCGTATTAATTTTTTAAAACCTTTTTTAATAATTGTCGTATTATTAATTGATTTGGTCCAATATAATGAATATAATATAATATACTCAATTATATATGATAAATAGTATATAGTATACTCATAAATAAACCAACGATTTATATAACTACACATCAATGTGTTTTCATTTTTTAAAAAAAACATATGTACATCGTTTATACCAGATAAAATTCTATGTATATTATTAGATTCATTTTTAACATTAATTACATAATATAATTTATCAGGAGTAAATACATTTAAATATAATATATGTCTATTTTTTTTTTGTTTAAAAAAGAATGGTAACATACCATCAATGTATTTATTTTTATAGCATGGATTATAATCAATTAAATATGGAACATAACAAGAACGTATTATATAATCTATTAATTGATCTTTATTATCAAAATTAGATTTTACTGTTTTTTTACATAATTTTATATTAGTATAACAAACATAATATTTATTATTTAATATTTCACATATATTTTTGGGTAATTTGTCATTTAAAATCTCTTTTAATTCCAGAAGTTGGGATAAATTTTTTCTTTTTTTAAGTTGATTAAAATTTATATTGTAAAGCTCATTGAATAAATTCAAATTATTTATTAAATACAACAGACCTAAAAGTGAACCAATGCTACTACATGAAACTCGTCTTATTTTAATAAATTTATTTTCTTCCATATTTTTTAAATAATACAATGCACCTAGTATATAACTACCGTTAAATGCGCCACCACTTAAAACAAGATCTATTTCTATTAGTTTTTGTGGATGATTAATTGTATTGGTTAATTTATTAATATATTTTTCAATCATTATATAATATTTTTAATTTTTTATATAAGTTATAAACGTAAATTTAATTATATATTTATTATTTATTATTATCCATATTAAATGAATGATTTAAAAGAAATGAAAATAGAAGATAAAATAGAAGAAAAAACTAATTTAATTAGAAATTTTACGTATATTGATAACATTAAAAAAAATTATATTTCTTGGATAATAATTTTTACATGTATTTTTATCATATCATATTCCAATTTACTTTTAGGATTTTTTACATTTTTTTTATTAATGTTTATAGCATATTTTTTTCATTATACTTCTCATAAGCATAAAAACATGTTCACTAAAATACATGAATATCACCATAATAACAATAATTATTTTTCCTATATTTCTCAAATTATATTAGAGTTATCTATTGGATTATTATTCCTGCCATTTATTTATTTGAATTGGATATGGTTTGATCCTTGGATAGTTGTTTTGGTTACTTTATTCTATTCTACATTACATAATATTAATTATGGACTATTACGAGTAAATAATGTACATTTTAAACATCATAAAAATGTACATACCAATTTAGGACCAGATATATGTGATATTATTTTTTCAACCAAAAATGAAAGTGAGGATGATGTTGAAAATACAAGCCATTATATTCCAAATATACTAGTAATTACTATTCTTATAATGTTTTTAAAGTATGTGTGTAAGAATGATAAAATACAACAAAATTTATTATTTATTATTACTATAATAGCGTTATTCTTTGGTATATTTATAATTATTACTTCAATAAAACTATATAATTACAGTTCGTGTGAAAAAAATGAAAAAACTATTGAAGAACCTAATAAAAAACCTAATGAAGAACCTATTGAAGAACCTCATAAAAAACCTAATGAAGAACCTAATGAAAAATAGAATTGTACATTTGTAGTGCTATCTTTTTTTGTTTTGCATAATCTACAATAGGTTTTGGATAATGTATTTCTTTATTACGTTTTAATACTTCTTCATCACCCCAATTCATAATATCTTTTGTAGCAACATCTTTTAGTTCTGGAATCCATTTTTTGATATATTCTGCGTCTGGATCAAATTTTTTTGCCTGTTCCCATGGATTAAAAATACGGAAGAAGGGCTGGCTATCAGCACCGGTGGAGGCAATCCATTGCCAGTTACCATTATTTGACGCCGTATCATAATCTGTTAATTTTTTGGCAAAATATTTTTCTCCGTATTCCCATGATATCAAGAGTGTTTTTACCAAAAAACTTGCTGTTATTAAACGAGATCTATTATGCATATATCCGGTTGTATTTAATTGTCTCATACCAGCGTCTACTACCGGAAATCCTGTTTTTCCTTGTTTCCATGCTTCAAACCATGAACTATTGTGATGCCATTTAACCTTATTATATTTTTCTTTCATAGCATGTCCTAATACGTGTGGAAATGAATATAATATGTTAGCATAAAAATCGCGCCATATGAGCTGTCTTATAAATTCACGTCTAGTTTTAAAAAAATGATAAACTTCACGTATAGAAATACAACCAAACTTAATATATGCACTTAATTCACTTGTGCTTTTTGATAAATCGTTGTGTGTAGTAGAGTAATGAATTTGTGATTTGTATGCTTTCTTAATTTGTTTAAGCGCATTTTCACGACCCCCGTGAACCAAAATATCATTATTTTGTTTCGTGAATTTTTGCATAGCTTCGTTTAATGAAATGCGATTAGGAATTGTTTTTTTTAAATAAGTAAAATGCATTTTACTTGTGTTTATTTTTGGCGACGCAATTTTTTTTCTCATTGCTGCTTCATAATAGGGAGTAAATTTTTGATAAGGTGTTTTGGAACCAGTTAATATACTACCTGGCTCATGTAAATAATAATCATGATCATATATTACATATGTCTTCATTGTTTTACATAAATCAATTACAGAGTTGTCTCTTTTAATTGCGTATGGTGTATAGTCTAAATTAAAACAAACAATGTCAATATTGAACTGTTTTATACATTGCGAAATTATTATATCATTGTTACCATAAAAACAATATAATTTACCTCCTTTATTACTGATTTGTGATTCTAAACTTTCTAATGATTCAATCATAAACTGAACAGCATTATCCGATTTATAAGAATTTGAACTGGAAACTTGTTCGGGTGTAAAAATAAAAATTGTATATACATTTTTACATTTTTCATTTAATAAGTTTAATCCGTTATTATCTACAATTCGTAAATCTCTGCGAAAAATAAAGAGACCATTTTCAAATTTATTGGACATAATAATTTTATTAATTATATTATTATATATAATTAATATTTTATAAAACTAGAAATTACCATCCTGTAATTTGTTGTAATTCGCCCCAAAATGATTTTTGTTTTTTTTGAACTTCTTCATTTTGTTTTGCTAATTGAAAAGCTAAACTAACACTTTCATCTTCTTGTCTTTTTTGTTGCTCATATAATTTTTTCATTGCTTCTTCTTTAGATACTACTTTCATGCTTGTATTATCACTTTCTCTCCTATTTTTGTAATCATTTAGATCTTTATATTTTGGTATATTATCATAATCTTCGGCTGTTACAGGTATTACAGATTCTTCATATGCTTGTCTTAAATCTGTAAATCCTAATTCATCCTGAAACAACCCATTAGATGTAAAGTTGTTTTGATTAGATACAATATTAGTTCCAAAAAACGCTGAAGACATATCATTTACACCATTATACACTGTAAGAGTTTGTGCTTGTTTTTTGTATTTCTCAAACTCGTTATTCATATCGGCTTTTGCTACGTTAGAAGTATCTATTATTCCTTCATTTGTTTTTAACCAATCCCCGTAACCTTTATTATTGTCATCTATGCCATCTATTTTGTATTGTTCAAATTTTTTATTGAACCAATCATTAAAGTTTTTGGGGTCTTTTAAATCTTCATTTTTTGTAAAAACATTATCTAAAATCTTATTATTACTATCATTTACATAATCTTCTTGATCTATTTTTTTTCTAGTAGATTTGTTTTGAAATTCAAAAATACTATATAATTTTTTATAAGCAGAAGAATAAAATAAAAAGTATTTTGGTGGTAATTTTGATTTATCAGGATGTGTTTTCAAAACAAATTTTTTTGATTCCTTCATTATATCTTCTGTTAAAATTTGATTTTGAATATTAAATAAGTGAAATATATCGTTCATAGAATAATTGTCAATGTTTAAATCAAAATTATCGGTGTTTTGTAAATCAGAACATTCTGAAGAATTATTATAATTACTTCTATTGTTATTTTTATTTACGTTTATTTGAAAAGGATTCGTTTTATAATCATTTTTAGTTTCATGAATTTTAATTCCAATTTTTGGACAGGTTGTTGAATTATTATTTTTAACTTTATTATGCATATTTTATTATATTATTTATAATACAAAATTTTCTAAATAATTAACAAATTTTATATTTAAAAATAAGGTATGAATTATTTTATATGATAATTAAATATTATTTGTTGTATTTATTATTTTTCTCAAAGTTTCACTTACACGCTTGTTATTACAATAACAAATTCACATTATTTAAATCAAATTTTTTTAAATTATCTGATCATAAAAAAAATTATCATTTTTCACAACGTTATACAGAAGAATTATTAAGAAGAATACAAGGTAATAATGTTATTAACAATGATTCACGAAGTGAAAATGAATTATATAATTCAAAATACTACGAAAATTTATTAAAAAAATTAAATTCTAAAAATGCGACAATACAAACTCAAAGCATCTTAGGAGAAGATTACAATGATAATGAAACTATTATGGATTTTAATAAAACAGTTGAACAACCGCGTATAAGAATTATCATTAATAAAAATACTGGGCAAAATTTTTTAAGTGGATTAGGTATTCAATTTAATCCAATAGATGAAGAAATAAGTGATATGAATGATATAAATAATGCAAATAATAATGAGAATGATAACAACGATGATGACGATTTCAACAATAGTCCTAAAAGAAGTGCTACAGGAAGTTATACTAAAACAAAAAATTTTGAAGTATTGAAAAAAACAGAGATTCACTTTAATGACGTAGGTGGTTATGAAAATGTTAAAGACGAATTGAAACAATGTGTTGATATTTTAAAAAATTATAAAAAATACAAAAAATATAATGTACGAATTCCAAAGGGTTTAATATTAGAAGGACCACCAGGAACTGGTAAAACTTTAATTGCTAAAGCATTAGCTGGAGAAGCAGGTTGTAGTTTTATCCCTCTTTCTGGATCCGATTTTCAAGAAAAATATGTAGGCGTTGGTCCAACTAGAATAAAAGAACTTTTTCGTTTGGCGCGTGAAAATGTTCCTTGTATCATATTCATTGACGAAATTGACGCAGTAGGAAGAAAACGTTCTTCAGATGGCGAATCATCTTCTAATGAGAGAGATAGCACATTGAACGCTCTATTAGTTGAACTAGATGGTTTTAAAAACAGTACTGGAGTATTTTTAGTTGCTGCAACTAATAGATATGATTTATTAGACAATGCATTGATACGTCCAGGAAGAATTGATAAAAGAATCTATATTGGAATGCCAGATAAAAAGACACGTGAATCTATTATTAATATTCATATTAAAGGAAAACCGTATGATAATACCACAGTGGATATCCCAAATTTGATAGAAATAACAGATGGGTTGTCTGGCGCACAAATTGAAAATTTATTAAATGAAGCTATGTTGAATGCGTTACGTTGCAATAAAACTGAATTCAGTTTTAATGATTTTGATTTTATAATGAATAAAATGATGGCAGGTTGGCAACCAAATGAACATCAATTTACATCGGATATTATTGATCACATTGCTATTCATGAAATGGGACATGCTGTTGTGGGCTTTCTCTCTAAGCACCACTCAAAAATGTCAAAAGTAGTAATTAATTTATCTTCACCAAAAAGTCCTGGTTATACTGTTTTTGAAAGTTCTTCTAGTAATATTTATGTGAGAGAAGCATTATTTGAACATCTGATGATTTTATTATCAGGAAGAATTGCAGAAGAAGTTTTCTACAATGTATCCGTTACTACAGGCGCATTAAATGATTTTGAAGAAGCATTAAAGCTAGCTGAAAAAATGGTACTATATTACGGGATGGGAAGTAATGTTATTTATCCTAGTAATAGTGAAAAATATAAGGAACTAATTGATAATGATGTAATTGAATTAATCAATAATGCTTATACCAACGCAGAAATGTTAATTATAATGTGTAAAGATCTAATTTATGAGACCTCTGAAATTTTAAAGAGAGATAAATTATTAAAAGCCGATTCATTACAGAGTATTGTTAATGAAAAATACAAAGATATATTTGATTTGAAAATGGAATTTGAATAATATACAACTTATATTTTTAGATTTTATATATTTTATATATTTCTATAATATATATAATATATATAATTAATTATATAATGGATAATGAAACAATTGATTGCTTTGTAATAATTATTCATGGAACCAATGTTAGTTCAGTAAATAGATTTTATCCAATAGAGACAAAATATCAATCCGTAATATTTCATTCAAGACCGTTTCAAGTTTTAAAAAAAACACATGTAGATAAAGTAATGGCAAATCCATGTAGATATATTTTAGGAAGTTGTCCTAAAATACCAACTGCTTATACTGAAAATTCAAATAAAAAATATGTAATGTTACCACCCTTAGGATTTGGTGTAAAACAAAATGAAATAGATGAAATAAAACCTTATATTGGTCTCTATTATATGAAAATTAAAATGAATAATTATCGTCTTTCCGAAGAATCTAAAATAAATCCGGATACAGAGTATGAATTAAGTTGTGATGTAGTAGTTAATGAAAAAATCCTTGACAATGAATATTTTTTAAGAACTCATGGAAATGTTGATGGTGATAAAAAAAATTATATTACTTATTCACAAATTTATAAATATATTGATATTCAATGCTTACAAAGAAATATATCACCTAAGAATGTTGTATTAATTATTATGTCATGTCAATCACGAGATGTTAATTATATTGATAAATATTCTCAAAAAATTACAAATTTATTACCACGAAATGAGATGGATATACCAGCAGCAAATATTTTTTCTATTAAAAATCCTCCTTCCGCTAATATGAATATTTCTCCAACTATTATAATTTATGAAAAAGGATTAAAAAATTGGAATGCATTAGCTAATATTAAATTTCAAGGATGTGGATTAAATGTATTATCTTATTTTGAAATTATAGATGAGAATTTTGCTAGAGAAAAAACAATGTGTTTAAATATACAAGGAACGTCTATATTTAAAATTGTTGATTATATCAATAATTCTTTAATACAAAATTACAATATTAATTGGCCAGGATATTTAATAATTAGAATGGATATAAACGATGGGTTTAAACTCTTAACTGATTTTATGTCAAAATATCCGAAAAATAAATTTGCAATAATATTTAAAATGTATAATGAATTATTTCAAAAAAATACACAAAACTATAGTCAAATGGGACATACCGTAGCATTATATAAAAATGTTGATAACAGTATACTTTTCATTGATCCTCAAGCAGAAATTCAATTACAACTAGTAAATTTTCAGCAATCTGCTAATATGTTAAAAAATCCTTCTGGACAACTACCATATGGTAACAGTTTTAAATATATAGATATTATTTTTACAGTTTCTGATTCACAAAAACCATTTGCTAATGATAGACCTATTTACAATTTCAAAGATTTTCAAGATAATTCTATTGATTTTGATATATTAGAAAGACCAAAAGGTTATATTCATGGTGGAAAAGTGAATTTTAAAAATAAAAAAACAAAAAAACATAATACGAGAATTAAAAAAACAAAAAAATATAATACAAAAGTAAAAACAACTAAAGCAAAAAGAAAAATAAATAGAAAGAAAAATTATTATGGTGGTGAAATACCTGAAAATGATTTGGATGAATTTGAAAAATTTATGATTGAAACTGATAAAAAGAATAATATACCAACTGTATTGGATAAAATAGAAATTAATGATATTTAAATATATATATTTTAATATTATATATCATAACAAGTAATATGATCTATAATAACATAAGACAAGATAGAAAAGGATATAATTTGATATTATATGAACAACATTTACAACGATTACAAAATGCAAAATCAAGTCTTGATACTAGTAAACCTAAGAAATTATCTTTTCCAAAAAAAAGGGAAATTGAATATAACCGTAATGTAGATCATATAAATAATTCAAATTGTAAAATTGTGGATCGGTTAATAAATGTTACATCCTCTTTGGATAATAAACCAGATAAGCATATGAAAGAAATTATAGCGTTCAAAAATAAAATGGTAATTCATAAACGAAAAATGGAAATACAGAAATTGGTATGTGAAAATATTTTATTGACAGATAGATTGAAAACCGTCAAACCCTGTATAAAGTTTTAATATTTATGGAAATTACAAATCCTTGTATTTTCTTTAAGTAGGTTAAACAATTTATTATATTAACGAATATTTTTTTCCAAAAGTATTTTGGGATTTTCAATTTTGGACATTTTTTTTGTCCATTTTTGAAAAATCCGAAAAGGTCTTGGGAAATATAAGTGTTGTGACCATAATTGAAAATTAGCATGTTGTCACCAAAAAAATAATTTTCATATTGTTAGCATAAAAATTTTAAATTATTCTGAGTAAATGTTTAGGAACTTTTTTCTGTTGATAAAATAAGATACATGTTGAAAAGTTCAGAACCAAATAGTTCTTCAAAATATTCATGTGAAACTTGTTACTATGATACATCACGTTATAGTCAATATGTACGACACATGGACACATCAAAACATAAAAAAAACACAGAATCAACATTTTGTCAACAAATTTCAACAAATAGCAACAAAGAAAGTTCCGAATTTAAATGTAATTGTGGTAAAACTTATAAGGATAGAAGTGGGTTATGGAGACACAAAAAAACATGTGATTATTCTCATGATACACTATTTAATAATAATATCATTAATAATTTTTCAGACGATAATACTATCACTCAAATAACCGATGTGAAATATTTAACCTCTTTGGTTTTGGAAGTTATGAAAAGTAACAGTGAATTACAAAAGCAAAATAGTGATTTACAAAACAAAATATTGGATATTTGCAAAATAGGTAATGGAAATACTAATATAATAAATAATAATATAAGTAATTCTAACAACAAAACATTTAATTTGCAAGTATTTTTAAATGAAACGTGTAAAGATGCCATGAATATTAGTGATTTCATAGAATCCGTAAAATTACAAGTTTCCGATTTGGAAAATGTAGGCAAAGTTGGTTATATTGAAGGAATATCCAATATAATCATTAAAAATTTACAGAAATTAGAAGTGGAAAAAAGACCAATTCATTGTACAGATCAAAAAAGAGAAGTCATGTATGTTAAAGAAGACAATATATGGGAAAAAGAAGATGAAACTAATAAAAAACTAAGAAAAGCTATTCGGGCGATTGCTCATAAAAATATTTGCATGTTAAAAGCGTACAGAGATAAATATCCTGATTGTGAAGAATATGATTCCAAGAAAAGCAGTCAATACAATAAACTAGTCATAGAGGCAATGGGGGGAAAAGGTGATAATGATTATGAGAAGGACACCAAGATAATAAAGAAAATCGCCAAGGTAGTTGGTATTGATAAAAATTAATTTCTAAATAATCTAAATATCTAAACTTACTGTATTACTTGCAGACTTTTGACGTCTTTTACTACGTTTTGGCATATTAATATCACTTTGTCCTTGTAGTTCTTTTAAATCTTCAATACTAATTGTACTGTTATTTCCATTTACTGGAGGTTGATTATTTTGATTAGCTTGTAGTGGTTCTTGAATATTAATAGTTTTAGTTTTTAATCCAGATAAAATATCCGAAATATCACTTGGTCCTTTCATTTCAGGTCTAGATGATCGCTTGGATTTTTCTTGCATTTCTACAGGTGCACTCATATTACCACGTTGGTAATTTTCTCTAATATTAATACCATCATCTACAAAATTACTACGTCCCAGATTCAGATCAGGTCTATTCGCAAAATTGTTATTACCTGGTCTTCCCATTGGTGGTGGAATAGCATTAGGACCTTGTGTTGCCATTGGCGGCGGCGGACCATTACCGCCTGCCATTGGCATGTCCGGATTCATTATTCCTGACATAAAACCTGAAAAGTTTGGACTACTTTGTGCCATAGAATTTACTGCAGCATTTTGGAATTGACGCATCAAATCAGGGTTTTGACGTAATATATCATCCATACCAGGCATTGCACTTTTGAACATAGTATTGGTTAAATGTACCATCATAGCACTACCTCCTAATTGAAATAATAATTTTAATTCTGGTGCCATAGATGCACGCGATTTATACTTTTCGTGTAATTCAGCAAATATTTCATCATAATCGTTAATGTTTTCATTCACTTGTTCACTCCAACCATCTAATTTAATATCAAAAGGATCAAAGCGATTATTTAAAAATTCAATACCATTAATAACAGCCATTAACATATTTCCTTGAAATTTGACAGAATTTTGTTTACTTTTTTCTTCCATAATAGTTTCGTATTCACCCATCATTTCTGCTAATGATGATTCCATGTTATATTTTTTAGATAGTTCTACACCCTTTTTTTCTAAAGCTTCTAACTTTCTTAAATATATAAATTTTTCTCTCAATA